>Ga0224496_10000104_pt1 | contig 61732 bp, 55 predicted proteins | sample SF_Jul11_sed_USG_2_FD_168127 | JGI IMG/M metagenome (GOLD analysis project Ga0224496, IMG submission 168127) | Sediment microbial communities from San Francisco Bay, California, United States - SF_Jul11_sed_USGS_8_1 | ecosystem: Environmental > Aquatic > Marine > Sediment | place: USA...
GGACTGCTCGCTCCCGAACCTCTGGACTGTATCTTTTGTTTGTGTTCATGACCCCATTCTCTCAAAATTTGGAGTCTCCGACAATCCCGGGGCGATTCATTAAACTATTCATTCGTTGTTCCTGCACCAACCTTTATCGCTAAATATACAAGTGGCATCAACGCAGCAACAACACAAATAAAATCCATTTCGGGAAATATTACAGAAAAAACTGCCCAAGGAAACAGCCAAGCAACATTAATTAATAAAACTCCCATGGTAACCTTTTTATGAGAAGAAAAACGTCGCGAAATAATTTGATAGGCATGGCTGCGGTGTGCCTCGTAAAATTTATCGCCTCGCAAAACTCGTCTCCCCAGAGTCACCGTTGCATCTACAATAAATACGCCAAGCAAGATAACCCATGCCCAAAAGAGTTTCGGAGCATACAAAGCTGCTTGCACCGACATTAGTCCCAACATTAAACCAAGAAAACCGCTGCCAACATCCCCCATAAAAATTTTCGCGGAGGGGAAATTCCAGAATAAAAATCCACACACAGTAGACATTAAAAGCAACGGCACCATCCATATTTTTTCTTCAGGAATTACCAAAAAAAATAACAGTGCACCACCAAGGCACACTGTTATGGCTTCAATACTGGCAATGCCATCAATACCATCCATAAAATTGTACAAATTTAAAAGCCAAACGACGTAAAACCAGACAAGCAGATAACCAATCCACCCCAAATCGAATGTCATTCCCAATATAGCTATTGAGGGGAATCCACCAATCCACCAGACCCCCCAACCAGCACCAATAAAATGAACCAAAAGACGCCAGCGGGCTGGGATATGGCCTTGGTCATCAAGAAATCCAATAAAAGCCACCAAAATCCCAGCACCACCGAAACCAACAACAGTAGCAGCTGACAATAATCTCAAAAAAAATAACGCAGTTAAAGAGAAAAGAAAAGAAAGAACAATAGCCACCCCACCACCTCGCGGAGTAGCCACTGTATGTGAACTACGGATGTTTGGAACGTCAAGCAGGTTACGAGCTATTGCATTACGCCGTTTTATTCCTGTAAACAAAAATGATAATCCGGCTACGAGGAATAATATCCAAGCAATACTCATCAAATTTGAGATTCCAGAAAATAACGAGCAGTTTTTTGCAAAGCTTCATCAACACTCACAGGTGGAGTCCACCCCAACAACTCTCTGGCTTTACTAATGTTAACTTGGAGAGAACCACACAAACGTTGCGCCAAATCTTTTCTTCCAATAAATTTAAAACAAATTTGAATAATTTTTTGAGGAACCGGAATTAATCGAGCAGGCTTACCTAAATGCATTCCCATGCGTGTTAGCAACTCTGTTGTTGACATATCTTCACCATCACCAGCAAGAAAAATTTGATTAGTAGCAGCGGGATGTTTAATGCAGGTTACAATTAAATCGACAAGATTGCCCAAAGCCAAGAGCGTACGCTTATTATGTACTTTCCGTAAAGGCAAGGGAATCCCCATCTTTAACCATCTCATCAAATTAAACAAATTCGCTTTAACCCCAGGGCCATACACTAAAGGCGCCCGGATGATCACTATCTCCATGCCCGTTTCCTCGGCCATTTTCAACAAACCTTGCTCTGCTTCGTATTTAGAAATACTATATGGATCGACCGGCGCTGGCTCGTCCCTTTCCGTGAACGCCTGCCCCAAAACTGTTTCCTCTCCATTAACCTTAATAGAACTTATAAAAACAAAACGCTTTACGCCTAACTTGGCCGCCTGTTGAGCCAACTTTAAGGTGCCATGAACATTAACCTTACGAAACTCGTCTAACGAGCTTGCACACACATCATGCATGACGTGGACACGAGCCGCAGTATGAATCACTACATCAATACCGGATAATGCGGTCTTCCAGTCAGTATAAGGCCCTATATCACCAACTTGTACTGCCTCGACACCAGCAGGCAACTCAGATACCAAACGTCGCAAGGCGGCATACACTTTAAATTCCAATCCTGCCAAGTGTTGTAGGAGAGAACGACCAACCATGCCGGTGGCACCGGTTATAAGCAACCTCAAGCCAATGATCTCCTTTCTGCACTCTGCAAAATATCCTGCGCCATCTCTTTCATAATTTTACCACGCGCATATTTGTTAATGAATCCAGTTCGCGGCGCATCACGTAATAATAAAGAGGCAAATGCTTGCTCAGCATCCAAAACATCACACGGATCAAACACGGCGGAATTATCAATTTCGGATTGAATAAACTCCGCAGCATAGCCAGAAACTCCAGCCCATAGTGGTTTCCCCATGGCTGCATACTCGAACAGCTTTGAAGGTAGTACCTTGCGGAAGGCCTCATAATCGTTTAAGTGCAAGAACAAAACGTCGGCTTCTTTATAAGCATTGATCAATTGATCCCGCTTAACTGGGGGCAAAAGTTCAACATTATCAATACAATCGCTTTTTAGGGTTGTACGTAACAGCTCCAAGCGGCCACCATCGCCAATAATTCTGAAATGTACCCTACTCCGCATTCTTTTCGCCAACTCAGGAATAATGGCGTGTAATCCTTGCCCCTCTCCAATATTCCCTGCATAAAGAACAGTAACCGTACCCTTCTCCTTCTTTTGAGTACCGGACTCCAAAGGGGCCACGGCAATAAATTCATCATCAATACCATTGGTGAAAAATGATAACCTCTGCCCCGCATAGCGGGAAACGAAATACCCTTCAAACCCTTGTGAGACTAAATTAATCGTTGCCGAACAGCGAAACGCCCATTGCTCCAATGCAGAAAAAAAAGGTTTAGTTATAACCGCTAAATGCCGGGGCAGCACATCCTTGATCGTGTCTACAAAGATGTCCCTAATATCAAGATAAAGCAATGCCTTTTTCTGGCGGGCGATCCATGCCCCCAACACGGCGGTCATGAGACGCGAAGAGGTTGCAAAAACCAAATCGTATTCGCTGGACTTAACGAGCCTTAATACTTGCCGAGCAAAAGACCAAAAGGCTTTCGCCTGATCGAGCATACCACTCTGATGCAACGGTAAGGCCAATCTATTTATCGTAATGTTTTGTCGATGTTCAATCTGGGGTGCTTTGACAGAGAAGGTTTTGTAACGGTTTGGCAGTGTAGTTACAACATAAAGATGGGATCCTGCTGGCATTACACGGGCAAACTCATTGACAAGGGCCGTCGCCCGAAAAGAACCGGCACACAAATCAGGTTCAAAATAAAAACTCAAGACAAGTATTTTCATGTAATTCCTCCCTGCCAGACAAAAACACTCTTCGCCTTGGGAGATCGAAATTTTACAACTAAACAAAGGTTAGGTTGAGAGAGGCCGAAACAAGGATGCCAAGTCGTAGCCACTACCTGCAACTTTCCCTCTTTTACAAAAAAATCAACTTCCTGTCCTTGTGGCAGCAGTAATAAAGCATGCCCCTCACGCAACTGATGACTATCCACCTTCACCTCCGGATGCAAGTGGAATCGTGCCTCGGCATCAAGAAAAGACCCTGTCACCTCATCTTCAACTACTAAACAGTTATTACAATAATACCACTGCCGACGATGAACATTCCTCCCTGGAAGACGCCGGTATCCATCATGACTCACTGCTACACTTAGCAGAGACGCTTGATTTCTAATAATCGGGATTGATGGTCGAGCCCGCCGTGCAACCCTAAATCCGCCCCAGACCTCAGATGAATCCTGCCCATCCACTACAACCGTATTATGAGCTGCAGTGCTACGTTGCCGTAAACGCTCCTTGCCGGTCCCATAACAAGATGTACCGGAATTAACTAGCAAACGCTGCTTGAACAAGGAAAGCTCAAATGACAAGGTATCGGCGTGGGCATGCCCAGGCAAATAGTCCGGTCCAACCGGAGCCACATCGAGCAAAGCCACCATCTGACCTTTCTGAAGGCGAATATAACCGCTCTCTTTAAGATGCATCAGCCCGTCATCTATGGTCTGCATCAGCGAAAAGCCTAACCGTGAAGCGTAATCATTCAAGACATTAGGTGATGGAGCAATATCAATGGCCGAATCATTAAAAAAACTGATTTCACCATCCGGATGGCACATCACTGCTGCCCAATATCTCATGCGTTCCACTACCTGGCGCCATCCTTCTACTACAAGAATCCAACGTTTCGGGATAGCTTGTCGAAAAGCCGCCGTCACGTTGCTCAGATCCAACATATCCTCCAGCGTCAAGGAGTGATACATGGTGCTGCGCTCAAACTGTCCACCATCAGCCAGGATCTGTTCCGGAATTTCTCGCGCTAAAAGCCCCATCCCTTTATTCAACCACAACTCGGCCTCGTCTCCACGAAAAAACAACCCTGCGAAAAGCAACGCCTTCGCATTAGCAAAGAGATGGTTCCCTAACAGATGCGTCTCCAAACGTCGACAAAGCCAACGAATCTGAATGACCAGACTATGCAAACACTCTGGAGGCAAGACATTCCCGGCCAACACCCATTTTATCCAATTTACGATACGCAATGAGGTCGGATAAGGTTCCCACCCTGTCCCAACAGCGAAAGGATTCTCCTGAACCCATCTTTTCAATAAATCCCGGTGCCAAATGACCCGGGACTCACATTCTTCTGCATTGAGGTCATCAAAATAATGCAGATTGTAGCGCCATAACTTGATTACATCAGGATCATCCCAGTCTTTAACGGCAACAAGGGCACGTTCCTCATTCAAAAAGCGAAATAATGAAGGTGAGAGCAGCGAAGGTTTTCTTCGGGCAGGCAAGACCCAGAGACCTCTACCAGAATGTACGGACGGAGATGGAGATGTATCAATAATTGGCCTAAACAACTTATGCCAGATACGTCCATAAATTTGGACGGGACGCAGGTATCGCACCGTATGAAACCACCTCAACAAACCAGACGTCATCTCTATGGACCAAGGAGCAGATGATACAGAATTTCGACAATCCGCATTCCGGTTTTGCCGTCCCACAGCTCAGGGATACCGGCTTTTTTCCATTCACCAACGAAAAGCCTGTCCAAATAGGGCGGCAACTTAGACGGATCCGTACCAACAAGTTCATTGGTGCCAACGGTCACTGTCTCAGGGCGCTCGGTGCTGTCGCGCAGTGTCATACATGGAACACCCATTACCGTAGTTTCTTCAGTGATCCCACCGGAATCGGTAATTACCGCCAGTGCATTTTTTACGAGGTAATTGAATTCCAAATAGGGTTGGGGGGGGACCAAACACAGATTCTCAGGAAGATGCCGAATACCCCGCAGAGTCTTGGCCGTGCGCGGATGGACGGGAAATATCACCGGCAGGCCGCGGGATCCTTCACATATAGTCTGCACCCATTCGGTAAAAGTCCCGATGCAGTCCACATTGGCCGGGCGATGAAGGGTTAGAACAAAGTATCCCCCCGGCTGCAATCCTATCTCTCCACAGAACTTCGGCGGCTTAAGTTGATCCAAGTTAGTAAGTAGCGTATCAATCATGGTGTTGCCAACAAAAAATATCCGCTCTTTCTGCACCCCAGACAGCTGCAGATTCCGGTTGGCTGTTACACTGGTCGTAAAAAAATAATTTGTGATGGCGTCGGTCACCATCCTGTTGATCTCCTCAGGCATAGACCAATCACCGGAACGAATCCCGGCCTCGACATGCGCTACCGGCACCCCAAGCTTCTGAGCCGCGATAGCAGAGGCCATTGTGGATGTAACATCTCCCACAACTAGGCAAAGTGAACTCGGTTTATCCAGCAACAACTTCTCATATCGAGTCATAATCGTTGCGGTCTGTTCGGCCTGCGTACCGGATCCAACTTCAAGATTCACATCGGGAGTTGGAATTCCTAACTGAGCAAAAAAATCCCCGGACATGCTGGCATCATAATGCTGTCCTGTATGCACCAATCTATAGCGAAGTGCACAACCATCAGTCCTCCAGGTATCCAGTGCCACAATGATGGGCGCTATCTTCATAAAATTGGGGCGCGCACCGGCAATGATATCTATAAAAGGAGCCTGTTTCGTCATTCTTGGGACACCTCGATTGCAACCCGGCTCACCTCAACCACTTCAGCAAACGGTATCGGTGATTCACTGCCCTGCTCAACAGCTTTCACAAAAGCCGTGACGCAGGCCTTCTGCCCCTTATCCTGTCGCCATAGATTCATTTTCCTGAATCCCGGCCAGCCGAACCCTCTCAACTTACGAAAATTGTCCAATTGCAATACCCGCCCACCTGCAAACACTTCAAGCCGTTCTTTAGGGAAAGATTTACTGCCATTAGCAAAATAATGCACCGACCCCACCGAACCATCAGCGAAGGTTAAATGTATAGTCATCGTATCTGCCGTGGTACTGTCCATCATAGATTTTTGCCAATTAACAATAGGAGCCTCAGCCAAAAAACGTAACAAGTCGATAAAGTGACAAGCTTCACCTATTATGCGCCCACCACCAACCTCCTTGTCCTGGGTCCAGTGCTGTGCCGGAATTGCTCCGGCATTTACCGTCATCACAATTGCCTTCGGCCCAGGCAACCCTGCAAGTAGCTGTTTCATCCTCTGCACATGTGGCGAGAAGCGGCGATTAAAACCAACCATCAACAATGACGGATTCGACTGCTGCTTACAAACTACTGAGTATTGCGTCTCAATTTCCGTCAGTTCCTTCAGGGTCAAACATAACGGTTTCTCAACAAATACATGCTTGCCCGCCGCTAGGGACTGACATATTAACCGAGCATGACTATCATGACGGGTGGTGATCACAACTATATTCAAATGCCGATCATTGAAGATACTATCAATATTGGTAGTCGTCTCTTCAAAGCCGAACTTTTGTCCTGCATGAACACCACTAAAACCACCATTAGATGCAATTACCTTAAGGCGTACCCCAGCCTCCTTAAAGGCAGGTATCAAAACTGCCTTAGAATAATTCCCTGCACCTACGAAGGATACCGACATCATGTCGTGACTTGCTGCTTGAGCGGGCTCGTTTAACTTTAACTGTATCGTTGTTTGTATCAGTTCATCCCTCACCATCTTCTGCTGCGGTTTATATTGCAGCAGGATACCAAGAGAAGAGACATCGTTACCAACATGCTCATATGCTTTTTCTGCATCTTCAAAATCAAAACGGTGGGAGATCAACGGCTTCACATTCAGCAAACCTTGGGCCATCATATCTAACACTGACTCAAAATTGCGCTGTTCAGTCCATCGCACAAAGCCCAACGGATAATCATGCCCCTTTTCTTCATACTCTGGATCATATCTTCCAGGACCATAGGAACAGGAAACCTGAAAAGAAATCTCCTTTTCATAAAAATCAGAACGCTGAAGCTCAAGCCCTGTGACTCCAACCAAAACTATACGCCCTCGCTTCCGACACATCCGGGCGGCTTGCCGGACGGGAACACTGCTCTTAGTGGAAGCGGTGATCAGAACCCCATCAACGCCCCGGGTCCGTGAAAAAGCATTAGCAGCAGTTATTGGGTCTTCTCCTGCAGAAAGCACCACGGTTTCAGCACCGAATTCCCTAGCCAATGCACATTTTGCCTCATCTATATCAATACCAAGCACACTGCATCCATTCGCCTTTAATATCTGAACGGTGAGCAAACCAATTAGGCCAAGGCCAGTGACAACAAAAAACTCACCAATACTTGGCGATGCTAATCGCACCCCCTGCAATGCAATCGCCCCGACAACAGTAAATGCGGCATCTTCATCACAGACATTTTTAGGAATTTTTACACATAGATTTTGGGGTACACAAACAACTTCAGCATGATTACCGTTAGAAACAATTCTATCACCAACACAAACCCCTTGAACCCCACTCCCTACATTCAGGGCAACACCTGCGTTGCAATAACCAAGAGGCAAAGGTTGATCAAGCTTGGAGCGCACTGCTTCAAGCGTTGATACAACTCCATCTGTTTTGATCTTAGCCAAAACCTGCTTAACCTTGTCTGGCTGCTGTCGTGCCTTATCAAGATAATTGGCCTTCCCAAAATCAACAAGCATTCGCTCTGTACCGACAGACACTAAAGAAGTTCTAGACGCAATTAAAATTTTTCCTTTTGTTAACATTGGACATGGAACATCAACAATAGAAGTCTGACCATTAGATAAATTTTGAAATATTTGCCGCACGTTAATCCTTATTTATGTGGGTTACCTGGACAATTCACATCTTTTTGAAGTTTCAAGATTATTCACCATATCTGTAACAAAAAGCATTATTTTTGTTGAAATAACAAGTTCACTCCATTCCCTTGCATTAGCGCTATCAAATGGTTGCATTATAGCCTTCTTGTGGCCAACATTTTTGGGCCAATGACGTTTGGAAATATATTTATCACCAACCCATATTTGAGTTATCCTATGATCATTGACCTTTGCAATCAAGTTTCCTTGTTGAAAATTAATTGACTCATTAACCCCTTCAAAGGGTTCACTTCTAGAACTGAAAGTCAGAGTAACTAAATCCCCTCTTAACGTATTAATTGTCACACAAAAGTTATCTGAAGGGGTTCCAGGGTCACTATAACTAATTGTTATATCGACAAAAGATATATCAGGCCCTGCCCAACACGCCATATGAACAGCTAGATCAAGCCAGTGCCCGAGGTTGCCGCACACTCTAGTCCCCTCTTCTGGGTTCCGGTACCAATGGTTTTCAGGTATATTGTGGCCAGTTATAAAGCAAGAAAGAGTAAATGGCATATCATGATCGGATACATACTTCCGTATCATTTTAATTGCAGGGGAATGAGGCCTGTTATAACCGACATAGATCTTCCGTTTCGTAACCTTGGCTACATTGAGCAACTCATTAAGTTGTTCCCAAGTTGTTGAAATAGGCTTTTCAATATACACATCGGAACCAGCATTCAAACACTCAATTGCGTACGTGGTGTGAGTGGCATGATTCGATGCTATATAAACAAGATCAGTTGGCACACTATGCACCTGACACTTTTCCGAAAAAGTCTTTATGCCAAACGCAACCGCCAATGTTCTTGCTGCATCAAGATTGATATCACTACACCATTTCAATTTGCAACTAGTGGATGTAGTCAAATAATATGCAATTGTGGAGAAAGAAAACTGACCACAACCAATTATTCCAACAGTAGGCCCATTTTTGATAGGTTTAGCAAGACACAACAACAACCATAAAGGAATTGGCAACCTGAGACGCCCAGCAACTTTTACTACAGTCCTAAGCAGTCCGTATATCTTTATAAACCTTACTATTTTATTAATACCAGAATTCATCACTAATACCCAAAATCAAAAATCCATAGATATGAAAAACTAAAAGCAAAACCCAAAAACATTAGTTAATCAGAACGACTGCGAGAATTAAACTCAAGTAACATGAGGACAGCCCACAATAATGGATGTACATTCCTTGTCCCTGATTTATGAAGCTTGAATAATGATTGAACAGCCTCCTGCTTCAAAGGCAAACCTTCAAAATAAGATGGATCATTAATACGCGCCTCAGCCCATTTATTGAGTGTCCCACGCAACCAACTGTCAATTGGAACTCCAAAACCACGTTTAGGACGGTCAAGTATTTCTTTGGGAATATAACGATATGCTAATTTTCGTAGAAGATACTTGTTTCCTGTTCCGCGAACTTTCCAGTTTACCGGCAACCGCATCCCCCACTCAACCACTTCTCGAGCAAGGATTGGAGCACGTGATTCCAAGGAATAAGCCATACTTGCCACATCTGTTTTTTGAAGATAATCATCGTTAAGAGTATAAAGGGAGTCAAGCCTCATACCCTCCTCACTTGCGTGCAACCCACTTGGGAATTCAGCCACTTCCTGCTCAAAAAGATCTCCTAATCCAATTGTACGGTTAAGCACATCATTAGACAGAATATTTCTAAAGTCTTTGGCTATACTTCGTGAAAATGCAAATGCCCTGGCTGAATTAGGTTGTTTCAATGCAGCACTGAGCAGTTTAAAATTATGCTTTGGGATCAATCCAACGAACCGAGATGTAGCCCCGCGCATCCAGGTAGGGATTGAAAAAAAAGGATTAAGCAGACGTGCAATTTGATAGTAATGATAACCACCGAAAAGCTCATCACCACCATCACCCGTAATACTAACAGTCACATGCTGACGTGCTAGTTTTGAGACAGCCATGGTTGGAAATGCTGCACTATCAAAAAAAGGCTCATCATATTGATTAAGAAAGTTTGGCAACAGATCCAGCAAGTTATTCACACAAAGGTGTTGGCAATAATGATCTGTACCAAGGTAGTTGGCAACTACCCGTGCATCAGAACTTTCATCATAAGCCTTCTCTTCAAACCCAATGGTAAATGTTTTGATCGGCGAAGAAGAGTTTTTTGCCATCATCGCGACCATCAATGAACTATCAATCCCCCCCGACAAAAAAGCACCCAACGGGACATCACTGACCATCCTCTTTTCAACGCTACGCAGAAGTACCCCATCTAGTTCATCAAGAAGGTCTTCCTCACTTCTTCTTACCCATTCCTTCGCCGGCTGTATTATACGTAAATCCCAATAACGCTGAATTTTGACACCATTATTATCAACCTCAAGATAGTGTGCTGCCTGTAATTTTTGTATTTCTTTATGTGCTGAGTATGGAGCTGGAATATAACCGCTTTCAAGAAATAATCGTAAGGCCTGCTCATCATACTCAACAGAAAGTCCGGGGAATAGTTTGAATAAAGGGGTCGGCCTTGAAGAAAAACCAAAATGCTGACCATCCCAATGATAATAGAACGGCTTTTCACCCATACGATCACGAGCAGCAAAAAGTTTGCGTTTATATTTATCCCAGATCACAAAAGCAAACATGCCGTCAATACGATCGAGCAGATCCGTACCCCAGCGAGCCCAGCCTTCTAGCAGAACCTCGGTATCACTATGTCCCTTCCAGGAAAAACTGTTATCACCTAACTCATTTCGCAGATCCTGGAAGTTATATATCTCACCGTTGAAGACACAAACATATCGGCCATCAGAGGAGATCATCGGCTGATGACCTGCCTCAGTCAGATCAAGAATTGAAAGCCTGCGGTGTGCAAGACCACACCCCCGCTCACTCCATACCCCGGAGTCATCAGGACCACGGGTATGGATCATATATGCCGATTCTTTGAGAATTTCAGCAGAAACAGCATGACCGTTAAAATTTACTCTTCCTACAATGCCACACATAAATTTATAAAGGTTCCATTTTGATGTCTATTTAAACGGTGAAATCCAAGAAGTATAAACACAGTTCCCCCGCAAAAAAATAACTGAAGATATAATCAAGACAAATCTAATTTATTACTTTTATTTTGAGGGAATTATTTCCCTCTGAAATTCAACTTTTTACAGCATTTTAGAAGAAAGAATCTTTCCCCCAATAAATATTGACCCTTCAATTGAAAGATGATGAGTATCTCTGTATAAAATTTCGTCGTTAACCTTCATAGAACATTCGTTGTCATTACATAAGAATTTTTTTATATCTACAAATCTAACCCCTTCAACTTTATTAGATATTTGCTTCAAGATATCATCGGACACATCTATTGCCTCTTTTTTTTGCATACATTTTTCTTCTTTTCCAATCGTTAACGGTCGAATAAAAGCACAGCTTATAGGCAAAAAGTTAAATCTAGGAACATCAGAAAGCAAAAGGATCTTTTTCCCAGATTTCTGTATTTTTATGATTGTTTGGACAAAATTGTTATTCTCTTCAAAACTGGGATTCAATTTGTCTGACCACATATTCGCAATAAATACTGTTTTAATACTTTCAGTATTTAATAAATGAGAAAGCATTTCCTTACTCATAGGTTCATTATTTTTTTTAAAATCAGCAAATAGATAGAAAACTATATTTTCATTGGTCATTGCAGATGCTAAGCCTGGATAAAAATGCTCTGCATGAGAATCTCCTACGATGGCAATTGTTTGAGGTGTGTCTTTTTTGGACTGATAACACCTCGGCCAATCATTAAATTTTGATGTGTTTAGATAAATATTTTTTGGCTCACAAGGGAAAAAATTATTTGAAATGTAGGAAAAGAATTTAACACCATGCATATCTGGCGCAATATTTTCATATTTTTTTGCTATTGATCTTCCCCTGAATCCATCTTTCATTATTGTGAATTGTCCAATAAATGCTAAAAGAACAAGGGAACATACTAACACTGCAACCTTGATAGGAATAAATCCGTTTCTTCGAATAGGTTTTTCAATATATTTATAAATTGACCATGACACAAGAGCACTTACAACAATACATAAAACTCTTGTTGATATAGGTGAAACACCACCATCAATTATTTTAAAAAAAGATAAAAGAGGCCAATGAGTTAAATAAAGAGGGTAGCTAATAAGTCCAATCCCCACAAGGATCTCGTTTGAAAATAATGAACGATTTATCCAACTGTTCTTTGAACAAATTATAAATAAAGCTCCAAACGTTGGGAAAAGGGTTAGATATCCTGGAAATGAAGATTTATTACTCAACAAAAAACAAGGTGATAATATGAATAAAACTCCTACAATCGACATTAAATCAGGTATAAAACCGAAGTGATTTTTTTTAAAACCTATATGATATGAGTTTAAATATGCTAGAAGCGCTCCTAATAAGATTTCCCAAAACCGCGTAAAAGGAAGATAAAAAGCCATTACAGGCTCTTTAATCGAATAGTAAACACACAAAACAAATGAAACTAAGGTTAGCACAAAAAGGCAGGGAAATATCAATCTGCGAGTTTTGTATAATATACTAACAAGTAGTGGGAATATAATATAATACTGTTCCTCAATGGCTAATGACCATAAATGCAGTAAAGGTTTTAAATTAGAAGAGATATCGAAATAACTATTTTCCTTATAAAGGATGTAGTTTGAGAGAAAAGTCCCCCCTCCCCTTATATGCAAACCAAGTTGTTTTAACTCTGATGGTAGAAGTACGTACAGGCCGAAAACAAAGCACCCAAGCAACGTGACACACAGCGCCGGGAATATTCTCTTTATTCTTCTTATATAAAAGTTTCTAATTGAAAATTTTTCTTCATCAATATCTTTCAATATAATTGAAGATATAAGAAATCCAGAAATAACAAAGAAAACATCTACACCAACAAAACCTCCAGGAACAATTTCAGGAAAAGCATGGAAAATTACAACAAAACTCACAGCAAGAGCCCTCAACCCATCAATATCAGGCCTATACTTTATATGAGAATTAACCATTAACAATAGTCCATTAATATTTAATTACCGGTATATCGGGGAATTTATAAATTTGGGTCTGTCCTAGATAGCTAGAACACGAGGTTTTTCAGGCAACTTATTAAAATCTTGACTTACTCAGTTGAATACACGTTAGGTTACAAAAAATATCAGCAGGTATTTTTTAGTTTGTGGATTCTCCAACGTAAAAAAACACATTATTTCAAAGTTGGCACTATAGGCTTCTGTACCCCCGCCCAACGACCCCGTTCGCTCCATACCAAACCTTAACATTTTCAAACCCCCCTTCAGAAAACCAGCGCTTTACCGTTTTCATTGACTGAGGGTGGTCATGGGCAGGTGAATACATATCAAAGGTATCAAGAATTGCCCATTCCTTATTCAACTCACTATCAAGTCCAAGATAAGAAAACTCAACGATCGGGACCAGGCGTGCACCAGCACGACCGAACAGTTTTCTCAACATTCGGGCAGGCGGGACAAAGTACGGTGTAACACGGCTAATCAAGCGATAAAGCTGTTCCCTATCCATCTTCATCGTGATCGGCCGCAAGATATATTTCCAGTGAAGATAGTGGTACCAGCTCTGAGTGTACACATCAATATTTAACGATCCTCCCGGTTTGACCTTCTTTGCCAAACTCATAAAAGCCGCTTCAGGATCAGGAGTGTGCTGTATGACTCCGAGACAGATAACGTGATCGAAATGATCATCGGGAAAAGGGATATTAAAGATATCTCCCTGAAAAAGGGTCAGGTTCTTCGCTGAACCGTTATTTCTTGCATTTGCATCAACTGCCCGGGAAAAATCAAACGAATAAATATCTGCTTCCGTACCCACCAGCACCTCTGTGAAACGCCCAGCCCCAGACCCGGCTTCAAGAACACGCTGGCCCTGCATGGATTTCTTGGCCCACCCGGTTGCGTCGAAAAGTCTCTTGTCAGAAATAGAGAGACCACTGTGACTGTCCAGTTGAGTTTTACTATGGATGTTCCACTGGTAGCCGAATGATTCGCTGTAATTATCCAGTTCGACCAGCCTTGGAATACCATCAGTAATGGCAAAAACAGTATTGCAATGATCACACTCAAGTTGCGAATTGGAACGGTCAGAGGAATCATTATCTCCAACGAACTTCAGGTTTGCCTGCTTACAGGCGGGACAAGTAAAGATCGTGGAAAGATCTTCACAAACAAAATTGAGTGAGTCATCGATATTATTTTCAATCATTCTACAGAGCCTTGACTGAATGCCCAAAAACGATTCAGCATATAATTATTAATAGCTACAATTACAAATATCATGCACTGACCAACCAAGTACATCCATTCAAAGACATGCACCACCAAGTACATTCCGCCAGTGTTTATCAAAAATCCAACACCGGTCACTGCTATATACCTAATAAATGAAGATGAATGGTTACGCTCAGACCTAAAAACCCAGATATAGCTCAGAAAATAAGAGAAAAAAAACACAGGTATATAGCTGATTATCGATGCGATTACAGGGGCAAGACCTGCAAGCTCGACTAATCCAGCAAGCAAGACAAGATAAACAACAGTACCTGCTCCCCCCACTACACAATAAGAGAAAGCTGTTCTTGAACAACATCTCACATGTCACCGCCGACGCGCAACAACATACATAATATCATATAAATTGGCATAAATATTCCATCCTGTCACATGGAATAATTTCATCATTTTATAGAGCCAGGACAAGTTGGAACGAAGTGCAAAAAGATTATAGGCAATGTTATCTACACTCCGATAAAAACCACAATGCTCAAAATGCAACAGATCGAAACCGTAACGATCAAGAAGTTTAGTAATCGAATCCCGTGAAAAATAATGGGCATGCGTTGGGGGATGGATCAACCGCCAGTTATTTTTACGAAATTGAGCCATTTTACTACTGATATCACCGGTAGTAACTGCAAGCACACCACCGGATGGCATGTTCTCACTGATCATATTGAGGTAAAGATCAGGCGCCCGTAAATGCTCGATTGTATCCCACATACAGACTACATCAAACTTCCGACTTTCAAAATCCCACTCAAGCAGGTCGGTCTGATATGCATTCAGATTGAGAACATCACGGGCATGGGCAACCCCCTCCTCAGTTACATCTACACCAGCAACATAATCAAACTGTTTTGCAGCGAGTTCAAGAAAAAAGCCGTATGCACAACCTATTTCCAGTGCTGATCGATGTTTATCAGGATCCAGATAACGATTCAAGACATCAAGCCGCTTACTAAAATTAAGCTGATGCACTGCCTTGTCTTCCAGATAATCTGAATACTCATCACCTTTGAAATATCCAGCCGTGTAAAACGACTCAAACTCTTCCTGACTGAGATTCAGATCGGCATAAACATAATCGCAAGCCCGACACTTCAAGACACCGGAATAGAGTGAATCAGCCTCAGAGGATTCACAAACGATACATCGACTAGTCAATGTTTATATACTCCTCAACAAGATAGAGAGGCCTTGATTTAACTTCATCAAAAATAGCGCCAATATATTCACCAATAATCCCAAGAAAGAAAAGCTGGATCCCGCCAAACACAGACACCAGGATACTCAAGGTAGTCCATCCAGAGGGAACCTGATCGCTAATAAAAAAACTGATAAAAGTATATACTGCTGACAGCAGGCCCATAAAAGAAAAGAAGATCCCTAAAAAAATAGCATACTGCAAAGGCTTCTTGCTAAAGGACACGATCCCGGAGGAAGCAAAGCTGAACATCCTTGACCAATTGTATTTACTAACACCTTCAATCCGATCTGCCGGATCATATGAGATCCCGACACGCTCAAAGCCGACCCATCTGAACAAGCCACGAAGGAACTGATTGCGTTCACGTATATCATTTTTGAATACATCTGCAACCCGACGTGAAATGAGCCTAAAATCGGCTTCGCCTGAACTGAGCGACAGCTCTGAAAGCCTGTTCATCAATCGGTAAAAAGCTCTTGACCCCATGCGTTTTATCGCACTGCTGTCTTTCGGCTCACGCCTGATCGTGAAAACCACATCATTTCCCTGCTCAAACGCATCAAGCATTTGCGGGATCAGTTCCGGCGGATGCTGCAGATCAGAATCCATCATGATCACAGCATCACTATCGGTATGATCAATACCCGCAACCAGAGACATCTGATGCCCGAAACGGTTGCTGAGACCAAGAACCTGCACCCTGTCATCCTTTTCTGCAAGATCACGAAGAACTTGCAGGGATCGATCTGTGCTTCGATCCATGACAAACAGGATTTTCCAGTCATATCGATCCTCCAGCTTTACGAGAACATTCTTCAGAGCTTCGTAAAAAAGGCCAATCATATTTTCTTCGTTATATACCGGAGATACAACCTGTAATGTTCGCAATTGCTCACTCATAATGTCTACTTAATGAACATCTCGTCCAATGATCGCTGCCAGGAAGTGAATTGATATTCACCTATCAGATCAAAAAGTCTGGTATGATCCCCATAATGTGTTTCCATATCGACCTGCCGCATCCGGTCCTTACTCTGCTCAAGAGTGATATCACATGCATGATTCTGAAGCAGATACTCTACAATACTTCGTAAACTAAGAGGAAAGCCTGAACAGACATTGACGATCTTGCCATAAGAGTCGGGGGCATTCACCAGACGCCAATAAATATCTACAATATCAGAGACATGAAGAAAATCGCGACTCACATCGATATTCCCGGTTATCAGGGTAGTGCTGCTACTACCATTGAGGATAGCTTTGATCTGACCGACAAAATCACCAATCGCTAAATGAGCCGGCATCCCAGGCCCCATGATAGTAAACGGACGGACTACAACAATTTTGCGTCCCTCTCTCCCCCAGGCTAATGCCATCTGGGTCTGCGCAAGTTTACTGATTCCATAAACATTATACGGGGCAGGACAGAATTTTTCTGTGACCGGGAGCGTATCTGCTGAAACAAGACCATATTCAGCAGCACTCCCAACAAAAAGAACTCTGGTATGTTCCTCCAAGCCTTCAAATTCCAGCGCGGCTAGCAATTCGGTTCCAAAAACAGTATTTACATTGAAGGCTGCTGTATAGTCGACGGATTCAGTGGACCCGGCAAGGTGAAAGAGGTGGTCTGGCCTGACCTGCTGAACCACAGATAAAATCTTCTGCCTGTCACAGACATCCGATAAAGGAAAATGAGTCGCATTTAAAACTTTTGTCCTGCCCAGGCTGAACACCTCACATCCTTTCGAATTCAGAAAATCGACGAGATGGCGGCCTGTAAATCCGGAAGCCCCGGTAACAAGTACTTTCATGAGGGGTCAGGCAAGAATTTACTACGGTTACTTTCAAACAGCTCAGTCGCAAGCTGGTAATCATCAACACGTCCGATATCTAGCCAATCACATTCTTCACGGTAGCACTTTACCAGATCTCCCTGTTGTTTCAGTTGCATCATAAGGTCTGGGATATCAAGATACGTGTTGGGCTTAATAATTTTTTCTACTGATGCCTTATTGAGAACATTTATACCCATGCTCACATCAAAGTTAAAGGATGGCTTCTCCCGATACCCCTCTAATTGATCATCCTTGTCATAATCGATCACACCGTAATCAATATTAACTGTTCTTCTATGTAACGCTATTGTTGCAGCAGAATCAGTATCTTTATGATATTGGAATAGGGCTGCATAATTTAGTGTAGTCAACAGGTCGCCATTCATGATCAAGAAATCTTCTTGCAGGCGATCCATTGCGAGGGCGATCGGACCGGCAGTTCCCAGTGGTTTATCTTCAAAAGAGTAATCGATCGAAAGCTTGTAACGAGAGCCATCTTCAAAAAAAGACTGGAAAAGCTGATGCATATACCCCACGGCAAGGATCACAGAATCTACTCCGGCTGACTTCAACTGGCGCAAAACAATCTCCAGTATGGGAATATCACCAATAGGCATCAGAGGTTTCGGCAACACAGTTGTATACGGTCGTAAACGTGTCCCTTTGCCGCCTGCTAGAATAAGTGCTTGCATAAATTTATACTTCGTATTTTCCAGAATTATAAAAGTTCAGATTCTTTTCAACAAAATCCACACAGTACCCCAATCCCTCTCTCAAAGATACCATAGGGGACCAATTAATCAATTCCTTAGCCAACGCATTATCACAAATTAATTCAAACACCTCACTATCCTTCGGACGAAAACGCTTTTGATCAGTAACAATTGGTTTATCAACTGCCATAATCTCCATAAGCACACTTACCAAATCACCAATAGTTGTCCCTTTGCCATGTCCAACATTTATTACCTTACCTAGTGCCTCAGGTTTCATTGCTGCAGCAATAAAACCTCGTACAGTATCATCGACAAAATTAAAATCACGCACAGGACGAAGATCTCCTAAACAAAGTTCATCCTTGGTCAACAGTTGGCTGATAATAGTTGGTATAACAGCCCGGGCAGACTGACGGGGCCCATATGTATTAAAAGGCCGAACAGTAACAACAGGTACTTCAAAGGAACGAAAATAACTCTCTGCCAACTTATCAGCGGCAATTTTCGTAGCAGAATAAGGAGACTGTCCCTGCAGTGGATGCTTCTCATCTATTGGAGTGTAAAGAGCCGTTCCATAAGTCTCTGAAGTTGAGGTATGAACCAAACAATCAACATCAAATTTCCGTACTGCTTCAAGAACATTTACCGTACCTTCAATATTAGTACGCACATAGCTCAACGGCGCTTCATAAGAATACGGAATACCTATCAGAGCTGCTAAGTGGAAAACAATTTCTTTCCCCTTAATATGCCGATCTACAAAACTTGGATCCTCCACATTACCGCGCACAATATTCAAAACCTTTTTTTCATCTTCTGGAAGAAAATCCAGATTTGAATAATCACTGCGTGAATTGTAATGCAACATAGCTGTTACATCGGCACCAAGATGAATTAAATGAGAGCTTAGATGACTACCTATAAAACCACCAGCCCCAGTAACTAAAACTTTCTTATTAGTTAAACTTTGCATAACTAAGCCACCAACCAATATTTTTACTATTGCATAGAATTAAAATTAAATTTTTGTATCGATCCAGAACTATCTTTCAAAGAAATACGAATAAGTCTCATATTATGATTTGTATGAATATCTAAACCATACCCCTTTTCGCCAAGCAGGGTCAAAAAATATCGTATCCCTACAGCCTTCTCCAACCAGAAAATATGGTTATTATATTTCTTAGGGATGCCCTCAACTTGAACGATGTGACCTTTTCCAACAACTGAAAGGATCGGTTCAACCCTCTTAGACATTAACTGCCATTAGGACAGTTCTTCACGAAGACCAAAAAAATAGCCATATTGCAACAAAGAAAAAATCAGCATAATTGACACAAAACTACTCTTTAATACTGTAGCTCTAACCCGTATATTTTTCGCCGGACATATCATCCCTAAAAAACCTATGACCATCACCCCAACCCCAATTCCTGGTAACAACAATGTATAAGGAGGTATGTGGACAGCCTTGTACAATAAAAAAGGTGCGATAGTTGACAATGACCAGACAAAACCTAGCAAGATAAAAACGGATGCCAAACCTCTATCCAGCGGAGTTATTGGAATAAAAAACACTAAAGTAGCAGCAAATAAGATGGTAAAAACAGCTACCATTCCCAATGCTCCCTGTTGCATTAGTGAACTCCATCCATATCCTACTCCATCTATAAAAAAACCAAAAACTTTTGAGACTCTTGACAAAATTGCACTATAACGCCCTACGCTTTTCATCGAGGAATTGTCAACTGCTACAGAAACTGCGTTTATAATTTGATCCGATTCTTGCTCATTCTTTGAAAATGATTTGGTCATCACCTCAGAATCTTTCTGATTTATGGTTTTTAATGAAACAATTTTCGGATTATTCGGTGTAATCATGTACATTACCATAAACAATATGGTAACTAAACATAGCGAAATACATGGAGCAAGAGGACGCTGACAAGCTACTTGAAATCCTTCCCTAACATTAACGAGAAATAACAGTAAACAAATTACTGATACCAAACCCGCAATCTGTTCATAAGTTAACAGCAACAACAACCAAGCTACCCCCCATGCAAACGTTTGGCCAACATTTAATACGCCTCGTGTTTGCGCAACAACTCCTATCATCTGTATAGTTAATAGACAGGCAACAACCATATACATGCTTGAAAGTTGCAAAAAAGCAGTTGAGTTAAACGGAAATAACGCAAAAAACATTGCAACAAATGCACTTACAAAAAGATTCCTCGTCAATTGCCACAATTGGGAAAAGAGAATACAAACAGCACCAATATAAATCATCATTGACACCCAGTATATCAGAAAGGATCTACCCCCAAAGATGACATATAACAAAGTTTCAACAGTAATTCCGACTGGTCTGTAAACCGCTCCATAGTTAGACATCCATCCCCAAATATAACCCCATGTACCAACTTTATCTATTCCTTGAAAAAAATGAAGGTCGTCACCATAAAAACCAGGATTACCAAAAAACAACATTGGTAAGGCAACCATTAAAGAAGGAATAAACATCCATGTGATCGGAGTGTTAGCAATTTTCCGCAGCCAGTCAGTCATGCCATTCTCTTATTAAGATCACATTGTTTATGTTTTAAATAACTCAGAAAAACCAACACATCATCCGGATAGCGGAAAGCACATCCTCTATATTTCCATAGCCAAGGATCCTTTATTAAAGCATCTTTCACATCCAAAATAGATTTTAGTAGACGACCATATTTAAAATCTTTAAGTGCGTTAGAAAAAATCTTCTTCGCTTCCATCTGCTGCTGGTATCCGCGGTTATCAAACCATTTATCAAATACTGACTTCACCTGTGGCCAATCAGATTCAGATGAACGGAGGATCCCCTCAATCCCATTGGACTCCTGAAAGTAATTAATGAGTCCTAAAATCCCGTATCTAATCTGCAACCCACGCTGATCATTTTTCCCCCAGGAATCGGGGTAACTCCGTAAGGTTATCAACGGAGCCGCACAACCTGCAAACTTACCTCCTGATATCAACAGATCAAGATAAAAATTATAATCGATTGATTTTTCACACCGGACATTATAACCGCCGATTGCCAAGGCAGTTTCTCGCTGAAACATTACCGAGGAATGAGGGAACGGGTTAAGGTTCATCAGAGAGGTAACAAGACCGATGTGAGATTCTGGGAAACATGTCGTTCCGAATTCCATCCCCTCTTCATCGATCAGATCGGCATTGGCACAAACCAGAGTCAGTTCAACATCCTCATCCAACATCGCTTTCTGTCGCATCAACCGATCTGGTTTGGCAATATCATCTGCGTCGAGTATTGCGACATATTTACCTTGAGCCGTATTCAGACCGATATTCAAAGCCTCCACCCTGCCAACACGACCGGGTCTGATAAGTACCACTCTCTCACCACCAACTTCTCGGATTATTTCCACAGAGAGATCATCAGAGCCATCATCAATCAGAAGATGTTCATAATCCGCATGGGTCTGAGCCTGCAGGCTTCGTATTGTTTCCGGAAGTGTTTCCGAAGCATTATGAAATGTGGTGACAACGGAAATTAGCGACATCTCAGATCTCATTCTCCATCTGAATCGGCAGTGGGTATAGCAGAGTCGAGATCACCCTGTCTGTATCTCCAGAGTCGTTTACAGACCAGTGCAGGCGGCGCGTTCCGGTCTGTACACCATATGCGGGATACAAAGAAACATCCTCGATCTCAACACTGTCCGCACCTTCAATAACCATTTCCATACCGCCATGAGCACCCTGCAGCAAGAAACGATTATCTCCCTTTTCAAAGGGGATAATGTGAGGTGAAAGATACAGATATCCTTCAATACTCATTGTCCCAAAATTACAGGTACATGTATCGACTATCCTGACACCGGCACTGTATTCAATATCAAGCGACCGTTTCCACGTTAAACCTTTCGGGAGATTCGCAGACCAGATGATCCCTTTACCGTCATCAACAGGTTCACACCGAGCCCGAGATCTATCGTACCCACTTATGACGGCATGAATACCCCGACCGGCAGAAAGCACACTTGCGCCGTTAATCAAAACAGTATTATGGGCCCGGGCCTCAATACCCGAAAGTGCTTGCGGGGGTGGGGTGCAGTATGAAAACCTGCCCATATCCACCAATACCGGCTCCCCCTGAAAATAGAGAGAGACCGATCCGAAATCATTATGCCCGTGCCCGGTGGGATATTCGTTACAGTTTGGGTGAGAAAAGGTTATCGCAAACCAGCCATTCTCGCGGACAACTATCCAGCCATCGAGTTCTGTCTTTCTCTCTGCTTCGGCAGGTGCAATCCCCCCCCACAAAAGACGCCATCCGGAAGGTTTCACATTTGGCCGGGGATCAAACCAGGTAAAAGGAATATCCGGTGACAGATCACCGATCCGCGGCATATTTTCCGGGTCAGCGAGATTATCCGGGAGCATTCGTAGCGAAGCCTTTTGCATTATTTTCGCAAAATCCGCAAGCCACGAAGAAAACATATCATCATCGCTCGCCTCCGCGACCTTGAATACTTCAAGAACCGACCGAGTTAACAGGAGCTGGTAGTGAGAAGATGCCTCAAGAAGATAGCCGCCCTTCCCCACCATTTCAGGCAAATGCATTTTGAAAATTTTTTTGCCGATATCTGCAAGATCGGTCCGCTGAAGAAACTGCCCGCCAATATAGAGGGCACGTCCATTATTCAGAATATGATTATTGACAAGACCACTTGCCGGATACTCCAGATTGTCGGCCAGATAAACGAGTTGCTGTAATAGAGTCGTTAACCAGCGTTCGGCAAAAACATTATCAGGTTCTTCAACGCGGCATCCCACCTGAAAAAGAACCAACCAGTTGCAAATCCTTTCAGCTACTGTATAAGGCTGCCAGGCCGCAAGATTATCAGGGAGGGGGTGCAAACCTATCCACTCATCAACGGATCGATACATCAGTTGAACAGATTGCGATGAAACACCCTGAGAAAGTGAGATTAACGACCAATGGAATCGATGAGCGGCAGCAACAACTTCAGAATCCAGATCAGAGTATTTCTGCGGGTGTGCCCATATATCTGACAACAAATCAAGCGGGTACTCATGCCCGGCCAAGATTATGGGGAATCTTTCTTCCTGAACGTCATTAATTTTCGGTGACAAAAAGTGACTGAATGCTTTTCCAGACCGTTCCCGGTCATCATGCAGGCGAATAACACTCCGAACCCTGAAGATCTCTTCAGGATAGTAACAGGGATGATACGGCCCAGTCGTGAACAACCTAAACCTTGTCCGCAAAGGTCTGAAGAGACCTGCGGAGAGGGCCAGCGACCAGAGAGAAGGTCTGGATAAAATGTTAAATGCTAAACCCAATTGTCTTCGCGTCTCAATAGTTATTAAACTTTAGCCAAGAAAATCATCTTCCGGCAATCGAATCTCACGAGAAGGACAGGCGACTCTTCGATAGCCGCTGACAAGCGCATCAGACGTCACCATGTGGCGCACACCAAAATAGATATGAAAAGGCCCAACCACTCCTATGTAGAGTAAGAGAAGGAAACGATAGTTCAGAAACGGCATGCCGAACATTTCCAGGGCCAGGTCCAGCCCTGCAATCATCAATAACACCGTAGAAATGTAATGATCCTGCAAAGGAACAAGAACCAGAAAACGGATCCGCCTGGCAAATTTAGACCTTTCAAAAAGGGAGGTTGATTTATTTACAGATGGGGATTTATCGGCACACGGGCCTTCAGCCTTTTTCTGGATATCTCTTAATCTGGTCCAGCAGATCACAGTCCACCCGGCATTCTGAACACATTTATCAAGGATGGGCGTAACCACCGCTGATAATCCGAGACACACTACGATAAGAGAATCCATGGATTGGATGAATTGCCAGCTGGCAAGAAAAAGGCCGCCGACCAGAGCAGTGGAAGAAATAAAATGCATGAACCAGTCAAGATAATGCCCGGCAACCCCACCCTGTTTCCGGTAACGCGCGACCTCGCCATCGCACATATCCAAAATTGCAAAGAGGTGAAAGCAAAGGACTCCGGTTATAACCAGGATCTTTGAATCAGAGGCCAGCATCAAACCTCCGATGACCGCAACCACGCCGGAAAGAACAGTCACCTGATTCGCCGACATTTCCAGTTTCAGGCATATCCAAGTAAAATATATTGAAACCTTGTAATACCAGCATGACAGGAAGTCAGAGAAAATTGAGGGTCGTGTGGATTGGCAAATACGGCGAAGTTCACTTATAGATTCCATGACAATATGATCTCGATGATCACTGAACTCGTTTGACGAAAAAATCGACCTTGGCACGGACATCGTTCACATCCGGATGAAAGTCGATCTCGGCCCAGTCATTCTCTTCCACTTCACATAAAGTCAGAGGGAACCCACGGTCCATGATCTTCTGCAGTGCCGCAAGATAGAATTTCTGATGATCGGCTTCATCACGAAGCATCTCGTCGAGTGTATCCATAATCGTTTTATGACCGAGTTCGCTGTATTTGATGATCCCTACCGATTCACCATTTGCCATTGCAGGATCGAGATCCTTTCCTACAGCACGGATATTATCTCCATCGGTAATGACCAACATATCATCGGCATCATAACTTTCTTTTCTGTCGATTGTCATAACCAGGTCACCCTTGGCAGCCAAGAGAGTCCTGATCAGGTCAGCCTTGAATATATCATCCCCGTTTATCGAGATGCATGGGCCTTTGACGGATAACAAAGCCAGCCAGAGAGAAATAATATTATTAGAGGTGTTATAGAAAGGATTATGGAGCACTTCCACTTGCATTCCCGGCAGGGAATACCCGGATATCTTGGCCTGGACCTGCTCAATTCTATACCCGGCTACAACATAAACCTTTTCGATTCCGCATTCATGAAGAGCATCAAGTTGGCTTTCCAGTACCGTTTTGCCTTTACCGATATCTATAAGACATTTGGGGGTATTGGCTGTAAGCGGGAACATTCTGGTCCCCTTGCCTGCCGAGAGAAGTATCGCATTCACTTTATCTTACCTTTATCCTTTGTATTGATTATCACAAAGAGAGGCTGTATGCACGCATCCAGTCTTCCACATTGAGCAGCATCCATGCCTGCAAGCCGATCCTTGGATCTGCCTGTTCTCTATTTAACATCTGTTCAACTGCCTGCCGCTGGAAAATATTCCCCGTCCTGGCATCATTAGATAACAATCGTTCTTCTGCATAATCCCGAAAAGTTCCGGACAACCATTCCCCTAAAGGCACCGGAAAACCCACTTTACGACGTTCGGTGATGCTCTTCGGCAGACGACTTTCATACTGACTACGTAACACATATTTTGTTATATCGAAATTCTCACTGATCTGGTCACTATTCAAATTTTCAGCCTGGCAACGTTGTTCTTCACTGCCCCACCTAATTTTATAATGTAAAGGAAGCCCGTTGACGTACTCAATCAATCGGTGATCGACAAAAGGCACGCGCCCTTCAACAGATGCCGACATTGTCGAACTGTCAAGTCTGCCAAGGAGACCTTCAAGATGAACTCGCTGAAAGATCCACATATATTTCTCATGAAGATCGAGTCCATCAAGTTTCGCCCACTTATTATGGAAAAAATTATAATTATGAGGGTCATCACCAAGTGCTGACAAAACATCGGGGGCAAAAATATTTTCTTTCGTACGAACATCAAGATAAGAGTATTGACCAAGAAAATGGTCAACTTCCCCGTCCCATTCCAATGAACGATACTTCTTCAAAAGGTTGTCCCGCAATGTTGTAGAGAGGGTATTATTGCCTGTTTTGTAGACCCTCTGATAATCATAAGCAGACCTGAAAATCCGTCCATACCCTCCAAAAAGTTCATCTGCCCCTTCACCGGATAATACAACTGTAATATCCTCTTTCAATTTTTTTGAAAGTTCATGTAAAGCGATCTCGTTCGGGACTGCAAGGGGGGCATCCTTGATGTGCAGCATTTTTTGAAAAGATTGAAGGTACTGCTGTACATCAAGTAGTATTTCTTTATGATCAGTTCCGCAATATTGAGCAACTTCATCAGCATATTGGAACTCATTATAGCCTTCTTCCTGAAAACCAATGGTGAAGGTTTTAATAGGAAAAGACTGCTGCTCAGCCATTTCCCGAACCAGAATACTTGAGTCCAGGCCGCCACTCAAAAAGGAACCAACCGGCACATCAGCTATCATCCGGTAACCGACAGCAGACATCATGAGTTCTTCGAGCTTTTGACGAACCTGATCCTCACCAGGATCAAATTTATCAGAAATAACAGGAAGATCCCAGTAACGAATCGTCTTTAACTGTTTATTCCGGATGATCAGATGGCTTCCAGCCTCCACTGAGTGAATACCGGTAAAAAAACTTCCCCCACCCAGTACATAACGGTAACTGAAGTAATCGGAAAGAGCCTGCAGATTCACCTTCCTGCACTCAGGCACCTGTTCAAGGATCACCTTCGGTTCAGAACCGAAAACAAGAGTGTCTCCCTGCTGGCTATAATAGAGAGGTTTTATTCCCAGCCTGTCCCTCGACAAGAGAAGCTGATCCAGCTTTTCATCCCATAAGGCGATGGCCCACATACCAACAAATCGATCAAAACACTTCAAGCCCCAATGTCGATAAGCAGCAAGAATAACCTCGGTATCACTATCCGTTTTGAATGTGACACCCATGCACCTCAACTCTTGTCGTATCTCTAGATAATTATATATCTCGCCATTAAATATAATCCAGAGAGTCCCATCACCAGATACCATTGGCTGTGTGCCGGCATCTGTGAGGTCGATAATACTCAGACGTGCATGGGCCAGAAGAACCCTGCTCCCGTTAGAAGAATGACGAACAGCGACTCCATTTGCGTCAGGCCCACGATGATGAAGTTGTTCAACCATGCGCCTTCCGACAACATGTAACTCTTCAACTGACTTTTCTGAATTATAAAATCCTGCTATACCGCACATTATTAATGGTTTCCTACCATATTAATCCAGTCCAAATGTCTGGGCCTTCACAAGCTCTGAAAATGGACCAGCAGTAGTAATCATACTATTGTAGTCTCCTTCCTGCACCAGATGTCCTTCATCAAAAACATAAATTCTTTGTGCTTTTTTAATTGTAGAAAGGCGGTGGGCAACAACCACCATGGTGTAATCATGAGCAACAACCTCAATCGCTTTCTGAAAACTAGCCTCTGATTCAGAGTCTAACGCACTGGTTGCTTCATCAAGAATAAGCAATGCCGGACGTCGAATCAGAGCACGGGCAATTGCAAGTCTTTGTCGTTGCCCTCCGGAAAGTTTGACTCCGGCTTCACCAACCTCGGTGTCCAAGGCATCAGGAAGCTTTCTGACAAAATCATCAATCTGGGCAATGCGGAGGCATTCCCACACATGTTGTTCCTTCCCTTCAACATCAATACCTAGGCAGAGATTCTCACGAATGGTTCCCACAAAAAAGATACTTTCCTGAGAAACAAAACCCATGCGTTTCCGAAACGTACTTATATCAAATTCTCGCAAGTCACCACCATCCACAAGCACCTGTCCTTCTTTAGGCTCAATAAGCCCCATGAGCAGATCTAAAGCTGTAGATTTACCACTACCACTTCTGCCAACCAAGGCAACAAATTCACGTGCACCTACTGTTAGTGATACTTCTTTTAATGCCTCTGTCTCTGCACCAAAATATTTATATGTAACATTATCTAGACTGAGCCCATCTCTAAAATCAATGAAGTTACGACTACCAGCATGGTCTTTTTCAGCCATATCGCATCCATCACGAATCAGGCTATCCACAACCTCTAAAGCTGGTCGATAGGCGGAGTAATTATAGTACTGCCCCTGAAGTGATGTAAATCTCGGCGCCAACCTCATAATTATAAACATGAAAACCAATAACACAGAGACTGGAACCTTAAGAACAATAATAGCCATATAAAGAATACCGACCATTATGACACTAATAATGGCCTGTAATTCAAAACGCATTAGAGATTGGTTAATGACTATATTTCGTTTGGCAAGACACCCACCAGTATTAGAGATGTATAACGTATCAACAGTACTGGATACGATATCCGTTGCTTTTATCAACTTGGCTCCACGTATGAAGTCCACAAATTGCCTGCTGTATTTCGCATCAATTTCTACACTCTGTTTCCCCATCATTCTGACTAGCCGAATAAGGCGGCGAGCAGTCAGGACGGAGAACATAACGCTCACAAAAGCAACAAGGAACATTTGCCAGGACAACAAGAATGCAAACAAGCCATAAACCATCAGCTGTACGAAAATGGCAAGCATAGTCATCAAAGCCATAAGCCCCTCTGCTCCTCGCTCAGATTCATGAATAACAATATTAGCGACACTTCCGGAAGATAGCCCGGATAAATGTTCCCAACGTGAAGAAAAGATAGCCTCACTAGCGCGGTTACGAATATCTTCAAGGAATCGATACCGTGCACGAACAACTGCTCGATCTTGGATATGTACTAACAAATATGCGGTCAACATGACTAACAATGCAAACAGCAGCATTGCGCCGAAACTAGGTTCAATACCAAGCATCAGCATTCCTTCCGGCAATAGGTTAAAAGGCACAGGTAGGTCGCCCCCAGAAAAATCACCAGTCAAAGTTGAAAGCACAGGAACTAGAGCCGAAAGACCAATTCCTTCCGCAAGCCCAGCTGCCAGAATCAAAAACAACAATACAGTTGCGTTTGGAATACGCTGAATAAGCACATATGCTTCAAGAAGTAATTTCACACGGTTATCCCTAAGCCGTTATCGCGCATAACCTTTTTGACTTTATATAATGCGTCATTGATATTTGAAGTTCCCATATATTTCCCCTTAAACTCCTCACCATAAGAATTCTTCAAATTACCATTGGCATGAAGATTCAACACATTATTCAACTCATCTGCATTTTGAACCACATGAACACGTTTTTTTAAGTCATCATAATGCTCAGGCCGCATTGGGAATCCAGAAGGGACATACAATACAATTGGCAGATCAAGGTTAAATGCGCTTGACAATACTTTTGTAGAAACCATATCCAAGACCAGCAAACTGTAAAGACTCAAATTTCGCTCAATTGTTCCACCGGAAAGGATTCGTATCCGTTTCCCCCTAGACTCTAATCGGTCACATAGGGCTCGAAAAAAAGTATACCCGACACTCCACTCTGCCGGATGAATTTTAACATCTAAATAAAGATCTAGGGCCGCACATTTTTCTACTAATGACTTTGCAAAAATATATCGTTCCCGGTCACTGATAATTTTTCGCATTTCTTTAAAGGTGTAATGAGCTGGAGCACCAGCACTATATAAAATTTTCCTCCCTCCGATATCGACCGAAGGGAACGAAGGTCTTAACAATGCCCCTGTCACAACTGGATGTATATCTGGTGATTTTTCATAATCATGTAATTCAACTGAGCTATGCAAAAACTGGGTGCGTCTAATAACCTGGTTACGTTCCAGATATGGATCGAGTATACTTGGCAACAAAAACAAATTTTCGGCACCACCATGTTTAAAATAATAAACAGGTATATTCTGCCCGTTGGCGACACGAGCTATCGCCTCTTCGAGTACATTTTCTGAACCGATTGAATACAGAATAGCCTGCGGGCCTTCTGCTTCCATCCGTTGCTTAATACCAGCCTCTACTGCTTGCAGTCGTGAAACAACATTATCCAAGTAACTCTCAACCAACCACTCCAACCAGACTCTGTATCGGGGTAACCATCCCTCACAAAAATCCCCTGTTAACTGCAAAATTATTCGCCGTATTGGCTCAACATCTGCGGGAAAGCAATTATTTGCAATAGCTATTTCCTGTGACCATACATTATGAAAATCAATATTTGGACATGACTTGCGAAGCACTTCAACATCGTAGCCTCCCTGCACCACCCAGACACTACCATCCTTGCGCTGTGCAGAACGTAAAAAATCTTGCAATAATTGCTGACCTCGCCGAAACAATATTTCAGGTGCTCGGCAAAGTATTTGGTGCAGTGGAGCTCCTAAACCATTAGCTGCAACCTTGATATTTCCCCCTGTTTCATGCACGATAATTTCGGGCATTCCGAACTTAAAAAAACGCAATACATGCTCAAGTCCAGATCCAAACAGAGAAAGGGGCAAGTGAGAAAAATCTATTTTTTTATAAGGAAGAGTACCCCCCCCCCCCCCCCCGCCCACAACTCTATCTCTTTATAGCGCTGTGAGATACTATCTAGAACTCGGTGCAGGTATCTCAAATCTGAAAAACGGTGCAAAAACCAAAACCCGTTTGCAGTAAAAGCACGGGGAACTCCGAATTGTTGTTGACATATTCTGTCACAATCATTGAGCCATTGCCTGTGAGCAACGGCCATAGAATTTGTGTCAGCGTAACATTCTAAATGAGGATGAAAATCTTCTAAGGTAAAAAAATCCTTACTCAATTCCTCAAGAGTTATCATTGCCGGTAAAGACAGAGCAAGTATATCAGCAGAGCCCAGATGTTGGCAATTAGTTGGTGATATATCACACCCGGCAACAATAACGAGGCGATCTGATTGCTGACTCAAATGAGAAGAAACACTAACAGTCATGAAGATGATCCAATCTCGTACAGCATCCCACCAGAAAATAGCCTATCTTTTAATTCGTCAGGTGGAACATTAAAAAGCAGATCTATGGCAGAAAGGTTTGGCTCAAAGTCATCCCAAAGCTGGGGATAAGGGAATGTATTGTATTCATGAAAACAGGGAGCAACACCGGCAGCCCTAAATTTCTCAGAATCAACATAGTCTTTCCCTAACTTACCGAAAATAAAGGAATCGGCCCCAAGTTCATCACATAAAGACAGAATCAGATCCTGTTTTCTCCCATCCCCACGTAACTTACTCTGGTCAACCAACGGTGTTTCTATCGAAAACTGTTCTAACAAATAATTTAGGATAATTCGATTCAAAGGAGAGATATATGACCAGTCTCCCTCCAGAACTTCATGGAAGAAGTCAGCATGTGCAGCAAAAAAAGGGGCCTTAGCATAAAACTGCTGTAAACTTTTCCACTGTTTCTTCGCCCACTTGTTGTCTTTTACAATCTTGACTTGTCGAATAGTACTGGCCAGGTGACCTTTTAGGCAGACAGGTACTGTCAACCAACTCGTCCCCCCTGGACCTTTAATCCGATTACGATTGGTGAAGCTGTTTTTTTCAAACTGCACTTCATCAAGAATCACAAAACGGTCGCAGATAGCGATACGGTGCAAGTATCCGGGCCAAGGCATGTAGGCTGGCTGGTGAGCACTAATAATCATATCTATAATAAATTACCCAAGCTAAAGCCGGGGATCCTTAATTTTATAATTCCCAAAAGAGTTAGCCTTAGTCCTTACACCAATACGATAGCACAGGTAATAATATACACCTGTCTTCAATCTCCGTAAGTAACTGTCAACTTCTCACTAGTGGCCACCTTCGGGCTTATTCATCACCGAGGCAAACATCATTCGACCGCATAATGAGTATCTATATTGAGCAAAAAAAAGGCGCGGGTAACAAAATAATTTTAACTAGCAGATCTGTTAAAATTATTTTTGGCAAAAATCTCCATACGATTTTTTATTGTTTCTCTAAAAAAACTTTCCGAGTAAAATTTCTCACCTGTGAAAAGTGGTGCTTCAATTCCCCCAAAACTTCTTTTAAAAAAACTAATATTCTTATCCTTATCAGACGGGAAGTCAAAAAGTGTGTCAGCATATTGCTGCCAGCCAACTTCATAATAAGAAATTCCAAGATCGCATAAATATTTTATTGTTTCATGTTGCAAAAGGTGTCCCACCGAACATTTATTAAATACACGGTCAGCAGCAGACATCAAATAATACGCACCTTTTTTATAATGAATAACATATTGCACACCAACTATTTTTTCCTCAAAACATGCAAACAACAAACTTGCATTCCCATCAATAATATTCTGAAATAGAAGTGCAAATGCATTTTGAGGTCGCGTCACCTTACCAGCTACATCAAAATAAAAATCCCGAAACGTATTAAAATCATTTAGTAAAATATTATTTGAATTATAAACCTGAAAAGACAGTAATCCCTCTGACTTCCGAAGTAGTCGTTTAGTTTCATTGGCAAATCCGCTTAAGATTTCTTTTTCACCAACACGAAGATCAATAACTTGTGTATTGATAGTTGTATCAGAATAACCAAACTTCATTAAAAAATTATATGGAAGATATCTATTTATAAAATAAAGATATGGATCATAAGAACGAAATGTAGCTTTAGACACACTATACTCACAAGAAATGCTGTCTATATGAGAAAAGATCTCTCTGTATATTTGAAATATTTTCTTTTTTTTAAAAGTAAAATCGACCAGTGGTGCAGGTGTTGGCAAACCGCCAAACACAATTTCATTATGGCTTACATCCTCATTTTTTTTCTCAATAAGTAAAGGAACAACTGCTACGATTTTATTTCTCCCGTCCCGAACACAGAATGACTTATTTTGTGAACGAGTGCCAAACTGGGATATTTCAGAATATTTCATCCATAAAGTTGTATACCAAAACCACCCGTAATTATGCTCTTGAACAAAAAGATCCCAATCAGAAGCAGTTACTTCAGTATATGCAACAATATCCATTAACTAACTTCCTCTTGCACCGTTTTAGACTGAAATCCACATTTTAGGCAAGGAAGAATTCCAGAAATACCGCCCTCTAGATGTACTTTACGCATAGATTGCATTTTATCTCCAAGCCATAAATCGCTTATGGTTGAGTCAACAATACTACCTAACAGACTATCGTCATTGATAATCAAACAAGAATATACATTCCCATCATAGTTTACACACAAACGTTGCCACAATTGGTTACAAACATAATCATTATTATATTCCCGATCTCTATAGGCTCTATTTGTTTCATCTAACTTATTATAGTTTATGTATTCAATATGGCCTATAGAATCTACAATCTCTGAAAAGAATTCATCATACTGCTGACGAACTTCATAATTATTATTCATATCTACAGCCTGAACTCGAACAAAAGGATATTTCAACCCTTTTTCTCGCTTCATTTTCATCAAGGTCCTGATATTTTTTACAACAACATCAAAATTCGCACCAACCCTTATCGACTCATAAGTATCCTTAGTATGGGAATCAATTGAAATTATCAAACGTGTTAAGCCTGCATCAATCAACTCTGCCGCAACGTCCTCAAAGAGGAGTGTTGCATTAGTATGCATAAATAAATCAAGAATATTTTTTTCTCTGGCATAACGTATCATTTTAATTATATCTTTATGGAATAAGGGTTCCCCATCACCAGACAAATGTACCGCATAACCTCCCTTACTAGCTACTTCATCAATTATTTTTTTATATATTTCAAAGTCCATATCCCCAGGAGTATCCTGGAAAATACCCTTTTTTATCTCCTGAGTCCGTCGACACATAACACATCGCAAATTACATCGATTTGTCAAGCAAATATCAAGGTTCATCGGAAATTTACTTAATATTTTTTTATCAGGAAGTTCTATCCATTTTTTTCGATATTCTGAAAAAATAGGATCATCAAAAACATCGCCTTGCCCACCAACTACTTTCTCTGTAAAGTGTTCATATTTTTTAATTTCGCTCATTTTTTCACCTTTTTATCGCTAAAGCCATGGACTTATAACCAAGATTTTTGTTGAGAATATCAGTTTCACTTAAAAGTGACAAAACACTTTCCGGACTATGAACATCTCCTAGATATGGATGCTGATAATCTAAATGATTATTAATAACATTAACTTCAGCAAGAATTGTCTCTATATGAACAACCTCAAACCCAGATTCCTCCAAAACTTGCCGTAACGTTTCAACCGAAAATAAGCTAACATGAGCCCAACCCTCAAAAACATTACATTTTTCGTGAAGAATTCGTGCTGCAAGGCTATTAACATTGGGGGTTAAAATAAGTAAAGCTCCACCGGCATTTAATCTATCATAAATTTGTTTGAGAAGTATTTTAGGATCAACAATATGCTCAAGTACATCCCATAACGTTATAAGATCAAAAGAAATATCAGAAAATATCGATTGGCCCAAAGGATTATTGTCAACATTAAGTTGCTTATTTTGGGCATATTCGTAAGCTTTTTGGTTTAACTCCAACCCGTAAGCTTCCAATCCTCGCTGCATTGCTGTTTCTAGAAAAACACCTATTGAGCAACCAACGTCTAAAACATTGTGAAGGTCTTCACAATGTTTCTTTGCGATATCTAAACCATAATTAAACTTGTTTTCATCATGTAATCTTTGATTATTTGCAGTTAGAATTGAAAGATATTCATCAGTATGTATGGCATTTTCATACATATCAGTATTCTTATCTTCATTTAATGAAGGGTTATTATATACCATGTCACACTCTTTACATCGCACATATGGAAATCCCATTTTCACAAATAATACATCTACATTATCACTAGAACACAAGGGACATTTCCGATATAATGAAAATTCCTTAAAAACAAGGCCCGTGTTATCATCAATAAGAGAAGATGCAAACACATCAGCCTTTTCCCTATACTTTTTTCTTTTTGTTGTCTCCCAAAATTCTTTTGAAGACATTTTTTTTGTGGCATCGAAACTCATATCACACCTTATTATCTTATTTATCATTAACATCAACTAACAATAAAATCAGCCACCCGGCTCCATGATTTATCATCACCGAAAGGAGCATAATCTTTTTTTATTTCTTCAAGAGCCATATATACATCCTTCTCGATAGAGTGGTTTATTTTTTTAACTATTACATTTTTAACATCATCAAGAGAGTAAGCAACAAACAACTTATTGTAATGCTCAAGGGGGTATTCATCAAAACGTATTGCATATGCCAAAGGCCATGCACCATCGACGCATATTGTTTCAAACAATGTACCAGAATTATCTTCACTAATAATTAAATCACAAAGGGCAAGGAGTTCATATGTAGTAAAGTTTAACAACTCAATAGAAATCCTACCTTTTTTCTGATATTCAGCATATTTGGGGAAATTTTTCAGAAAAAAATCAACAGCATCAATACGTCTAGGACGCAATATAAGGTGAATTTTATCATCCAACTCTAGGATATCTGGCAAATCTCTATACTTTTCTGCAACAAATTCCTCCCTGAAATTTCGCCAGGAAGGGCAAGATATCGGGATCAAGATATTAAAGAAATCACCATATTTCTTGTTAAATTCTTCCTTAACATGAGAATCATTTTTTGCTCTACAAACTAGATCAGACTCAAGCGGTCCAATCACAGGCATTTGTTTTATATGCTCCCAAAATGGATAAAATATTTTCCTATAGGACGCCCCCCTCAAGAGATAGGCATCAAAATGGACAAAACAAGATCCAGGCAAATGACGAGGATAAGTACCTTGAGAGTGCGAAATTCCAAAATTTTTAATGTGATATTGATTTAAAATTATCGTTCTAACACAACTCGTATATGAATAATCATCACGACTAATAAAAATTGACGGGCGAAAATACTGAAGAAACAACTTAAACCTTACAGCAGAAAGCAAAATCCTTCTAATAGTTAACAACATTGCAATATGGCAAGATCTGTCTTTAATGAGTCCAATTAAAAACCTTTTAATAACATTAAAAGAAAAAAAACATACATATTCATGAAGAAAAAAACTTAAAGGTATTTTATTGTCAAGCTCTTCTCCATGCCCAACTCCCATTTCTTTAAAAAGTTGGTAAAATTGTGTCTTTATGTTCCTGGGAAATTTCCAAATACCAAAAACATACATCAATGACTTATTATATTTTTTCAGTTCCATCCACAACGAATCATCATAGCGACTGTTTTTCATCCCTTTGGACCGGGATAAGCCCTTTACATTAAATCCAGCATTAACCTGTTGCGCGACATCAAAATAGCTAGGTGTTATTGAACGACAAGCAACACCCTTTTTACTCAACTCCAACAAAGGACGAAATAATACTTCCGCAATGATTATTAATCCAACACAAATATCTTTGATGCGATAAATCCACAGATAACTATCTGAAGATTTTTCATCTAAAAATTCATAGTTTAGCTTCTTTTTTAAACCTAAATAATCAATTTGAGCAGGAATAATTGAAATCAAATTATTATCAAGTAACTTGTTAAGGTTTTCACACTGAGAATAGAATAATATTTTTTGTGCAATATCTTCACGCAGGCAATTCTGTAAAGCAATAATGATCTTATCGGTCTTAAATAAATTAACAAGGAAACTACCCCAAAAACATTCTATCAAATCATCTTTTCTATCATATAAAAAATTTAAAGCAGCCTGATTCGAAAACCATGTTAAATTTTTTCCATTTATAACCTCTGGCACTACAACAAAATCTATTCCCCGAAAAAACAACTTAATAATAAACTCATATGATTTATATTTTGCTAATGCACTTGGAGTGATATTTGAGCAAGCATAGGTTTCATGAATAATCACTCTTGAAATTTTGTTTTTTATGAGAAAAATCTGAATCAATGAAACAATATCCAATTTTTCTATAAAGACAGATGGGGAATTTTCCATAATTAACCACTAATTCTACAGAGAAAGAATATAAATATAAATATGTAAGAGTTAAATAACATCGATGCCTGTCTTTTATTTATTTTTGCATGGTATTTAGTTGTGGCTAAAGCCACGGAAATGGCAATAACATGCGGTTTTAAAGTTTATTTTTTTCAAGAAAACACTTCAAATATAGTCGCTGATAAAAATACAATGAAGTTATCCAGCCGAAGGATACGCTTGGGAAGAACACTAATAATTATATCTTATTATCTAGCACCCAACGCATAACCCCAAACGCCTCCGCAAACTCAACACCTATAACAGTCCCCCAACGCCGAGCAATAACCTCAAGTGCACGAATTGATCGAGGATGAGGATAGTCCCGGCATTCAAACTCATAGCTCTCAATGGCACGCTGCTTCGCAGCAAGATCATCATCAGACAAAGGAACAAAGAGGTGTGGTAAAAATGCCTTATTTGAATCGGGCAATTGCCACTCTGTAGAAGAGGGGGTCTCAAAAGACAAAATTACTCGTGGAGGCGTACCCGGTAGCGGACGAGTTGCAGTCATTACTGATTCACAAGTCAGTCGGTGATCAACATTAAGATCTCCATGATGGTGCGTAAAAATTACATCTGGCAGAAATTCATTGATTTCAGATTCGACTTGCTTAATGATGTCCAGCAGGTCAACTGAATCAAATCTATTATCAGGAAAATCGTAGATCCCAACCGATGAATAACCTATGCATTTTACAGCGGAGTTAATATTTTCCTGATGGCGAGCAAGTTCATTAGACCATTTATCCCTTACCTCTCCTCTTGATGTAATACCCTCACCCAAAATAACTGCCCGTGCTTCACAGTTATGGCGACTGACCAAACGATGGACAGTACCCCCTAAACCTAAAGCCTCATCATCTGGGTGCGCAGCAACTATCAGAACTCTTTTTCCCTGAAAAACTTCACTATTCATTCTTGCACCACAACGTCACTAATCAAGCACGGCGCAAATGCCTCTCGCTTTTCACATAATGGCCGACCGACAAGGGAAGACAAATCTTCATACCCTATCCCGTCACCCGGACGGGTAAACAACAAATCATCCTCATCAACAACTTGCCCTGAGGGTAAATCACGGTTGTAATGAAAGCTTCGCCGAAATTTTAATCGCCCTTCCCCCTCATTAGAACTTCGTTGCCAACTTGAAATACTAAGATTTTCATCTATAGAACGCACCCATTTTATCATTGCGGCAAACTCATCAGGCTCTAGGGCAAAATGATGTTCTGCAGGACTCGGATCGTTTCTGTCAAGCGTAACATGTTTCTCGATCACGCGCGCCCCCATCGCCACAGCAGCAATGATCAATTCATGGCCAAGAGAATGATCAGAAAAACCTACCTGGCCGCGAGGAAACCGCTCCTTAAGAACATTAAGATTATTCAGTGCGGCATTAGATGGTTCAAGAGGATAATCACTAACACAATGGAGAATACTAAGGTCGTCCTTTCCAAGAATATCAACAGCTCGATCGACCTCGCTAAGAGCGCCCATTCCTGTAGAGAGAATCACTTTTTTATCTGTTGCAGCAATTGCATGCAAAAGACCAAAATTATTCAAATCCATTGATGCAACCTTGTATGTATCAATTCCAGTCATGCGTTCAAGCAGATCGACAATAGCAGGCGACACTGGAGTAGTAATAAAATCGAGCCCACAATCATGTGCATGATCAATCACTTTCTGATGATCCGCTAAAGGTAACGCAATAGAATCGAGAAACTGATACCAGTATTCATATCCACTAACATTCCACCCGGGGTACTCATCTGCCCGCACCTTGGGAGTGACAATATCCAGCCCCCTAAATGACTGAAATTTGACCGCGTCTGCACCCGCTTCTGCAGCCTTGTTAATCAATTCGACTGCCTTATCAACGGATCCATTATGATTGTTACCGATCTCGGCAATGATGTATGTATTTATCGTCATTTTCAAACCTGTAACAAAATTAACAATCAGTTCCTCCGAACTGTAGCAATGATTTCTCCATTATATAATCGGCAACTGGTCCACTAATCTCATCAAGAACTCTTTGCTTAACTTCAAAACCATTCCTTTCATAAAAAGCAATAGCTTTATTAAGAGTCACAGGACATCTTAACATAACTTTATGCATATCATTTACACGACTGCGTCTATTTACTTCTTCCATCATTTTCCAGCCTATATTTTTTCCACGCATACCTGGTGATACAAAAAAAAGGTGCACATAGAACACCCCTGGGACCTTTTCAGACGCTATACAAAAGCCAACTATCTGCCCCCTCTCAAACATAGCAAACGAAGACATCCACTTGCCAGGAAGCTCAATAAGGAAATTATCTTCTTTCCAGTCAATTAGCGGCCATTCATCTATCAGTTTAACTAATTGATGTGCATGCTTGAACATGCATTTATAATCAAGAGTAAAAATTTCCATTATTAATCACTGCTATATATTACTCAGTCAGACATCAAAAGATCACCAGGTTCAATCTTCACATGCGGTGGAACTGAAATAAAATCCAAACGTATGGCACCATTCGAAGTCTTAACAACCGGACAACCATCTTCATTTCCAATTATACATCCATTTTCATCAGCAAAAGAAAAACCGTAGTCAGAGTAACCTACCTTCTCTATGATTATTTTCTCTCCATGAACAAAGCAAAATGCCCCTGGATAAGGAGGGGCAAGGGCACGAACCCAGTTATAGATACGCTCTTTACACCAAGACCAATCAATCAGACCATCATCTGGAGTACGCTTTCCATAGAATGTAGCTTTGGTATCATCCTGAGGACTCAAAATATAATTGCCAGATGAGATCAAAGAAAGCGCTTCTAAAATCAGCCCCGGATAGAGCTCACTATAAAGCGCAACCATTTCAGCCCCAGTCGCATCAGGTGGTATTTCGACACGCTGCTGTAATAAAACTGGGCCTGTATCACATCCTGTTTCAATTGCATGAACAGTTATCCCGCTATAGTCATCTCCGTTAATAATTGCCCAGATAAGAGGGGCCCTCCCTCGATAACGCGGCAATAATGAACCATGTATATTTATGGATAACAGGTGTGGTAGGCTAATTAATTCGTCATCTATAAGAAATGGGTAGTTTACCGAGACCAGTATATCCGGCCTTTCAAAACCTTGTTTCTTAAGACCCTTAAGAGCTGCCCCCCCTCTTGGGTTTCCAACAAAATATGGTATTTTTAGCTGTTGTGCCTGAGCAACAATTTCACGAGAAGCATTATCTGTCAAAATAAATTCGCAACGATACTCAGTTACAATATTTTGCAGGACATTTAACCCAAGCATCCCTCCGGCCAAGACTCCAACCTTTGGCTTTTTAACCACACTACAACGTATTGAATCATTACCGTTAATTACAGCCAAGAATACACCTTCTTAGGTTTATTGCCGAACTACCAGAAAAAGTACTTATTTGCTTATTACGAATGTGGGCACTAAGCATATTATCACTCATTAATGATGTAACCTGATCAACAAACAAAGCTTCATCAAAATGATTTAAATCATCAACGCCCAAAGCCAGTTCTCTTTTTACAAGGCCTCGATAAATAGAGTACTGATTGTCAACCAACCATCCAACAATCAGAGGTAAAGTACATGCACATGCCTCAATCGCTACCGTACTCGATGGACATACTCCCACATCAGCACTACGCATTAGTCGCGCCATCTGTTCTGGTGTCAAATCATGGTGCAACCTGATCAATCCAAAATTCTGATCAGCCATTTTTGCAAGCTTGTCAAAATGCTGATTTACTCCGCCAACCACAACATCAATCCTCGAGATAACCGGAACATGTTTTAAGGCCTCTAATACCATGGCGGTCATATTCTGCGGGTCTGCTCCACCCATATTGAGAAATACATGCCCAGAACTTGATTCTTCTTTCGCACTGCCTTGATTAATAAATACCGGTTGCAAAATTGCGTAATCTAGACCAAGGCAAAGATGTGTTTGGTCTAAGACTCTATAATCTTGGGATTGAACTCCAGGACTGTGGTTAATAATCATGTCAGCAGAAAAATTATCCCCACCCATGTCATCCACGACGACAACCCGCATTCCTGCCGATCCCATCATAGATTGATATTCAGCATTGAAACCGTATCCATCCATGATAATAATGGATGCATCTGGCACCTGTTGACAGATAAACTCAGGTTCATGAATAACCTCAACTGAGGAAAGATCTACTACCTCCGCACCACAAGCACGGTATCGCTCTTTTAGAACATCAGGCATCATGCGAGTAGCCAACGCTACTTGGCAAACACCACTCAGGATATGGGCAAGTGCCAGAGCACGCATGGCATGCCCTAAACCGATCTGAGCACCACCATCTGCCCTGAGAATAATAACTGGTGCTTTTACAAATTCAGCCATCGCCAATCAGTGTTTGTTCACAATATATTTTTCTACCACATTAAATCCTTGATCCCACTGCATCTGAACAAACTCGCTATACGGCATTGTTATATTGTTAGGTAATTTAATAGGCGTATCAGTTGATATGATATCCAATATATCCAAATGACATAAAATATCTTCAAGATAAATATCTGCCATATCTGTTTTCCCGATAGCTTTCAGCAAACGATGGCAGCGATCTAGATCCTCTTGGTAATCAACCGTAAGGCTGTATTGACTTAGGTCACGATCTTCAAATTCAACTTTCAGGCAGCCTTTACGGGTCTCTTGGTCAAGCATCACAAACCAACCCAAATACTCAGATTGACCAGGATCCTCCATGCGTTGATATAAGCGCTGCAGATAACGTGTGGAGATTAATTCAGCGGACATACCCAAAGGGAAATTCATCACCCTCACATAATCCAAATCATAATCATGCCGCATCTTTGCCATACGGTCCATTAAAACCGGATCCGCAAAAGGCATATCACCAGTCACCCTAAAAACCGCTGAAGCTTTTTCCTGTTCTGCAATATCCAACAAACGATCAACTACGATCATAGGGTGTCCTTGATATACTTGAATTCCACGGCTTTCGGCTTCTGCAACAAGGTCATTGTCAGAATCAAGATAAGATGTCGCGAGGATTGTTTTGCGTGCCGATTGGGCTCGATCTACATATTTATAGAGATCAAAAACCATTCCATCGTTGTGGAACTTGCGAAGCACTTTACGCGTAAGCCTTGTACTCTTTAATCGAGCAATCACAGCAGTAACGATGTTATCCATGTCATACTTCGAATACTCATAATCATAATAATCAGGTCCATGATCAGCACGGACGACTTTTAACTCACCACCTGAATCGATATATCGCTTGTACATCACATCACGCATGCCAACCTCGGTAGAAGTAGGATGTTTTAGGCCAGACCCCAGACAGCGCTGGTAGTGGCGTATTTGCGACACCATAACAGCAAATTCCTCTGGAGTCAGCGAAGGTTGCCAGTCATATCGCCGGTCATTACGAGATAGTGTTATATGTTTTTCTAACCACTTCGCCTCCTTAGCCATAGCCATCATTGGAACAACTGTCGTATCCGTACTATGGTCTGCAAATCCAACAGGTAACTTCCAAGTATTCCGCATATAATCCAAGGCACCAAGGTTAAGTTCCTCATCTTCTGTCGGATAATTGCTATAGCCGTGTAGTAGGCACTCAACTCGTTCCGCACCCAAACGAAATAAAGCCAAGTTAATATCTCGCTCAGTAGCCAGTTGCGTCTCCACAAGTACTTTAACCTCTGAGAGTGCAAGTCTATCGAGCATCGGCATATTGAGCAAATCTGTACCGTGTAATTTAAGTAAACGGAACCCTTCCTCCAGGCAAAAGTCAAGACTTGAAAGATCTGCCGGACAAGGAATTATGGCCAAATTTATTTTTCTGCAGTAATCAAAAAAATCGCGCCATTGAGCTTGACTAAAAACAACCTCCTCTACCAAAGCGCGATTTTTATACGTTGGATCACAGAATGCGTCTAACTCTAACACCTGAACAGAAAAAAAATCCACGCCAGCCTCTTTTGAGGCTTTAGCCAGCTCTAACAGGTAAGAAAAATCGCCCTGATGGTTTGAGGCCGACTCAGCAATAATTTTCATAAGCAACACCTGAAACTATAAGAAAGTACATATGTTAATAACTAGCCGAATAACCAATCATTCTTCTTTGTTTTTTCTTGGGCCATAAAAAATCACGCACAAGTGTGACTAACAGGTAGGTTGGCAACAACTGATACAAAATATCATAAAATATATATCCTGTTCCTGCTCGATATGTGTAATATATTCGAACCGCAATAAACACATATGCTACGTTAGCCAAAAATGACTGTGAATTCTTCAGGTACCAATTATGCAGAAGTGCGGCAAGCCCTCCAAGAAAAATTCCACGCAATAGCAATTCTATCATTCCCCCTCCAATTACCCCCTGAGAAATCACCCCAAACATCATGCCAACCCCTGTACCCCTTAAACCAATCACATCAAGGTACCATTGCGATGTATCCATTTTAACAAAGGGAAGAAGTTGACTCGGTATCAGAAGAATAATATCGTTAAAGTAGAGTTGAAATGGAATTTCACCAATTGAACCAAGCACTTCTTTTCGCCAATAAATATCAAATGCTGTCCCCAGCAAGGACGTAAACTCATTTGAGGCAGTCCACATAGAATATTTGCCAACATAATGAAGAAGTCCTACTTTATAAAACCCCATAATAATAAAAGATGTTGCAACAACAATAAAACCAGCAACAGCTTTACCCAATGTCAGTTCTTTAACCTGTCTGTGATAAAACATTAATGATGCTAATAGGGTAAGAAAAAACCATGTTCTCCCACTCGAAAGTGACACCATCAAATAGGCTCGATAAAATAAATAGAGAAAAAAAGCCCCCCTATACCAAAGGTTATTCCACCGAGAAAAAGCATAACAAATAAGGGCGACCGAACAAACAAACTTAATGGATGCCAAGTTATGATTAATCTGCAATATAAGATATGGCACCTCGCCACTGAAGTAACCAAGTAACTTGAAATAAAGTGTGCTCAAACCATAAATAATTACAAAAAGATAGACAGTTCCTTTATCAATGTTGATAGGCAACCGAACTGTTCTTAATGGGATTTTTTTAAACCGTAAAGCTAGGTATCCCGCAATCAAACCAAATAAATACACCAAGTTATGAAGCGCAAATTTCCCAAGCACCTCAGGAGTTGGCTTAATAGTTCTGAATCGGTTATCAGTCAGAGGACCCCATTCGTATCCTGATAGCATAAATGCAAGTAATGGATAAACACTATAAATAAAAGTGATCCCGATCAGCACAAAACCAATATCAAAAAGAGGAACTCCCTGTTCAAGACGAATTAAACCCCATAACATAAATCCAAACAGTGAACCCATTCCCAAGAAGACAAACAAAAAAAGCCTCTGTCCTGTATCCGGGACACCCCACAAAATGAAAAAGGCGACCAAAATACATCCCAAGCTCAATACCGCTGCCTCTTGCAGGTATTTATATTTAATAGTTTTCAATATCTATCTCGTTAAATTTAAATACCTTTTGATAAATTTTAGCTTACAAAAAAATTATGGGCACAACTCTTTTGGATTGCTTTCCCAATGCTCCTCAACCCTTCCCCCTATTGGCCGAAAACAAAACCATCAATAAAATTTCAATTTCAGCCCCACCATCGCCACCGGCTCATGGTGAAATAACTAATCTCTCGACTTCAGCAAGAATACGATGAGAACTATCATTCAGATCAAGATTAGGAAGATGACTATCTAACCGATTAGGATCATTTTGGAATATGCCTAATGATATCAACCCATCCCACAACTCTGTGGGTATATCACTAAACTCAGGGACCCAACCTACAACCTGGTTATCTAAACACTGCACATCTAGTCCATAAGCTACAGCATATGCTAATGTCGTCGAACCCAGTCCAATTACTCTATCAGCCGCAGCCAAGGCCAGATCAAATCCTACATTTCCTGCATCTATCCACCCAAATGGAACTTTATAATGTTCCAGAGGGTGCAATCGCAAAGCAATCCTATAATCATTTGCGTATATATCATCCAGCCAATCTTTAACACTCTCACCATTAACAACCCTGGCATCTAACAACGAAAGTCGATTCCCATCAGGAAGGCGAAAAGGTTCTGAAAGCACCAACAAAACAGGGACATACTCACTAAGGCCCAAAACAGATCGAGCTTCTTTTCGCATCAGCTTTCGCTTACCCGTTGAAAAACCTCTCATACACTCCAAACCTGGATGGCCGGCAACTACAGGCCAATCAAATGGAACCCCTCGGGCAAGTAAATAATTGCGCACCCCCTCATCAGGGACAATCAAACGATCCGTAAGTTGCCTTAAACGACCATCTGAATACCAAAATCGATCTACTCCTTTCCATGAGTCCAATAGTCCCAAAGTCGGCATAAGGCCAGCAATTTTACTCAAAAAATCTCCTGTTCGGTCTAGGATTGGATCATCATAACCACATATCGCAACATTAAGATCAGAAACTTTCCACGGCGCTCCACCTCTTAAAATATCTGCAGCATCGCCTGCAACATCGTAAAACAACCTGAAACCAGCATCTAAAAATGGCTCTTCCAATGCAGCTATCATACTAGCAACACCTGCCTCTCGAGCATAAAAAAGAACCGTTTTCACGAAAACTCCGGTTAGTACCGCAACTTGGATGAATTGTTCATAATCTTCCTGATAGCGGCAAGAAACTCATCAATATGACTATGCTCAAGGGGTGGTCTGCATATAGATGTCACCAAAATAGTATGCTTCCAAAGCTCCTCAACCACAGGAAAATTCTCAGGTTTATAACAATCTAGTTCACCATATCTATTTTTATATAAGGGAATATGATACAGAGGACGCACATAATTAGCTATCGGCATCCCTTCTGCACGCATCGCCTCTATGAATCGATCTCGGCTTACCCCTAATACTTCGGGATCATATATCATAGGGTATAAATAATAAACATGAGAACATCCTTTCCGAATTTTAGGAGCATGCAAAAATGAAAATTCTGATAATTGCTCAGTTAAATAATCTGCCAGTTGAATCCGCACCTTATTAAGTGCATCAAGCCGCATCAATTGTGGCTTAGCAATAGACGCTTGTAATTCAGTCAACCTGTAATTAAATCCAACAATATCTTCATTTCCTGACTTCAAAGAATCATCATCCCACTCAGGTAGTACGGCCTCTCCATGATTGCGGACCATCCGCAACCGATGCGCAAAAAGTTCATTATTGGTTACAACAACACCACCTTCGCCACACTGCATAGTCTTATGTCGGTTCAAACTAAACACACCCATATCACCGATCGTACCAGTCCATTGTCCGTGATATTGAGCGGCAGGTGCTTGAGCATTGTCTTCAACCAAAAAAAGACCATGACTATCAGCAAGATCCCGAAGTGATGCAAGCTCAGCAGGCTGACCAAATATATTCACCCCCATAATTGCTTTCGTTCGAGACGTTACGGAAGAGGCCACCTGATTAACGTCCATGCAAAATGTATCAGGCTCAACATCAACAAATACAGGTACAGCACCACACATAACTATAGTTGTCGCCGAGGCGGCCATACTATAGGGAGATACTATCACCTCATCACCTGGGCCAATACCTGCTGCAGCAAGCGCAGCATGCAGACCGGATGTAGCCGAATTAACGCTTACAGCATACCGGCAGCCAAAACGCTCACAAAACATCTGTTCCAACTCTAGCACCCACCTTCCACCAAGAAAATAAGGCCCTGGAGTTGCTACAAAGCCCGATAATACGCCTGTTTTCAGAACATCGAGTGCTGCCTCAATTTCAGTGCTCCCTATAGTGTTATAAGCGGGCAATTCGGTGTTTCGTATAGGATCACCATCAAGCAGTGCTAATTGTTGAATTGCTGACATTTATAAATTCTCCATTAATGCCTTTCACAAAATTACAAAAACCCGTTACATACTTAAATAAGGCGCGTAAAGAGACTTTTTAAGTCTTAACTTTAAATAATATGTTCACGTAAGTTATATTTCGCATGCCAATTTTTTGAACGAGCATTAATTCTCTTAAGAGAAGGAAATTCCGAAAATAACGCTTGCAAACCAATAAAATCCACATCAATCCCTGACAAGCGCATAACAAGTTCGATTAACTGTTTATCCTCATCCTCATCCAGAGTAACTCGAATATCATGCCAATCTTCACCTGACGATAAGTTGACCAATTTATATCTCTTTTCGCGATGTCGAACAAATTGCGTTACGTGTTCTCTCTCATAGTTTTCAACGGCCTCCAAATGAGACTCCTCAAGTGCCTTGAAGGTAATAACTTCAACATCCAACCCGTGAGGAAATGTCTTCACAAGATTATTAGCGGCATAATCGGCCTTTTCTGTGCGACGTAACCTGATTGTTTGATCAACAATGCTCGAATCAACCAATGGATTGTCGGAAGTAACACGAACAATTTCATCTGCATCAAGCTGGAGCGCACAGCTATGAAAACGAGATAAAACATTATCGCGATCACCACGAAAGCAGCTGACTCCATACTGACCACACCAGTCGACCAAAGTATCATCATCGTCATCGGTAGTGGTTGCTACAACAATTTTATCTATCAACTGACAACGCGAAAGACGACTCAGAACATGTTCTAACACCACTTTCCCAGCCAGAGGCTTTAATACTTTTCCAGGTAACCTTGTTGATGTCATCCTGGCCTGTACAATCGCGACAGTGTTCATACAGAATATCCCCTCTGTCGTTGTATTCTGAACAAACCAAATTCCCAGATCACCCGCCAAAGAGATTTCAGGATATTCAGCTCTCCACTAAATGAGGAGCCATAGCGAGACACTCCCTCACGCTTCTGAACATGAATAGGTAGTTCGGTAACTTTGCAACCTGCGTCGAGCATACGGAAAGACATTTCCATACCAACCAACCTAAGGGTGTCAAAAGGGAAATAGTGTTTTGCCTTTTTTAGGCGATAAAGCTTTAAGCCGCATAAAGGATCACGGAGACCAAAACGAAGACGCCCAAATAGTGCTAGCAAATATTCAGTGTAACGGTTCCGATAGTCGCGAACCCCAATCACTAAATCGCTCTTTTCTGCGTCAAGGACATCGACAAACCGTACAAGATCATCAGGGTCCAACTGTCCATCCGCATCAAAGGTTGCAGCCAACTCAAACCCACGTGCAGCAGCCTCATGGATGCCGGTATTCAATGCCTGTTCATACCCATTATTAACTTCATGACTAACAACTAACGCACCTGCTGATCTAGCAATATTTGCTGTTTGATCAAGGGAGCCATCATCTACCACAATTGGAGTGGCTCCGCGAACACTTACACAAGCCACAACGTTAGCAATCGTAGCTTCTTCGTTGAGCGCGGGAATAATGACTGCTAGGCGATTATTATTCAACATCGAACAACATCAAATGTTCACCAGCGTTCTTTGCATGTTTAAGCACACGGCCGAGCACAAACTCATCCTCATACGGCATGACCGCACCAGCAGGAGCTGGGCGCAATGCTTCAAGATGCTGAGTTGTCAATATAGTCCCTTCAGGCAAATCTTGCGTTGCCCTTAAACAACGACGCTGCAATACGACTGTTTCGTTTTCGTTTTCCGCAACAAATTTTCGCGTTGATCCCAGGGATGCTTCTAACTCAAGTGTACGTTCAACCATTTCACGCCAATCGTATGTATTCATAGAAAAAGCATGATCTGGACCAACACGGTTTTTATCATCCGTAAAATGCTTCTCGATTACTCGTGCTCCAAGTGCCACAGCCCCCAAAACCGTTGCATGGCCAGGGGTATGATCAGAAAGGCCAAGTACAACGTCTGGCCACATTATCGCGTAGGTCTTAAGAACGTTGAGATGAACATGGCGTAAATTTTCCAACGTCCCAGTGTAGTTAGTATTGCACTGCATAAGACATAAAGGATTATCATACTTCGATAAAACATCCATTGCCCGACTCACATCAGAAATATCGGAAGCACCAGTTGCAATAAGCACAGGTTTTCCGGATTGAGCAATCCGGCCTATCATTTTAGTCCAAGTAATATCCCCAGATCCAATTTTAAAGGCAGGGACCCCCACACGATCAAGGAGGTCAACCGCATCAAAATCGTATGGGGCTGAAAAAAAATGGATACCTGCCTCGTTGCATGTATCGCGCAATTCAGATGTCCAGTCCCTAGGCACAGATGCATTTTCATAAACTTCAAAAACTGATTTATCCCATTTAGCTTGATGTGATTTTTGCTCTTTCAAGTCTTTGAAGCCGAAGTCTGAAACAATCTTGCAGGCTTCAAAGTGCTGAAATTTTGCAGCATTCGCACCAGCCTCGGCGGCCAAATGAATAAGATCCTTGGCCCGCTGCAGGTCACCATCATGATTTGCAGCAATATCAGCAATAAAATAGGTGGGATGATCACCACCTACCCACTTATTTTCTATTTTAAAAGATGCATTCATAGTTCTACCTTTTAAATTTTATCGCCCAATACATGTTTTTAATTCATAAGTTACTTTTAGCAGGAAATGGGGGGCATCGGTGTAGGTACTCACGTAAATCATCACGCCACTCTACATCCCAAGATACAAGGTTAGCCAATCTCTCGGAATTCAAAACACTATATTCAGGTCGAATAATATCTTCCCCCTGAACAGGCTTGGTTACCCTGTTAATATTTGCTGTTAATTGAAGCTCTTCACATACAGCATCTACAAAATCATATTTATTACATGCATCTGTGCTACCGACATTCAGAACACCAGAAAAACGCCGACGGATCATTTGTCCGATTACTCGCACAAGACTATGAGCAGAAACTGGGCTAAAATATACATTCTCCCATCCATTGATAGTGTTCCCATGTTTGGCATTATTAATTATCCACCACAAAAGGCTTTTCTCTGAAAACGGGTTAATCCCATAAAAAGCGGTTCTCAATATAGAAACAGGACCATTGTGCTTTAGGGCCTGCAATTCTCCCTCAAATTTTGTCTTTGCATAAATCGATAAAGGGTTAACGAGATCATCTTCGGACCAAGGACTATTTTCTTTAGTCGTGCGCTGGCCATAAACACTATCAGATGAAATCTGAACAAGCTGACTATCCCGCATTCCGACTTCTTTCATCGCCTCTACTAGGTTTTGTACAAATCGGACATTTAACTGATAAGCTAGCTCAGAATTGGTTTCACAACCATCTACCGTCACAAGAGCTATAGTATTGATCACAGCTTTAGGGCGATACTTATTAAGTATCCTCACTAAGGAAGACATTCCATCCTGAACATTCAGGTGAACACTGTTCGTATAGGGTATGGGGTGTGTATGGTAGGTCGTTACAACACGAAAGTCATTAACTAAGTTTGCATGGCAGTGGTAGCCAAGTAGGCCACTACCACCCAACACAAGAATTGTTGAGTTATCAAAATAATTTTGCATGAAAAGAATTACCTAGGGGCAAAAAAACAAAACACATTTCAACTTAGCTCCAAAAGGTACATTTGAAAACGATTGAAGATTGGCGTGCCCATTTAAAATGCGGACAGATCATCATTCGTTTATTGCACAGAACACTCACGGATTAACTCGAATACTATCCAAAACCTTTTGGATGGCAATTTCCTCTAAGAGGCCTGGCATTAATTTGCCTTTTAATCCCCGGGACAAACCATTCTTCATGAATGTTGTATATGTACCGGTATGAACTTCATAAACGGCTAAATTTCGATAACCGTTGTAATATTTACTCTCAACAACACGTTCGGAAATGATTTTCTGCCCCCCGTCAATCACACGAACCCTACCACTCTCACCCAGAATATCGAGCTCGAACATCTCATAGGCCTTGTAATCCAGTGCAACCAAGTCAACATCTGCAGTTTCAGTTTGAAGCCTCGCTGATACAGAGGGAAACTCAGTGTCATCTAATATCTCGTTGACCTTAATCTTGGTAATTTCACCAAAATACCATAAGAGCAAATCAATTAGATGGCTACCATTATGACGTAAGCCCTTAGTATACAGCGCTCGAACATGTTGAATCTTACCAAGTTCGGGCAATCTGGCTTTTATAGCTATAAACCCTGGATCATAACGCCTGAAATAATTGACCCAAACTTGGTTTTCTGTTGCATTAGCTAGTTCCAGCATCCTTTCCACTGCGCCTAAAGATCCTGCGGCTGGTTTCTCCAACCAAACATGTGCGATATGCTTTCGACACGCAAGCTGAAAAAATTCTTCATGAGTATTAGTAGGCGTACAAATACTTAAAAGGTCAGGCTTACATCTATCTAATAATTCAACTGGATCTACGGTAGCAAACGAGGCATCCCATAACTTCGCAAAATAATTAGCCTTGTCGAGATCACTGTCACACACACCAACAAGATGACAACGCGAATGCCTCTGAAATGCCTTAGCATGCGTCCTGATCTTGTCATCATCCGGATTATCATAACCTCCGGCTATGTTGCCACAGCCAATGATAGCACAATTTATCATTGGTAATATCGGGCTATAAACATCTCTTCAACCCTCTTCGATTGATTTCTGATTGACTTCCGAGTTAATTGCTACAACCTCTGGATGCTTCTGAAGCCATTGAGCTAATTCATCTGCTGCAAACTCAGTAATACGCTCTCTGAAATGTGCTGCCACCTTTTGCAAAAATAATAAATCTTCCGGTGTATCTAACGTCCAGCGCCAATCAGGGTGTAAGAGGTTAGGTGGTGCTAGGAGATTATGACATTGATATTGTTCTTTTCCCGGCCCCATATATATATATGTTGAGCCATGAACACGGTGTATAGAATCGCCACACACCCTATCAACCTGCTCTAAAACACTCACGGGGAAGACCCTACAATCCAGACCAATAGGATAAGTACGTTCCATTTCATTACTGACGAAATCATATTTACCGTGTGCATCCAAATAGCATTGAATCACTTGGTCTACAATCTCTGGGTCAATGAATGGACAATCGCCAGTGGTCTGCACCTGCAATTCACCATTTACGGATTTAGCCGCGCCGAGAATTCGACCCAAAACATCATTCTCACTGCCCCTATATACATGTACACCAACCTCATTAGCAAAATCTACAAGTGTATCATCAAGTTGATTCACAGTGGTCGCTAAAACAATTTCATCTATCAACGTTGAACGCCACAACCGACTGATTTGACATTCCAAACTGCGCATACCACCAATATCGGTCAGCACCTTTCCTGGGAGACGTGTGGAACCCATCCGGGCCTCAATAGTGGCAATTATCTTCACAGTCTTACTCCCATAACTTGTCAATAGCAGTTGCTAGTAGCTCCACAACACGACTTGGATCTTCATCATCCATACCGACAAAAAGCGGAAGACTAAGGCATTCTTCATAATAATTCTCTGCGTTAGGCAGAAGGGGAATATCACTGAGATAGTCTTGATAATATGGATGCCAATAAATCGGCATATAATTCACTTGTGTTTGTACACCATGCTCTAACAGAAAAAGCATTAGTGCAGCTCGCCCGCCCTTTAATCGATTGAATGGCAGGCGAACAACAAAAAGATGATGGGCGTGAAGAACGCCTGAAGTATTTTTCAAAGGCAAAACTATTCCATCTAGAACTTTTGTTATTTCTTCATTGTATAGTTGGACCAGTTTATTGCGACGGGCAACAAATTGATCTAATTTCCGCAGTTGTGACCTCCCTAAAGCACACTGAAAATCACTGATCCGGAAGTTATGGGACAGCTCCTGCATTTCGTAATACCATGGATTACTCACACGCTTGCCATCAACATTTGAAAAAGCTAAATCTTTATTACGCAGAAGGTGAGGAGCTCTTACCGTCCCATGAGTACGGAGTCTAATTAAATGTTCATAAAGATCCCGATCGTTTGTAGTAACAGCGCCACCTTCTCCGGTTGTTATATTTTTAATTGGATGAAAGGAAAAAACCGTCATTGAGGAATGCTTACAACATCCTACACGTACTGTTTCACCATCTTTTGTCATATAATGACTTCCCAGTGCATGACAGCCATCTTCAACTATAGAAACACCAAACTCGGCAGCAATCTCAGCAAAGGATTGCATATCTACGGGTTGACCAGCAAAATGAACCGGAACGATCAATTTTATATCTGATCTTTTTTGAAGAAGTTCCCGTACCCTAATAGGATCAAGGTTTGCTGTTCCTTCTTCAATGTCGGCAAAAGCTACATCTGCCCCAACGAGTCTTGCCGCGTTAGCATCTGCAATAAAGGTTATAGGCGTAGTCAACACACAGCTCCCTTCTGACACCCCAAGGGCAAGCATAGCTAGATGAAGAGCTGCGGTTCCATTAGCACAAACAACAGCATACTTCGCACCGACATATTCTGCGAGTTCACGCTCAAATTCATCAGCTTCAGGCCCGGTTGTCAGAAATGAGCTAGTCAAAGCTTTCATCACTGCCTCGATATCGGCCTGGTCAAGATATTGACGATTATATGGAAGGTTTAATGCTTTATTCATTTTAAACTTTCATTAAGTATTCTTGTGGTTAACAAGGCAAGCGTATAAGCTTAATCTAGCATGCAAAAAGCGCTTGCCATGTCAAGTTAGCGGATTTTTCCCAACTAAAAATTTTAGCTCTTTCCAGGGCAACTTGCTGTTTTTTCAGCAAATATTTTTTATTGAATATAAATTTTTCAATTCCATAGGACAACTGCTCAGGATTATCTGGATCAAAATACTCCACGGAATCATCACCAAACTCTGGCATTGGCATTCGATCTGAACATAAAATAGCACATCCAGAAGCCAACGCTTCAAGCAAAATATTAGGACAATTTTCTGACTGAGAGGCAAAGATCACAAATTCGGCATGTTGATACAAGTAAGGCATTTCAGTGTAGGGAACTCCTCCAGTCAATATCACCTTATCATGGAGCCCCTTGTTGTTTATCAAAGCCCTTACCTTATCCCCATACTTACCGTACACCTCTCCAACCATCAACAGAACAGGAACATCGATATCTCTATCAACAAGATTAGAAACTGCCTGAACAACTTCTAGTTGTGATTTGTATACATCAATAATCGATGGATAAAGAATATATGGTGTTTGTGGCAAAAAATTAAATGCTTTACTTCCTTCTAAATTTGAACGGAAGAAATCTTTACCAACACCATGAGGAATAGTAACGCTTTTTTTTATCCCCTTTTCCGATATACGATGAATAATACTTTTCGCATATTCTGAAATAAAAATCACGAGATCTGCACTTTCCATACTCCGCAACAAGATCTTGGAAAGCAAAAAATTACGCAACCGCATATACCCAAACGGGTATTTCTTTCTTTGTTCTTCGTCAAACGGGATCATATTTCTAAACATGGTTACCGTTTTCCACTGATCCGTTGAGGCTATAGGCAAAACCCCTCCTGGACAAAAAAGGATATCAGCCTTCACTCGACGCAGAAATTGCGAAAGTCTTGTTTTTTCCCAAAACACACGTAGAAGGGGGTTATCAACAGGAAATTTCACTCGATAAATTTGTATGTTCGGATGAGTAACTTCAAGCTTTGAAGATGATGCAACAAGTACTGTAACTTTTAATCCATCATCATTGGGACAATACAAAAGCAGGTTACGAAGATATGTTTTCCCTCCCCCCCGCCTGGCAGAGAACGCATTAATTACAATATGCATATGTTCTGCTATGAATTATAATTCTGCATATTTATCATAATCACGCAACTCTTCGACGCTCAGAAAATGGCCATTGGAGTCTGAGCTGTATTCAAATCCCTGTTCAACCGATTCACCCTTTTCGCCAATTGCATTAACAGAAAAATCATTATTACTACTTCCGAACCGGATACTAGGTCCGATGACAAAATGATCATCGAATTCGACTGTAAGGTGGGAATCATCTTTTGGGCACATTATTTCATGCAGTTTCTCACCGGGACGAATTCCGATAATCTCTTGTCGTAGATCCGGAGCAAGAGATTTAGCGAGGTCAACGATGCGTGCAGAAGGTATTTTGGGAACAAAAATTTCACCACCATACATTCGTTCAAAATTCTTAAGCACGAAATCAACACCCTGCTGAAGGGTAATCCAAAATCGAGTCATACTCTCATGAGTGATAGGAAGAGAATCTTCTCCTGCTGAAATCAGTTGCTTAAAAAATGGAACCACTGAGCCACGGGAACCCACAACATTGCCATACCGAACAACAGAAAAACGTGTAGGTCGTTGGCCAACCATATTATTCGCTGCAACAAAAAGTTTATCTGAAGCAAGCTTTGTTGCCCCATAAAGGTTAATTGGGTTAGCCGCCTTGTCAGTAGAGAGGGCTAGAACCTTTTTCACACCGTTTGCAAGAGAAGCTTTAATGACGTTCTCGGCCCCATGAATATTTGTTTTAATACATTCCATAGGGTTGTATTCAGCTGCCGGAACCTGTTTAAGCGCCGCAGCATGAATCACATAGTCAACACCCATCATCGCTTGATTTAGCCTCTCTATGTCACGAACATCACCGATAAAATAACGCATGCAGTCATCATTAAAAACCTGTGCCATCTCGAACTGTTTAAGCTCGTCCCGGGAAAAAATAATAATTTTTTTAGGTTTATAGCGATCGAGAAGAATTTTTGTGTATTTTTTACCGAAGGAGCCAGTACCACCTGTTATGAGGATTGTAGAATTATTAAACATAGAATTTCCCATTATATTTAAAATTATTGCTATTCCCGACCAAAACCATATTGTCTCCAACAAGAATTATTAGCTTACTCAAAAAAAAATGGTTAAGTGTAACTATCCATTTTTTAAATAAGCATCTGATATACAGAAAAAACATGAATCATCAGGCTGTTGCCTATAGCCATACCTCTTACAGAACTCGTCAAATCAACCTGGCTAATCAAATTATATTTCAAGCCTACATTTGACTGTAGACCTGCTTTTGATCAGTTAAATCTTTCACATATTACCGTAAGCATTTAACTACTTTTACAAATACTGAATGTCATGTCTTGATAAAATATTTTTCATGTACCAATTCGCGGCCTTCTCCATTCCATCTCGTACAGAAAATTCAGTTTCATACCCCAGCAAAGTAGCTGCCTTACTAATGTCGGCCAATGAATGGCGAACATCGCCGACCCTAAAATCTCTGTATACTGGATTAATCACAGTGGCCTCAGGGAATTCAGGAACGACTCTCTCTTTAATAAGTTGAAAAAGCTCATTAAGCGTCGTTCGTTCAGCGTGAGCAACATTATAAATCTGGTTAGCGGCATCTTCCTTTTCCGTGGTAGCTGCCAGGATATTAGCTTGGACGCAGTTCTCGATGTAACAGAAATCCCTGCTGGTTTCGCCATCTCCATTGATAAAGACATCCCCACCCTTTATAAGCGCATCAAACCACTTCGGAATCACCGCTGCATAGGCACCCTTTGAATCCTGGCGTTTACCAAAAATATTAAAATAACGCAGACCAATAGTTTTGATTCCATAGGTGCGAGCAAAAACACTTGCGTAAAGTTCGTTAACCACTTTGGTAACGGCATAAGGGCTAAGTGGGTTACCAATTTTGTCTTCTAATTTTGGCAAGTCTGGGTGGTCTCCATATGTGGAACTAGAAGCTGCATAGACAAAACGTGCTACCTTTGCGTCTCTGGCTGCGACTAGCATATTGAGGAAACCATCAATATTGGTGGAATTAGTGGTAATTGGATCTTCGATGGAGCGTGGCACTGATCCCAATGCAGCCTGATGGAGTATATAATCAACCCCATCGCAAGCCAGACGGCAAGTGGCTAAATCACGAATATCGCCTTCAACAAAAGAAAAGTGTTCAGTTTTTAATTGGCGGTTATAAGTATTTAGTGTCTGTTCTGCATCTTCTATGGCTTGATCAATATTATGCTGGTAACCGGTAGCGAAATTATCTAGCCCCACAACCTTTTGCCCATTTACCAACAAAGTTTCCAGTAGATTGGAACCTATAAAACCGGCAACCCCGGTAACCAGCCATTTTTTTGGATTGGCCCGAAGTTGGGCAAGGACCTTATTGTAACTGTTTTCCATTGTTATGCCGGATATACCTTTTGTTGATATTCAGCAGTATCAGCATGGACAAAGACGTTACGTGTATCCACGATGAGTTGAGCGTGCCGTAAGATTAAATCATAATCATATGCGTCATGGTCAGTGGCGACTAGGACACAATCTGCTTGTTTCAGAGTTTGGTCGTTAAGGGCTGTACTGATTAAACCAAAATCATATTTGCGGCCCGCTCTCAACCTCGGGATGTGAGGATCATTGTAATCCACCAAGGCGCCTTTAGCCAACAGCAGTTCCATCAATTTATAGGATGGGGATTCCCGATCATCATCAACATTTTTTTTGTAAGCTGCGCCAAGGATCAATATTTTGGAGCCTTTCAGGGATTTGCCATGCTCGTTCAAAGCCTCCATGAGCCGCTGAACAACGAAATAGGGCATGGATGAGTTTATCTCGCCAGCCAACTCGATAAAACGGGTGGAGATATCATACTCGCGGGCCTTCGAGGTAAGGTAAAAAGGGTCGATAGGAATACAATGCCCGCCCAAGCCAGGCCCGGGATAAAAGGGCATAAACCCGAAAGGCTTGGTGGCGGCAGCCTTGATAACCTCGTGGATATCAATACCCATACGTATGCAAAGCACTTTCAGTTCGTTTACAAGAGCAATATTAACACTGCGAAAAATATTCTCAAGCAGTTTGGTCATTTCCGCGGTATTGGTTGAACTCACCGGCACTAATTGGTTAATCGCCGGACTGTATAGCGCTGTTCCAGCCTGAAGACAGGCGGGGGTATGCCCACCGAGAACCTTGGGGATATTACTTGGATTAAAATGCTTGCTACCAGGATCTTCCCGCTCCGGCGAATAGACCAAAAATATATCCCTTCCCACCTGAAGCCCTGTAGTTTCAAGACGGGGCAACAATTCTTCCTCGGTGGTGCCGGGGTAGGTAGTACTTTCCAGAGATACCACCTGGCCCTTGCGCAGATGCGGCACCAGCCCGTCAACCGTCCCGGTAACATAGGAAAGGTCAGGCTCACGGTTTTTATTAAGGGGAGTGGGTACGCAGATGATCAGGGCATCGGCCTCTCCGGCCCGACTAAAATCGGTGGTCGCTTCAAAGCCGCCCTGACAAGCCTTCCTAATTTTACCCGCAGCTATATGCTCAATATAGCTCTGCCCGGCATTAAGCTTTGTAATCTTTTCCCGGTCAATATCAATCCCGAGAACACGAAATCCCACAGCCTGAAAGCGTAACATGAGAGGCAGACCGACGTAACCCAAGCCGACTATGCCGACCAAGGCCTGACGGCTTTCAAAACGATTAATCAATGATTCCAGAATACTCATATTTTTTCCATGGTTATACCGTATTTCTCTTCTGAACATCAGCCTTCAGCTCTTCTATTTCAAGGAGTATAGATTCATACTCTGCCATCTTACGCTTCAAAAATCGATGGGTCACCTTGGTTTTTTCTTCAATACCACGAGGGGTAAGTGTATAAAAATAAGCAGCTTTATTAGCAGCATTTTTAAAGTTACTAGCCTTAATCATCCCTATCTCGATCAGCGCCCGCAAACAATAGTTTGCCTTACCTAAAGAAACACCCATGGCTTTTGCTAATTCACGCTGGGTCAAATGGGGTTGCTCATCCAGAAGCTTGAACAAACGATAGCGGTTTGAGTCATCCATAAGATAAAGGTTTCGTTGACTAATATGTTTAGGAATTTTGAAGGATTAATGTGGGCATCAAACAATCATAGATTTCACAGGAATAGGCATGCTACCGCCATTTGGGTGAACATTTGTTCAACCATTGAACAAATGTTATGGTAATTTCACAGATCATGTCAAGAAAAAAGCTAACTAAAAAAAATTATTAGATAAAATAGGCAGAATAAGAAAAAATCAGGAAAAAATATAAGCAAAAAGTTAATATAGTACTTAAAAAAAATTAGTCACCTTATTCTTTGAACGGCTAACCATAATTCTAAGTAAATATCCCGAATCAAAAATCACTCAATTTGCACCTTTTCAAGCGGCACTGTGGCCTTTACCTGACGGTTGAGCAGGCTAAGCAGCACCACGACATTGTCTTCACCACGCATAGAATAAACCACTCCCTGGGTCGCGTTTTCTTCGTCAAACCGCACCTGTACCACCATCCCGGAAGTTAATCGACCCTTCTGCAGGGTTGCCGATGAAATCGCCCCACCATCTTCTCTGGCCCTTAGGTCATCAATAATCCAATCGGGCATCGGAATGTACTGATCTCCAAAACAAACTGCCCCGATGGCACCCCTGGTACTGGCGATGGTCACCCAGTTTTGTTCTTCCGGCGCCAACAACAGAAATAGATAGCCGGAAAAAAAGGGGCGAAGCACCTCTTTTTTGCTCCGGGCATGGCGCACAACCTTCCTGATCATCGGCAAGTAAACTTTTAGGCCCTGGCGTTCATAATTTAACCGCGCAATTTCCTCCATTCGAGGCTTAGAACGGATTGCATACCAAGCTGCTTTTGAATCACTCATTTTCTCATCTGGGGAATATTAATTAAGACGTTAAAAATACAAAAAGGCTCACTCATTTATTTTTTTTTGTTCAGCATAACTATCAGCAAACGAGAAGATAAAAGCAGAGAACACTCCGAGCATGACACCGGCAACCAGCGCCTTTAGCACGAATTTCTTTCTATTGGGCTTGATAGGCGAAGTTGGCACAAAGGCAGGCTGATCAACGATCGCGGCCTTTACCAATTGCTTATCATATTTGATACTTTCCAACATGCGAACTTCTTTTTCCATGCGCCTGACTTCAGGCAGGAACGGGGTGTCGTCTTTCCTATTTTTTAATTGCGCTATCTTTCTGTTGTCTTCCAAAAGTTTTAACTTCTGCAGCAGATCGGGTAACTCGGCAATATAGGGGTCGTCATTGGTTCTGCCCTTCAATGCGGCAATTACATCATTTTTCTCCAACTCGATGAGTTGTTTTTGCAGATCACGCAACCCAGGGATAAAAAACTCATCGTTTTTTCTATTTTTCAGCGATTGCAACTCAGCATTAAGTGTAATTTCTCCCATCATATAAAGGGGAAGATGCTGGGGATTAACCTCGGTTTTTATCTCGATATTCCCTTGGTGTTTTGCATCCAACCCAAAGGAAGTATTAAGAGAGGTGCGATCTATAATTCCGGCCTGCTTGGCCACTTCAATGGCCTCTTCAAGCTCTTTAATCTTATCGTTCCTTCTCACCTCTGCTTGACCGAGCAGGATTTCAATCTTTTCCCTTATCTCATCACGCCGCAAGTTATCTCCATTATCCAGGCGAGCTATCTCCGCCATCCTTTCCTCTCGGGCCTTATTACGCAGCGCCTCAATTTGCGCTAAAATTTCATTGCGCTGCAGGTTATCCTGCTCGGTAAGTCGTTCGATTTCATCGTGCCTACCAAGCTGGGCCGACTTCAAGGTGTTCTCGACCTGCTTTTTGAGATTGCTTATAGCAACACCTTTTTTTATCTCTAAATCGGAAAGGACCGCATCCACGGTATAATCGTTTACCGTGGATGCTAACACGTTGAGATAGCTGGCTATTTTCTCGTTATCACTACCCTGCAAAGAGAGATACTCATGGACAACTTCCTTCTTTTTATCCCCTGCCCCATAAAAAACCAGCGATCTATTAAGTGAGTTAAATGCGTTCCTTTTCTCGCTCTCCAACTCCCCTGATTCCGGGAACACCTTTTCAAAAACCTGAAACCGCAACTGCCGGGACTGAAGATTAAGCAGGAAATCACTGTATATTTTCGCAGGATCAATCTCCAAGATCTTTTTTATGCCCAAGCCATTGTCTAACCCTTCACCGGCGGATTCGCCCTGCTCAACGCCTGCCAATGAACTGATATTCAATCCCTGGATATCATTAATGGTCGGTGGTCGAAAATAAATTTCAGCGTTATAAATTCTGGTAAGTTGCAGGGAGTAGATAATCGCAGCGAGGGAAACCAGAAGGGTTATGCCTAAGATAATATATTTTTTCCGAACCAGAACATCAAACAAATCGTACAAACTTATCTCATCATCAGCTGGATGGATATTTGACGAACGCAATTGGTTTTGTTGATCTACATTCATATTGATATTTTACCTGTAAACAAAAAGGGTGATATTAACGGTTAGAAACTATATATAGACAGTTGCCTTTCGATGTCAAGCGATAACCAGGGAATTTCATATCAAATAAAATAAACAATTGGCAGCGGCCAGCCGGATTTACCTGCCATAAACATCATCGAACCGTTCAATATCATCCTCACCCAGATAGCTGCCGGTTTGAATCTCGATTATCTCAAGGGGAATGGAACCCGGGTTTTCAAGGCGGTGCATCCGGCCTACCGGGATATAGGTTGACTGGTTCTCGCTGAGCATGGTTTTATGATCGCCGTTGGTTATCATGGCCGTGCCCTTTACCACCACCCAGTGCTCGGCCCGATGAAAATGGCGCTGCAGGGACAAGCTGGCATT
>Ga0224496_10000105_pt1 | contig 61559 bp, 51 predicted proteins | sample SF_Jul11_sed_USG_2_FD_168127 | JGI IMG/M metagenome (GOLD analysis project Ga0224496, IMG submission 168127) | Sediment microbial communities from San Francisco Bay, California, United States - SF_Jul11_sed_USGS_8_1 | ecosystem: Environmental > Aquatic > Marine > Sediment | place: USA...
CGGCAATATTTTGTTGCCGTGGTATTTTTTTGCGCTATCCGTCATATTGACGCTGAAAAGATCAGGCTATTTCTGAATTTATAGGAAATTTTACCGTTTTTAGGTTATTTATAAAGTATGACCGCTGAAAAATGGACAATTCAAACAATAAACAATAAAGGCCCGTTCCTGGCTTTGGCCCGTTTCCTTTTTTGGGGGGCGGGGCTGCTCTTATTGCCGCTTGCGGGTTGCACTTCCTTTGTGATTACCCCGGCCATCAAGCCGGTGGTGGAAAATATGAACAGGCAGGACGATATTCAGCTTGTCTGTGAAGGGGCTCCCGCCTTTTTATTGATGATCGACAGCCTGATTGCCGCCGACCCCGCTGATAAAGTGTTGCTTAAAAGCGGCGCCCAGACCTACAGCGCCTATGCCACGGTTGTCGCCGAATGTGGCCGGGGCGAACGGGCCGCCCTGCTCAGCGCCAAGGGGATGCGGTACGGGATGGCCCTGCTTAAGAAAGAGCGATTGCTGGCCTTGGGGCTTAACTGTCCGGATAAAGATTTTTCCCGGTTGCTGCAAAATGTATCCAGATCCCATGTCGATTCCTTGTTCTGGGGGGGGTATGCTTGGGCCACCTGGATCGGTTTTCAGCAGGGGGCGGCGGCGGCCATGGCCGATCTGCCCAAGGTCGAATTGATCATGAAGCGGGTGGTGGAGCTCGATGAGAGCTTTTATAACGGCGGCGCTCATATCTTCCTCGGGGTTTATAATGCCATGCGGCCGGTGATGTTCGGCGGCAATCCCGAGTTGAGTAAAAACCATTTCGAGCGAGCCCTGCTGTTGAGCCGGCGGCGTTATCTGCCGATTATGGTGGCCTACGCCCGCTTTTATGCCAGGATGGTTTTTGAGCGTGATTTATATGAGCAACTGTTGCGTGAGGTTATCGACTTTGATATGGAACGGGCGCCGGAGTTTACCCTGGCCAATACGGTTGCCCAAAAACAGGCGGCGGAAATGCTCGCCGTTATTGATGAATATTTTTAGGAACGCTAATGAGTAGAATTCTCAAGTTGATCTGCGCCATCTTGCTGATAATGGCTTTTGTGCTGCCTGCCTCGGCCTGGTCCAAACGGCCCAAATATCTTTTTAAGATCGCCACCCTGGCCCCGGAGGGCAGTGTCTGGGTCAAACATTTTGAGAATTTCACCCGGGAGATTGCCGAGAAGAGCAACGGCGAAATCGGCTTTAAGATTTACATGGGCGGCGTGATGGGGGATGACCGGGCCATGTATCGAAAAATGCGGATCGGCCAACTGCAGGGCGGCGGCTTCACCATGACCGGCATCAGTGAGGTGGTGCCTGATTTTCGGGTGATGGGCATTCCTTTTCTGATGAAAACATATGATGAGGTGGACCGGGTCTCGAAGAGCCTCTTTCCCATCTTTCAAAAGGAATTTGCGGATAACGGCCTGGTGTTGCTGGCGATGACCGAGGTCGGCTTTATCTATACCATGTCCACCGAGCCGATGACCACCTTGGCCGAACTGCGCCGGAGAAAATGCTGGGCTCCGGATAATGACCTGGTAAGCCGGGCCTACCTCGAAGACCTCGGGGTCACCCCGGTGCCGCTGGCCATTCCCGATGTGTTGCCGTCGTTGCAGACCGGCCTGATTAATACCGTCTTTAATGGCTTTTACGGTTCCATTATCATGCAATGGTTTACCAGCACCAAATATATCATTGACGTCCCCTTTGGTTACGCCTATGGCGGGCTGGTTTTTTCGAAAGAGGCCTATGACAAGCTGCCGCCCGATTATGTGGTTTTGATGCGGGAGCAAGCGGAAAAACATTTTGCCGGGCTGCTGGTCGATACCCGCAAAAGCAATGATGAGGCCTTTTCGGTTCTGCTGGCCAAGGGGGCGCAGATGGTTAAGCCGGACAATGGTTCCCTGGATATGTTGCACCAGCAGCGAGCCGTAACCGTGGAACGCTTGAATGGAAATGTTTTTTCTAAAGAGATCTACGACGCCGCCATCCGTGCCCTGGAGCAGGGCGGTGATGGGAAAACAGTGCAGAGTCGGTAGGATATAGAGGAAGTTATGATTGTTGCGGGGTGGCGCAAGACAACCAAGGTTCTGCATTTTGTTGAGGATACGCTGCTCAGCTTGCTGCTGGTTGTTATGATTGTGTTGGCCTGCCTGCAGATCTTGCTGCGTGATTTTTTCGCCACCGGCCTGGCCTGGGCCGATCCTCTTCTCCGCTATATGGTCCTGTGGGCCGGTTTGCTCGGCGCCGCCGTTGCCACCCGAATGGACAAGCACATTGCCATTGATCTGGTCAGCCATCTGGTGCCGGAGAGGATTCTCGGCTGGCTGCGGGTGGTGGCCCATCTTTTTTCCATGGCCGTCTGTCTGGTCCTGGCCTATGCCGCTGTTGTTTTTGTCGGTGATGAAGCAGCTTACGGCGGCGGGCAGACCATCCTGGGCTTTGCCTCCTGGCAGCTTAATCTGATTTTTCCGATGGCCTTCGGGCTGATGGGGTTACGTTTTCTGGTCGCGGCGGTTGCCGGGGTGTTCCGGATCCTGCAGGGCGGCTCCTTGCAAGCCATTAACCATGATTGATTTTCGGCCACGATGCAGATCTTAAAGATTTTAACCATAGGGCTGGCCTTACTGGGCAGCCCGCTGTTCGTGGTCATCTCTGCCTTGGCCCTGCTCTCCTTTTACGGGGTCGGCGTTGACCTGTCGGTGGTCATCATCGAGATGAGTCGGCTGGCCGAAACCCCGATGCTGCTCTCGCTGCCGCTTTTTATCTTTGCCGGCACCCTGCTTTCCGAAAGCCGCGCCCCCAAGCGGATGCTGGCTATGTCCCAGGCCCTGCTCGGCTGGCTGCCCGGCGGGCTGGCCGTGATCTCGTTGGTGGTCTGCGCGGTGTTCACCGCATTTACCGGGGCCTCCGGGGTGACGATTTTCGCCCTCGGCGGCATTCTTTATCCGGCCCTGCTCAAGGACCATTATTCCGAGCGTTTTTCCCTGGGCCTGCTAACCACCTCCGGCAGCCTCGGACTGCTGTTTCCCCCCAGCCTGCCTCTCATCCTTTATGGGGTGATAGCCGAAACCAGGATCGATCAGCTCTTTCTGGCCGGTATTCTGCCCGGTCTGCTCATGCTTGTTCTGCTCGGCGCCTACAGCATTAAAAAAGGGGTGGCGGCCAAGGAAAAGAGGGCGCCGGTCAGCGGGCAGGCGCTGAAGGCCCTGCGTGACGCGGCCTGGGAGCTGCCCCTGCCGGTGATCGTGCTGGGGGGCATCTACGGCGGGATCTTTGTCGCCGGCGAGGCGGCTGCGGTGACGGCCCTCTACGTGCTGGTGGTGGAGGTTTTCATCTATCGCGATATCGAGTTTCGGCGGTTGCCCAAGATCATGGTGACGAGCATGGCGCTGTTCGGCGGCATTCTGGTGGTGCTGGCCGCCTCCATGGCCTCGACCAATTTCCTGGTTGATCAGGAGGTGCCGACCAGGCTTTTTGAGCTGATCAGAGAGCATATCTCAAGCAAATATACCTTTTTGCTGCTGCTCAACCTGTTTTTACTGCTGGTGGGGGCCATGCTGGATATCTTTTCGGCGCTGGTGCTGGTGGTGCCGATTATCGTGCCCATTGCCCAAGGGTATGGGGTGGATTTGACTCATCTGGGAATAATATTTTTAACCAATCTGCAGATCGGCTACTGCACCCCGCCGGTGGGGCTCAACCTGTTTTTGGCCGGTTACCGTTTTGAAAAGCCGCTGGTTCAGCTCTATGCGGCCACCTTGCCTTTTTTGCTGCTCCTGCTGGCGGCCTTGGCCATAATTACTTATTTTCCGTGGTTGAGTCTTTGGTTGACTCGGTTTGCTGGGTAGTTTGGGGGCTTTCAACCAGTTTGCCGTTTTCAAACCAGCCTTCCACCTGTCGACCGTCGGCCAGCATCAAGGTTCCTTTGCCATGGGGGACATTATTGGAAAATGCTCCCTGGTAGTAGCCGCCGTCCGGGAAATAGAGAGTGCCTTGGCCGTTGGGCCCGCCGTTGACGAAATTGCCTACATAGCGCCCGCCATTGGCCATGGTCAGGGTACCCTCGCCGTGGGGTACCCCTTCGATGAAGCTGCCGGCGTATTCCCCGCCCTGGGGCAGGGTTAGTTTGCCCAAGCCATCCGGGATGCCGTTAAGGATTTCACCTTCGTAAAGACCGCCATCGGGCAGGCTGAGCAATCCGTTGATTCTGCCGTCCGAGGGGCCGTCGTCATATTGGTGGTCGGTCATGGTGATCTCCCAGCGTAAAGATGGCAGCTTTTTTTTTAGATTATGTAACCGGTACGTTTTTTTTAACGAAATGGTTGCGACTCACTCAGTTATGATAACAAAGTTAATCAAATATTTACCAGTTCTTTGTAAGTAAATTAATTGAAGGGGGAGAGATCTTAAATGGCCGAAAAATTCAAGGGCGAACTCGTGAGTTGGGCTGCGATGTATGATATCACCCGGCGATTGGCCCTGCAGATTGCCGACAGCGGTTTTAGGCCGGATGTGATCGTGGCGGTTGCCAGGGGCGGTTTTGTACCGGCCCGCATTCTTTGTGATTTTTTGGGGGTGACCTCCCTGGGCTCCTTGCGGATCGTTCATTACAGGGCCGGGGCCGCCAAGGAAAAGGAGGCTCGCCTTGTTGCCCCGCTCAATCTTGATGTGCGTGGGAAAAAGGTATTGGTCGTCGATGATATCGTCGATACCGGGGATACCCTGGTGGTGGCCATGGCCCATTTGGCCGATTGCGGCGCGGCGGCGATAAGGACCGCGGTGGTGCAGACCAAAAAAGGGGCATGTTTTACCCCGGATTATGTGGCCAGGAAAATTATAACCTGGCGTTGGATCATCTATCCCTGGGCGGTAATCGAGGATCTTACCGGCTTTCTTAAAAAAGAAAGGGTGAGCGGATGGAGTAAAGAGCAAATTGAGGAGACCTTGTTTCGCCTTTACGGGATTAAGGTAACAAAGAAGATCATCAGCGATCTGCTGCGGTACCTGTAAGCTGCCGAGCTGATTGCCGCAGGCTCAACTCGGAGATTTTCCGCTTATTTTGCCGGTAAAGGGGACAAAGGCCACGGAGAGTATTTTTTGTTTAATGATTTTGCCGCTCATACTTTTTTTTACCAGGAGAAGCTCCTGGGGGAGATTGGGGGGGCCGACCGGGATAACCAGCCGGCCAAGGGGCTTGAGTTGGTCGATTAATGCCGGTGGGATTCTGGGGGCGGCCGCGGTAACGATAATGGCGTCGTAGGGCGCCTGGGCGGCATAGCCGTCGGAGCCGTCACCGTTCACTACCGTTACATTGTCGTAGCCGAGGTCGGCCAGCCGTTTGGTCGCTTGCGCGGCCAGGGGCGCGATCATTTCAATCGTGTAGATCTTTTTGGCCAGCTTGCTGATAATCGCCGCCTGGTAGCCGGAGCCGGCGCCTATCTCAAGGATTACGTCATTCGGGGTCAATTCCAGCAGATCGGTCATCAGCGCGACGATAAAAGGCTGGGAGATGGTCTGGCCGTTGCCGATCGGCAAAGGGGTGTTGTCGTAGGCATAGGGCTTCATCTCATCGGGAACAAATTGTTCGCGCTCGACGGTGGCCATCGCCGTGAGCACGGGTTGATGCAGGCTGTACACCCCGGTCAGCCCTCCGGTGTAGCGGCATTCGTTTTCGATGGTTTTAAGCATTCCCTGCATTTGAATGTTTATTTTTTGCATGATTTGCCCTGAAAAAAATCTCCGGCCCCGCTTTTCGGCCTCTGGGGTTTTGCCTCACATTATAATCGCTTAAAGGTCGAGGTTGAGTCAAAGAAATAATCCGGCTAGCCAGGTTCGCAGCCGGTTGTTTTTGGTGCACGATTCCGCCGTCGGTAACCGGCGCCGCGCTAGCGGATGACCATCTTGCTTGCTGGATGGCTTTGCTTATGCAGATCTTTACCCGGGCGTAATTTTTATGTCGTTGGTGATCCAACTAACTGGGCCAGGTTATGGCTAGTCCTGTTTAATGGTTTGATTTTTATGGATATTTATCTTTTTATTGGGGCCGGCGACTTAAAAAATGATGCGCGAAGCCCGGATCTACGCTATATAGCTAGTGAGTATTTATACCCAGTTGTTGAGAGCATCAATATCTTGAGACGGAAATATTTTATATGAAATCTTGTCGTATTGTCCTGGCTGATGATCATGCCCTGATCCGTCACGGCATTAAGAAGATGATCGAAGAGGATTCGTCCCTGGCCGTGGTCGGGGAGGCCGCTGACGGGCTGGAACTGATTGAACTGCTGCGCATTACCCCCGCCGATTTGATTATTCTTGATATCTCCATGCCCAATCTCCGGGGGATCGAGGCCATCGTCGAGGCGCGAAAGATTTGTCCCAATGTCAAGATCTTGATGTTAACCATGCACAAGAGTGAGCAGTATCTCTGCTCCTCCATAGTTTCCGGGGCGGATGGCTATCTGCTCAAGGAAGATTCCGACACCGAACTGCTGCCGGCCATCGAGCAGGTGCTCAAGGGTGATTTTTATCTATCCCAGGATTTTGCCAAGGATCTTTCCGACGATGTGGTTGCCACCTGCCGTGATCATGGCAAAAGGAGTGATGAGATCCTGACCCCCCGGGAGAAACAGATTCTGCAGATGGTGGTGGACGGCATCACCAGCAAGAATATTGCGGAAAGGCTTAACATCAGCAAGCGCACCGTGGAGCACCATCGGGCGAACATGATGAAGAAGCTTAATATCAAAAGGGTGGCCGATTTGATCAAATACGCGATTAGCAACGGTTTTGTCGATCGCCCTGCCGAGTAGCGCCGGTGGTTGGCGGCCGCGGCTCTCTAGGGCCGGAATCCTTCAATCCCTGAGCCGGTAGCCTATGCCGCGCACCGTGTCGATGAATTGGCCTGACTCTCCCAGTTTTTTTCTAAGCCCGAACACCTGCACATCTACGGCCCGGGGCGTGATGACATAGGCATAGCCTCGGATGGAATCGATTATCTGCTGGCGGCTGAAGACCCAGCCCGGATGTTTGGCCAGCAATTCCAAGATCGAGTATTCGGTGATGGTCAGGGTGATCGGAGCCCCGGCCACCGTAACCTCATGGCGTTTGGCGTTGATCAAAATATCATGCACCTTGATCGAGGCGTCTGCCTGGCCTTTTGCGTCGCCAGCGCCGGCGCTCTGGCGGCGCAGGGCCGCCTTGACCCTGGAGAGCAGGATTTTGGGGCTGAAGGGTTTGGTTATGTAGTCATCGGCCCCGATATCGAGGCCGGCCGCCACGTCGCTTTCTTCACTTTTGGCGGTGAGCATCAGGATCGGGGTGCTTTTGATCGCCGGATCTTGGCGGACCGCCTTGCAAAGCTCAAGGCCGTTGAGGCCCGGCAACATGATATCGAGGACCACCAGATTGGGCTTTTCCGAGCGGATCAGGGCCAGCCCCTGTTCGCCGTTATCGGCATAGCTTACCGTAAAGCCGGCTTTGGCCAGGTTGTAGCCCACCAGTTGCTGGATGTTTTCGTCATCCTCGATAATAATAATGTGTTCCTTGCCCACCGAGATTCCCCTCTCTGTTGTTAAAGCTCGTTAGCCTTTATTTTACCTGACATTGTGGTGTCGGACAATCCTGCCCTGCATCATGTAGATGATATCCTCGCAGATGCTGGTGCAGTGGTCGGCAATTCGCTCCAGGCTGCGGGCCACGCTGAGCTGCTTGCCCAGATAGACATGCTGCCTCGAATCCTGCATGATGATTTCCTCAAGCTGGTCGCGGATGGTCCTTTTGGCCCGGTCCACCTCATCGTCGGCCAGGCAGACCTTGTAGGCCAGATCGGTGTCTTCGTTGACAAAGGCGTCCAGGGTTTTTTTATACATCCAGATGGTTTTGTCAAACATTGCCGAAAAAACCTCGGGCATCTGGATACCTTGGGCGACAAAGCGGGCCGGATCCATCTCGGAGAGCAGCACCACCTTGTCGGCGATCTTGGCGGCCAAATCGCCGATCCGCTCCAGGTCGGTGTTGATCTTGAGCACGGTCACCAGAAAGCGCAGATCGCTGGCCACCGGCTGATGCAGGGCGAGGATCCGCATGCATTCTTCTTCCACATTGATTTCAATGCAATCTATTTCTTCCTTGTCGCGGCGGATCACCTCGCGGGCCATTTTGACATCCCTGGTGAGCAGCGACTTTACCGCTTTATGGATGTTTTCCTCCACCGTGGCGCCGAGGTAGAGAATGTTGTTTTTGACTTTAGCTATTTCCGCCTGAATATTCTTTGCCATATTAAGATGCTCCCTATATTCCCACTAGTAACCAGCTAACCATAAATGATCCGGATTATCAAAACCTGTTCCCTTAACCGAACCGGCCGGTGATATAATCCTCGGTTTCCTTTCTTTCCGGCATGGTAAAGAGTTTATTGGTCGGCCCATATTCGATCAACTCGCCCAGGTACATGTAGGCGGTGTAATCCGAGATCCTCGCCGCCTGCTGCATGTTGTGGGTGACAATGATAATGGTGTATTCGCCCTGCAGTTCGCGGATAAGATCCTCGATATGGGCGGTGGAGCGGGGGTCGAGGGCGGAGCAGGGCTCATCCATCAGGATGATCTCCGGGCTGACCGCAATGGTGCGGGCGATGCAGAGCCGTTGCATCTGGCCGCCGGAAAGGCCCATGGCCGAGCCGTGCAGGCGGTCCTTGACCTCGTTCCAGAGGGCGGCTTTCTGCAGGCTTTTTTCCACGGTCGCGTCCAGCACCTCTTTGTTGGAGATGCCGGCGATCCGCAGGCCGTAGATCACGTTTTCATAAATCGATTTCGGGAAGGGGTTCCATTTCTGGAACACCATGCCCACCTTGCGCCGCAGCTCGATCACATCCAGGGAGGGGTGGTTGATATCCTCCCCGTCGATCTTGATCAGCCCCTCGACCCGGAGGTTGTCGACCAGATCGTTCATCCGGTTGATGCAGCGGATCAGGGTGGACTTGCCGCAGCCGGACGGGCCGATCAGGGCGGTGACATTGAATTGGGGAATGCCGAAGCTGACATTTTTCAGGGCCTGGCTTTCTCCGTAAAAAAGGTTCAGGTTGTCGATCTCGACCTGGGGGTTGTCAATGGTGACAATGGCTGGGTTTATGGCTGACATGGATAGTTCCTTTATTAAAAAAACTTAAACATCGATTACCGAGTAACGGGCGCGCATCTTGTTGCGCAGGTAAATGGCGGTGCTGGTCATGATTAAAACGATAAGGATCAGCAGCAGGGTGGTCACATAGACCATGGGCTTGGCCGCCTCCACGTTGGGGGACTGGAAGCCGATGTCGTAGATATGAAAACCCAGGTGCATGAACTTGCGGTTGAGGTGGAGAAAGGGAAAACTGGAGTCAATCGGCAGGGCCGGGGCCAGCTTGACCACGCCGGTGATCATCAGCGGCGCCACCTCGCCGGCGGCCCTGGCCATGGCCAGAATAAAACCGGTGAGAATGCCGGGGGAGGCCATGGGCAGCAGCAGCCGGGTCAGGGTCTGGAAGCGGGTGGCGGCCAGGGCCTGGGAGCCTTCCCGGATGCCGGGCGGGATCGCGCCCAGGGCCTCTTCGGTGGCCACGATCACCACCGGCACGGTCAAGAGGCCCAGGGTGAGGCTGGCCCAGAGGATGCCGCCGGTGCCGAAGGTGGGGGCGGGCAGCCGCTCGGCAAAGAAAAGCTGGTCGATCTGGCCGCCGATGCCGTAAACAAAAAAGCCGAGGCCGAAGATTCCGTAGACGATGGAAGGGATGCCGGCCAGGTTGTTGACCGCGATCCGGACCATTCTGACCAGAATGCCGTCCTTGGCATATTCCCGGAGGTAGATGCCGCCGATCACCCCGAGGGGGAAGGAGAGGACGCTCATCAGGAAGATCAGCATAATGGTTCCGAAAATGGCGGGGAAGAGGCCGCCTTCGGTGTTGGATTCCCGGGGCTCGGCAAAAAACAGCTCCCGGAGCCGCTCAATATAATAACCGGTCTTGGCAAAGATATTCATGGTGTTGGGTTGGATGGCCCGGACGATTTCCACCAGGGGGATTCTCTTTATCAGGCCGTTCGCATCGGCAAAAACCGCCTCGAATTGAAGCAGCTCCTGTTTTTTCCGGTTCAGCTCGGCGACAACCTTGGTGAAGTCGGCCTGTAACTCCTGATCCCGGGCGGCCAGCGGTCCGGTTTGCCGGTCCTCGGCCTTGCCCTGGTGGCGGAGGCGGGCCTGTTTGCGCTGGATGGTTTCGATCCGCTGGTTGATCTCGGCGATCCGGCTGTTGAGGGCGGTGATTTCGTCTTGGAGCGGTTCGATACTCTTAAGGGCGGCTTCCAGGGGCTCCAGCTTGTCATTAAGGTCGGGCCGGGCAAGCCCGTTGAGCTCCAATTGGTTTAAAAACCCGTAAAAATTGCCGTATTCCTGCCGCTCCAGGAGATAGGCCCGGGGCGGATAGGTGATGGCGGCGATATCTTCAGCGTTGAACCATTTGAAATCCAGGTCATAAAGATCGCGGTTGCCGATCTTGAACTGCAGCCTTTTTTGGCCGGTGGCCGGCTTGATGTTTTCCTGGATTATCTCGCCCAGCACAAAGGAGTTGTCCTTAAGGGTGGCCAGGGCGATCCGGTTGGGCCAGAACACGCCGATGCCGTTGGCCATAACCACATATACCAACAAAAAGGTGAGCATCAGGATCAGGGATAGGGAAAGGCCGGTGGCCCAGACATAGGGTTCACCCTGGCGCCAGAATTTTTTTGTCACGACAGATACCTCGCTTGATTAATAGCGGCCATATTTTTTACGTAATCTCTCCCGGACAATTTCAGCGCCGGTGTTGAGGATAAAGGTCAGCGCAAAGAGCATGGTGGCGCAGAGAAAAAGAACCCGGTACAGGGTGCCGCCAAAGGGGGCTTCCGGGATTTCCACGGCAATATTGGCCGACAGGGTCCGCATGCCGTTAAAGATCGACCAGTCGAGGATCGGCGTGTTGCCGGTGGCCATGAGCACGATCATGGTCTCGCCCACGGCCCGGCCGAAGGCGATCATCACCGCGGCAAAGATGCCGGGGCTGGCGGAAGGCAGCACCACCCGCCAGATCGTCTGCCAGCGGCTGGCGCCAAGGGCCAGGGAGGCGGCGGTCAGGCTGGGCGGAATATTGGTGATGGCGTCTTCGGTAATGGAAAAGATGATGGGGATCACGGCAATGCCCAGGCCGAAGGCGATGATGATACAGTTGCGCTGGTCATAGCGCATGCCCAGATCGTCATAAAGCCACTGCTTGAAATCCCCGGCAAAAAGGTAGTGCTCCACAATCGGCGCCACGGCCATGGCCAGGCTCACCCCGGCTACAATAAAGGGAATCAGCAGCAGGAACTCATAACCGGCGCAGCGGTTTTTGAGATTCGGGGTTTTGTAAAAGGGTTTGATGGCCAGCATGGCCAGCAGAAAAGAGAGCGGGGTGATGATCATGCTCAGCAGCACGCCGAGGATGGTCCTTTCGATAATGGGGGCCAGCCAGAGGGCGATGAGAAAACCGATAACCACCGAGGGCACCGAGGCCATGATTTCGATCGCCGGTTTGATCCCCCGTTTAAAGGCGGCGGTGGTGAACTGACTGGTGTAGACCGCGCCGAAGATGGCCAGGGGAATGGCAAAGATCATGGCATAGAGGGTGCCCTTGATCGTGCCGAACAACAGGGGGATAATGCTGAATTTGGCCTCGAAATCATCGCTGCCCGAGGAGGATTGCCAGGCATATTCCGGCTGGTCGTAGCTCTCGTACCAGACCTTGCCGAACAGGGTTTTGAGGCTGATTTCCGGATGGGGGTTGTCGATGTTCCAGACCAGCAATTTGTTGGTTGGATCAAGGCCGATCAGGCTGTTGTCGCGGCCGGCGATGCCGAAGATTTTGAGGTTGTGGCGCAAGGCCAGCAGGTGGTTTTCACTGGTCATGTGGTCCAGGTGCAGATCGCCGTTGGCCGCGAGGCTGACCAGGGATTTGCTCCGCCGTGAAGGGGCAATGGCGGAAATTGCGGCCTGATGGCTTTTGAGGCTGTGGATCTTGCGCAGTTTTTGGACCCGGTTTTCCTCCCCCACCCAGACTCGGGACCAGGTGGCCAGCCCCCCGCTCTCGTCACCTACCGCAATGGAGATGTCGCCGAAGACCATGGTCAGCGCGGTAACCGCCTGGTTGCCGGCCACGGCAATCACGTTGTCGGTCCGGACGTAGCTCTCGTTTTTACTGAGATCCCAGCGGATCAGGCTGCCGGCATCGGTGCCGGCAAACAGGGCGGTGCCCTGTTCGTTGATGGTCATGGCGGTAATCAGGCCGGGGAGGTTTTCATCGATCTTGAAGGCAAAGGATTCGGTGGTTTCGTTGTCAAAGAGATCGGTGGTGATTGTTCGGTGGCTCACCCACAGGCTGTTGTCGGCCAGCAGGGCGACGACGGTCAGCCGTTGTTCCTCGCCCTGGCGGACCAGGACCCGGCGCGGCACGGCCGGATAGGCAAGGGCCGGAAATTCGTGGGTCAAGGTCAGCTTGGGCACCACGGTTCGCTTGCCGTTCCGGTCGAATTCGAGGCGGTAGTCCACGCTGTGGCTGGTAATGGAGTGGTCGTTCCAAAGCAGGGTATAGATATTGTTCTTGTTGATGGAAACGCTTATCAGCGGCTGCTTTTTATCGGGGACGGCGAAAATTTTGCTTAGGGTTTTACCATCGGCCAAGGTGTAAAAGGTGAAGAGGCCCTGCGAATCCAAGGTGAACCCGATCTCCTGATAATCGCCAACCCCGACGGCAAGGGGCAGGGGTTGGGAGGCAGGCAATACAACCCGGTGGATGATTTCGGCGGAAGCCGGTTGAAACAGGGGCAGGGTTACCTTGATAATCAAGAGCAGAATGGCAATGACGCTGGCAATGATCATCAGGCCGCCGATGGAAATCACCCGGGTGGCGATCCGGTCATAAAGCCTGACTTTTTTTATGAACCTTTTGTCCATCTTTTGCATGGGGGAAATACCTGGCCGTCTTAATGGTTGGCGCTTATGGGCCTGACCCGAAACCAGGTCAGGCCCCCAGGGCGGGTTTGACTACAGCTTGCCCAGCTCAGCTTCTATGGCTTTGGCGGGCAGGGGCAGATAGCCGTCCTTAACCACAATTTGTTGACCCTCTTTCGAGAGCACGAATTTGAGAAACTCGGCGGTCAGTTTGTCCAGCGGCTTGTTGGGCTCCTTGGTCACATAAACGTAGAGGGTCCGGGCCAGCGGATACTTGCCGCTCAATACATTGTCATAGTTGGGCTCATAGGCCTGCTCCCCGTTCAGCTTGCTCAGGGCGATGGCCTTGACCCCCGAGGTCCGGTAGCCGATGCCCGAGTAGCCGATCCCTGCCACGTCCTCGGTGATCCCCATCACCACCGAAGCGGAGCCGGGCTGCTCTTTTACCGAATCCTTATAGTCGCCTTTAAAAAGGGCTTTCTTTTTGAAATAACCGTAAGTGCCGGAGGCGGAATTCCGGCCGTAGAGGCTGATCGGTTTGTTGCTCAATGAGCCGGTAAGACCGAGTTGATCCCAGGTTGCGTAATCTTCACCGATCCCGCCTTTGCGGGTCTTGGAAAAGATGGCGTCCACCTGCTGCAGGCTCATTTGGTTGATCGGGTTGTCCTTGTTGACGAAAACAGCCAGGGAGTCGAGGGCGACCCCGATTCTGGTCGGTTTGAAGCCGTATTTCTTCTCAAAGGCATCCTCTTCCTGTTTCTTCATCTTGCGGGACATGGGCCCCAGTTGGGCGGTGCCGCTGATCAGGGCAGGGGGCGCGGTGCTGGAGCCTTTGCCCTCGATCTGGATGCGGACGTTGGGGTATTTTTTCCGGAAGGATTCGGCCCAGTAGGTCATCAGGTTGTTCAGGGTGTCCGAGCCGATGCTGTCCAGGTTGCCGGCCACCCCGCCGACCTTCTCATAGGTCGGGGTGGCAGGGTCGATATCGACCCCGGCCCAGGCGGAGGTCGAGGCCGCCACCAGCAATCCTGCCAGCAATGTTTTTTTAATGGTTTTACCGATAAAGCCTTTGTTGGTCTGCATGCTTGTTCTCCTTGTCTGGCTGCTCCGTCTCTTTTTTTTGGGCAACCGATACATGGTTAAAATTGGCTTGTGCCCGCTTCGGGGGCCGGTCAGTAAGTGGTGCCCTATATATGCCCCCTGATTGTTAAGATTTAATTAGGGTTTGATTAGGGTATGGAAAAAAATTGTGCTTGCATCTCGGGGGGATTTTAGCGGCTGTCTTTTTGATGGATTTCTAATCGATAAATAACTTGATCTTAAAATTTAGCGGATATTCTTGTCGATAAGGAGCAGGGGTATTTTGCTGGACGGTTAATTATCAAAGCGAGGATAAATCCGGGCCGTGCATATCCCTGTCTGATTATGGAAGCCGCCCGCCGGGTGGTCGGTAAGTGGGATTTTTTAGTGGCGTTAGTTGATGTTGAACGGTTTGTTGTAAGCAGAGTTGAGGCTTGGTAGAGGGGTTACACCATATCAAGCATCGACTGGCCGGTTTCCGAGTTGAAGAATACCTTGTAGGCTTTTTGGCCGCCGACTCTTTTTTTGATGATCGGGATCCCGTAACTTTCGAGAATTTCAATGGCAATCATGATGTTTTGATGACCGATTTTGAAGTCGGCAAAATCAGGCATGGAGCCTTTGAATATCTCGGCCCCGCCAAACAGCTGGGCGGAGATATCCTTCAGGGTAATCGCCTGGTTTTTCACAAGGGATTGGACCATGTAATGGATGGAGCAGTCCACAAACCGAAAACAGGGGGCACGGTCATTGGCGCAGGTCGGCAGCATGCTGTGGCACATTGCGCTTTTGTGGCCTTTGGGGCTGAAGAGGCAGACGGCCACGCAGGAACCCAGGGTTGTTTTGAACAGGGTCGGCTCCTCGGCCACCTGCAGGTCGCCGGGCAACAGGTGGCGGATCGGGATGGTTGGCCGGTCAGCTGCTTGAACGAATGGTTGAGGTCGGGTGTTTTCAGTCATCATCTTCACCTTAATCCGGTCTGGATTCCCTTGGGGTGGGTAGCCGTTGCTTAAGAGTTCTGTTGATGGAAGGCGTCTATCTATTTTATTTTCCGTGTAAAATAATAAAAAAGCAATACTGGGAAAATACGGAGTCATTAGCAATGACCGGCAAAAAAGCTCCTAACCAGTTGAAGTGTTTCCGCTTATTTTTTTTTAATTATTTTTTGTCACCACCGGGCAGATGGATGGTAAAGGTGCTGCCTTGGCCCGTATTGCTGTCGACCTCGATTGTGCCGTGGTGGGCCTGGGTGATATGTTTGACGATGGCCAGGCCCAGGCCGGTGCTGCCCAGTTTGTTGCTCCGGGCCTTATCAACCCGGTAAAATCTTTCAAAAATGCGGGGCAGATCATCTTTGTTGATGCCGACCCCGTTGTCCTTGATCATGATCACTGTTTCTGCGGCGGATTGTTCGGCGATTACCTCGATCTTGCTGTCCTGGGGGCTGTACTTCACGCCGTTGTCAATGAGGTTGATGATGGCCTGTTCGAGCAGGGCCGGATTGATGCGAGCCGTGATCTGGTTCGGACAGTTGAGGTTAAGAGTAATATTTTTTTGCATGGCCTTGGGCCGGCAGGCATGCACCGCTGTTTCCAATGTTTCTTTAATGGTGAGATCCTGCAGTAGAATTTCGTTGTTTTCCGCTTCCTGTTCGATCCGGGAAAGGGCGAGCAAGTCCTCGATAATCGCATGCAGCCGTTTTGCCTGCTTGCTGATGATCTCGAGAAATCGACGGGCATTGTCCGGATCATCCAGGGCGCCGTCGAGCAGGGTTTCGGCAAAGCCCTCGATGGAGGTAATCGGGGTTTTTAGTTCATGGGAGACATTGGCGACAAAATCGCGCCGCACCTTTTCCAGGCGGCGCAGGTTGGTGAGGTCATTGATGACGATCAGGGCGCCTTGCCCTTTTTGCGAGGCGTCGAGCAGGCGGGTGCCGTGGGCGTAAAAATAACATTCGCGGCCATTGTTATCAGTGATGGTTATCTCGCTTTCGATGGTCGCCGGCGAGGTGATCGCCCGGCTTACAAAGCGTTGGAGCTCGATGTTGCGCACCGCTTCAAGGGTGTTTTTTCCCTTGATCGCGTCCGGGTTGACGCCGAGCAGGCGGGCGCCGGCGAGATTGATTGACAGGATGCGTTCATTGTTATCCACCGTGATAACACCCTCGACCATGCTGGAGAACACCGCGGCCAGTTCATGGTGTTGGCGAACAATGGTGCCGATCCTTTCATCAAGCTGATTTGCCATCTTATTCATGGCCGAGGCAAGGCTTGCCACTTCTGCCGAACCTTCTTCCGGTAACCGGCGGGAAAAATCGCCATCAGCGAAACGCACGGCCACCTGCCGGATTTTTTCAAGGGGCGTGGTAATCCGTCTGGAAATAATCCAGGAGATCAGGGCCACGGTTATGGCGACACCAATCAGAAAAAATAATATCTTCCGATAAATCTCGGCCAAGGCATTGTCTATGGCGGTTATTGGAATGGATGTCCGCAGGACACCGATGATTTTTCCTTGGGAACTAAGGGGAATGGCCATATACATCATGTTTTTTTGCAGGGTATAGCTGAAGCGGGTTGAGGGAGAGCTTTTGCCGGCAAGGGCGGCCTGTACTTCCGGGCGGTCTTCGTGGTTTTCCATGCGGGTCGGCTCTTCCAGAGAGTCGGCCAGGACCAGCCCGTTGGGGGTGATCACCGTTAATCTGGTATTGGCGGTGGCGCCCACGGTTCGGCAAAAGGCGTTAAGCTCCGCGATGTTGCCCGCCGTCAACAGGGCCAGGACGGAGTTCTCGGCCAGGTGCGCCCGAGCGGCAAGGCCATCGGCGGCCTGTTCGAGATTAAAGGCGCGAAAGGCTTGGGAGCCGAACCAGGTGAGGGCCAGCAGGGCGGTAATGGTAATAATCAGTTGGGTCGGGTAGATCTGCCACAAAAGTCGTTGGTTGCGCATGGGAGTCCTGCAATCTAATATTAATCTTGTTTGACCAGCCCCATTTTAATAGTGATTTGTTAGGATATCGTTAGAAATTTAACTATTTTGCCCGGCAGGCAAAATTTTTTTTTGGGCCGGATTGTGAAAATCTGCCGGGATCGGCTTTCTCGGCCAATAATGGCCGGCCAAGAGGCAGGGGGGGCTGAGCTATTTTTGGTGAATATCTTGAGCCCACCTGAAAAAAGTTCCGGTCATGCCGCTGTTGCCGCCGTTTTCAGCCGATTGCACTTTGCGGGAACGCGGATAAAAAAAAGCCGGGTTCCGATGGAATCGGCCCGGCTTTTGGCGACTGACAAAAGATGGTTAATCTTTTTTAGGCTTAGCGAATTTCTTTTTTGGGAAATTTTTCTTAATGCCCTTTTGCGGGCCGGCGCTTTTGCCCCGGAACGGTGTTTTGTGGGGCTTGCGGCCGAAACCTTGTCCGGGGTTTTCCACCCTTTCTCCGGTGATTTTAATGGCAATATTTTTGCCGTTGATCATCAGGTGGCCGAAACTGGTCATGATCAGATCGGCGAATTTGCTGTCCGCTTCCATTAACGATGAATGGTCCTGGATGTCAATCCGGCCGATTTTGATATTGCGGATGCCGGTGGATTCGTTGATCTGGCCGATAAGTCTGGCCGGATAGATGCCGTCTTCCTTGCCGATGTTGATCTCGAAGCGGGTAAACTTCTGGCCGCCTGCCCGTGGGCCGAATTTATCACCCGGGCCGCCGGCGCGGGGCGCGAATTTGTCGCCCCTGGCTCCGCGCTGTTCCAGGCGATGTTCTTCTTCGGTCACATTGAGGTCGGGCGCGTTTTTGTAGTGGTCGATAAATCGCTTGAACTCCAGGGAGACAAAGCGCTTGATCAACTCTTCCCGGTCGAGATCGGCCAAGCTCTTCCTGATCGCCGGCATAAAGGGTTCAATGCTGTCAACGTCGATGCTTTCGCGGGTAATGTTGTCGAGCAGGCGAAGCAGTTGCTTTTCGCAGACCTCCTTGGCGGAAGGGATCTGGCCCTGTTCGAATTTGCGTTTGATGATATTTTCAATCTCGCGGATCCGATATTTTTCCCGCATATGGATGATGGCTATCGATACGCCGCTTTTGCCGGCGCGGCCGGTGCGGCCGCTGCGGTGGGTGTAGTTGGCCGTTTCATCGGGGAGGTTGTAGTTGATGACATGGGTCAGGTCGGTGACATCGAGGCCCCGTGCCGCCACATCGGTTGCCACCAGCATCTGCAGGGAGCGGCGATGGAATTTTTTCATTACCTCGTCGCGCTGGGCCTGGGACAAATCGCCGTGCAGGGCATCCGCGTTGTAGCCGTCCTGCATCAGCTTGTCCGCCACGTCATTGGTTTCCTGGCGGGTGCGGCAGAAGATGATCGAGTAGATGTCGGGATTGTTGTCGGCGATCCGGCGCAGGGCCTGGTAACGGTCCTTGGCTCTGACCATGTAGTAGATGTGCCGGACGTTTTCCGTGCCCATGTTACGCTGGCCCACCGTGATCTCCAGGGGTTTATTCATGTAATTTTTGGTGATGTTGGCCACGCCCTTGGGCATGGTGGCCGACAGCAGCAGGGTGTTCTTGGTGTCCGGGGTAGTGGCGAGGATGGCGTTGAGTTCATCCTTGAAGCCCATCTGCAGCATTTCATCGGCTTCATCGAGAACCACCGAGGTGATTGCCGAGATATCCACGGCCTTTCTCCGGATCATGTCATGGAGGCGGCCCGGGGTGGCAATAACAATCTGGGCGCCTTTGCGCAGGGCCCTGATCTGGGTGTCGATACTGGCGCCGCCGTAAACGGGAACAATGTTGAAGCCGGGCACATATTTGGCAAAGGCGGTCATGTCCTTGGCCACCTGCATGCAGAGTTCCCGGGTCGGGCACAGGACCAGGGCCTGCACTTTTTTGTTGGCCGCGTCACTTAACTGGATCAGCGGAATGCCGAAGGCGGCCGTTTTGCCGGTGCCGGTCTGGGCCAGGCCGACTATGTCGATGTGTTGGTTCAGGGCGATGGGAATAAGTTGTTCTTGAACCGGGGTTGGGGATTTAAAGCCCAATTCAAGAAGCCCTTTGATAATGTCTTCGTCTATGCCAAGCTCTGCGAATGTCGTCATTTTAGTTTACTTTGGAGTTAGAGGCGGCAGGGCTGGATTCGTCGAGCGCTGCAGAAAAAAAAAGCCCCGCGTGGTGCGGGGCATGAGTATTCCATCATTTTAGTGTGGTTTACAGCGGTTGTACATTATCGGCGGCAGGGCCTTTGGGACCGTCGACAATATCGAAAGATACGCGAGAACCCTCTTCGAGAGACTTGAATCCCTCTTTTTTAATTGCTGAATAGTGAACGAAAAGGTCACCACCGTTATCCTGCTCGATAAATCCAAAACCCTTAGCATCATTAAACCACTTTACTGTTCCTTCTGCCACGACAACTACTCCTTTGTGCTTGGTCCCTAAGGACCTCTTTAATATACTACTTTGATCTTGTTCACGCTGAAAAGATCTGCAGCCTGTTTGTGAATCCTCAAAAACAAAAACCGCACATCGCTAACATAAAGTGTGCGGTTCAGTCATGAATAATTAAAAAACAAACTTAGACTACGCAACCATCTTTCTCTTTAGCATATTATTGTTTATTAGGCAATGGTTTTTATGCTGACTGCTGGATTTTGGGTGTTTTTTTTGGTGCGGAGGATGGTGGGGAGTTTGTCGGCGACAAAGGTTTTGATCTCATCGCGGACCAGCCGGTAAGCGGTAAGCGCTTCCGCCTCGGTGGTTGCCTTTGCGGCCAGGCGCGGCGGATCGGGGAAGCTGTGATGGATGATGGCGCCTTTGCCGCAAAAGAGAGGACATTGTTCCGCGGCGTGATCGCAGACCGTGACGATCAAGTCGAAATCAAGGTCGGGCAGGTCGCTGATAAGTTTTGACTGGTGACCGCTGATGTCCACCCCGGCCTCGGCCATGACCTTGACCGCCAGCGGATTGAGGCCGTGGACCTCGATGCCGGCGGAACAGGCGGTGATGCGGTCGCCCAGCAGGTGGTTGGCCCAGCCTTCGGCCATCTGGCTGCGGCAGGAGTTGCCGGTGCAGAGAAAGAGGATTTTTGGTTTGGCCGTCATGGTTTTTTAATCCTTGCAGGGCAGATGGCATCTGCCGAAGGGGCCTTCGCTTACCCGTGGAAAATATCTTGTTCTGAACAGTAATGCCACTTTCACCAGGCCGATCAGCACCGGCACCTCGACCAAAGGGCCGATGACCGCGGCAAAGGCCTGGCCGGAGTTGATGCCGAACACGCCGATGGCCACGGCAATCGCCAGCTCAAAGTTGTTGGAGGCGGCGGTGAAGCTCAAGGTGGTGGCTTGTTCATAGGTGGCCCCGGCTTTGGCCGACAGGAAGAAGGAGAGCAAAAACATGGTCAGGAAATAAATGGTAAGGGGCACGGCAATGCGAATGACGTCAATGGGGAGCTGGACAATGTACTCGCCCTTGAGGGAAAACATGATCAGGATGGTGAAGAGCAGAAAGATCAGGGTGAAGGGGCTGATCCTGGGGATAAGTTTTTCCTGATACCATTGTTCGCCTTTTATTTTTATACCCGCGAATCTGGTGAACATCCCGGCCAGAAAGGGGATGCCCAGGTAGATGAACACCGACCAGGCGATGTCGGCCATGGCGATATCCACCGCCATTCCCGCCAGGCCCAGCCATTGGGGGAGAATGGTGATGAACAACCAGGCATAGATCGAAAAGAACAGTACCTGAAAAATCGAGTTGAAGGCCACCAGGCCGGCGCAATATTCCCGGTCGCCTTCGGCCAGATCGTTCCAGACAATGACCATGGCGATACAGCGGGCCAGGCCGATCAGGATCAGGCCGATCATGTATTCCTGGTAGCCTGATAAAAATAAGGCGGCCAGGCCGAACATCAGTACCGGGCCGATCAGCCAGTTCTGGGCCAGGGAGAGGCTGAGCACCTTGGGGTTTCTTAAGATGTGATGCAGCTTTTCGTAGCGGACCTTGGCCAGCGGCGGATACATCATCAGGATCAGGCCGATGGCAATGGGAATGTTGGTGGTGCCGACCTGGAAGCTCTCGATGATATCGCGGACCGCCGGATAGAGATAGCCGGTCATTACCCCGATGAACATGGCCAGAAATATCCACAGGGTGAGAAATCGGTCCAGGAAAGAGAGTTTCTTGTTTTCGGTTGCCATGGGGAAGTCCTTGCTTGTCAGATGATCAGATTAAAAAGATAGCCCACCAGCAGGATGCCGCTGCCGACCACCCCCAGGAAAGTGGCGATCAGCCCGGGTTTGAGCACCTTGCGTAGAATAACGGTTTCCGGCAGGGACAGGGCGATGACGCTCATCATGAAGGCGAGCACCGTGCCCAGGGCGGCGCCTTTGCCGAGCAGGGCCTCAATGACCGGCACGATGCCGGCGGCGTTGGCGTACATGGGGATGCCGATCAGGACGGCGGCCGGCACCGACCACCAGGCGTCCTTGCCCATGATCGAGGCCATCAAGCCTTCCGGCACATAGCCGTGGATGGCGGCGCCCATCCCGATCCCGAAAATTATGTAGAGCCAGACCTTGCCGATGATATCTTTAACCGCCTGCCAGCCGTATTGGATCCGGCCCGGCCAGTCCAACTGCTCGGTGGCCTCGCCGGTTGCGGCCAGGACCTGGCGGACCCAATCCTCGACGAATCTTTCCATCTTGAGCCGGCCGATGATCCAGCCCGCGCCGATGGCAATGATCAGGCCTGTTGCCAGGTAAAGGGCGGCGATTTTCCAGCCCAGCAGTCCGAAAAGCAGCACCAGGGCGATTTCATTGACCATCGGCGCCGCGATCAGAAAGGAAAAGGTTACTCCTAATGGGATGCCGGCGGTGACAAAGCCGACAAAGAGCGGGACCGCCGAGCAGGAGCAGAACGGGGTCACAATGCCGAGCAGGGCGGCCAGGACGTTGCCGATTGATTCGCGCCTGCCGGCCAGGATTTTTCTGGTGCTGGTCGGGGTGAAGAAAGAACGGAGGATGCCCACCCCGAAGATTACCAGGAGGAGGAGCATGAAAACCTTGGGGGTGTCGTAGATGAAAAAAACGACGGCCTCGCCCAGATGGCTGCCGGGTTTAAGGCCGAACAGCTCGTGGCTGATAAGTTGGGCCAGAGGCAGGAGCTGGGAATAAATGGTCAGCCAGATAACAAGGCCGGCCGCAGTGATGGCGAGATACTCGCATTTTTCGGCAAGGGTAAGGGGCGGCGCCATTTTCGGCGGCGGTTGCGGGGGATTGAGGTTGATGGGTTGTAGCGGTTGCATGGTTCCCCTTTTTTATAGCTTGCAGACTTCTATGCGGTCGATGGTGGGCAGGATGCGATAGATTTCTTCGATGGATTTTTCGTCGTTCAGCCATTTTTTCAGTTGCACGAGCATGGTTGCCGCATAGGGCGATTCCGGTTGTTTGGCGAGGAGATAGTTGACCCACAGTTTGTCTTTTTCGCTTTCCACCAAGCCGGCTTCCTCAAGGATCTTGAGATGTTTGGACACGGTGGGTTGGGCCAGCTTGAGAACGGCCCGCAACTCGCAGACGCACATATGTTTCTTCTGCAGCATTTTTAAGATCTTGACCCGGCTGGGGTCGGATAATGCCTTCATGACCTTGATAAATGATTTCACCTGGGCTCCTTTTTTCTTATTTGCATATTACCATATGGCAATATGGTGTTGTTGTCAAGAGGGTTGAAGTGTGTTTGGCCAAGGGGGGAAAGCGGTTAACCGATTTTTTTGAACAGGGCCATCTTTTGCAGGGCGAGGTTGATATCCTGTTCGGTATGGGCGGCGGAAATCTGGAAGCGCACCTCTTCCTCGCCCTTGGGCACCACCGGGTAATTGATGCCGGTGGCCAGGATCAATTGCTCAAAGAGAAAGGAGACCAGCCTGGCGGTCTGGCCGGTGTCGCGGATCAGAACCGGGACAATGGGGTGGTCGCCTTCGATAATCTCATAGCCCAGCTCCACCAGACCCCGGGCAAAGAGGTTGGTCAGTTCTCTGAGCTTGGCGAGCAGCTTCAGGCCCTGGTCGCTGTCGAGGATGTCGAGGGCCTTGGCGGCCGCCGCGGCTTCCCCCGGGGTGATGGGGTTGGAGTAGATGTAAAAGGGCGCGCTTTCCCGCAGATAGCTGATAACGGTTCGGTCGGCCGCCACATAGCCGCCGTTGACCCCGAGCGCTTTGCCCAGGGTGGCGATGAGAATGTCGGCCCTGGCCCCGGTTTTTTCTTCCGTGCCCCGGCCGGTGGCGCCAAGGGCGCCGATGCCGTGGGAATCGTCGACCACGGTGATGATCCCTTCCGGGTACTCATCTTCATAAGCGGCGCAAACCGCGACCAGTTCGGCAAGGGGGGCATGGTCGCCGCGCATGCTGAAGATGCCGTCGGTGACGACCAGCACCCGATCTACCTTTCCCTTGAAATCGAGCAGGATGGCCTCAAGCTCCTTGATGTCGAGATGGGGGTAGATCGCCTTGGCTTTGGGCCGGGCCAGCCGCACCCCGTTGATGATGCAGTTGTGGTTGAGGGCATCGCTGATGACCAGGGTGTTGTCGGTGATCAGCTGGGGGAGAACCCCCATCACCGTGGCATAGGCCGCGCTCATGGTCAGCGCGGCCTCGCGGCCATGAAAGGCGGCCAGTTTTTTTTCAAGTTCCAGATGGGGGGCAAAGGTGCCGCTGATGAACCGGACCGCCCCGGGGCCGGTGCCGAAGGCGCGGCAGGCCCGCTCTTCGGCTTCGATTACCGCCGGGTGCAGGCTGAGGCCGAGGTAGGAGTTGGCGTTCATCCGCAAAAATTCTTTTTGCCCCTGGCCGGCCAGCAGATAGCGCGGGCCAAAGCCATGGGCCGGCGGGGTTAGCCCGACCACTACCCGTTCTTCCCTTTTACTGGTGCCCAAGGTGCGCAGTTCCGCAAGTTTTCTCTCAAGGAGTGGATTTATTTTTGATAAGGCCATCAGTTTTTCTCCTGGTCTTGTCCCGTGAGTCCGGCAATCATCTCCTTGGTCATGGCGGCCAGATCATAACGGGGTGAAAAGCCCCATTGCCGGCGGGCTTCAGAATCGTCAAGCCGGTTGGGCCAGGATTCGGCGATCGCCTGGCGGATGGGGTCGATTTCGTAAGTCATGGTAAAGCCCGGCCGATGCTTTTTGATCTCGTGATAAATATCCTCCGGCGCCACGCTCATCGCCGTGATATTGAAGGCGTTGCGGACGGATAAGCTGCCCGGCTCCGCCTCCATTATGGCGATGGCCGCCTCGATCGCATCCGCCATGTACATCATGTCGAGCCGGGTCCCCTTTTTTAAAAAGCAGCGATAGGGTTTATCTTGCACCGCGGCATGAAATATCTCCACCGCATAATCGGTGGTGCCGCCGCCGGGCGGGGTCTGGTAGGAGATAAGCCCTGGATAGCGGACGCCCCTGGCGTCCACCTGAAAGCGGCTGAAGTAGTAATCGCAGAGCAGCTCGCCCGCCACCTTGGTCACCCCGTACATGGTGTTGGGCCGTTGGATGGTCACTTGCGGGGTGAGCTCGGCCGGGGTGGTCGGGCCGAAGGCGCCGATGGAGCTGGGATGGAAAACCGCGCAGTGGTGGAGCCGGGCCGCCTCCAGCACATTGAGCAGGCCGCCCATGTTGATCTCCCAGGCCAGCTGCGGCTTTTGTTCGGCCACGGCGGAGAGCAGGGCCGCCAGATGATAGATGGTGTCGATCCGCTGTTCGGCCACGATCTGGTTCAGGGCGGCCGGGTCACGGATATCCAACTTAAGATAGGGGCCGGCCTGCTCCAGTTCGGGCGGCGGAGTTCGTTGGTGGCCGCAGGCAATAACGTTGGCAAAGCCGTAGCGGCTGCGCAGGGCGGGGACCAGTTCCGAGCCGATCTGGCCGGTGGCCCCGGTAACAAGGATTTTTTTCATGCCGCCATCCCGTGAGTTTAAATTTACCGGCTTTTTGCCCGGATAAATCCTAGGGGGATAATTTTAGCTCACCCCGGTTGCCGGAGCCCTTTTTCATGATACTTTCAAGTTCGTTGCCGTCTACGATTTCCTGGCGAATCAGAATGGTGGCCAAAAGATCGATCTGTTGCCAATGGGCGGCCACCAGCTTCTCCGCGTGACTGGTGGCCTCTTTGATCCAGTGGCTGACCCTTTTTTCCACGATTTGGCTGTAGAGCTGGTGGTTGATGTTGCGGCTTAAGGTGTCACTGTGGACATTGCCCAGCTCTTCGTCCATGCCCAGGTTGGCAATGGCGGTATAGACCTGATGGGTGGCCTGCTGCAAATCGCTGGCAGCCCCGGTGTCCATCCCTTTTGCCCCGAATTTTTTGATCCCTGCCGCTCTTCCGGCCATCAGCACGCAAATATTGTTAAAAATTTCCGCCTTGGAAAGATTGCCCGGGAAGTCGTCGAGACTGTAAGAGATGAAGCCCAGGGTGTTCAGGCGCGGCGCGATGGTGACCTGTTCGATTTTGATCTCCGGCAGGAGCAGGTAGGAGAGCACCGCATGGCCGGCCTCGTGGTAGGCGGTCATCTTGAGGTCTTCTTCCAGGTTATGGATATGTTTTTTCTCAAGTTTTGAGCCGTATTTGATGATGTTGATCTGTTCAATCAGGATTTCTTCGGTGATGCAGGGCAGGTTGTGGCGGATGGCGTAAAGGGCGGCCTCCTTGCCGATCCGCTGCAACTCGTAACCGCTCATGCCGGAGATGTAACGCACCACCCGGTCCACATCGATTTTGCCGTCGTTGGGCTTGGTCAGGATCTTTTCGATAAAAAAGCGTCGGGCCTCGCGGTCCAGTTCCGGCGCTTCGACAAAGATGTCGATCCGGTCGGGCTCGGTGAGCAGGGCCGGGACCTCGTCGATGTTGGCGGCGGTGGCCACAGTAAAGACCGATTCCTCGGGATCCAGGGGCAGGGCGTCGATCTCCATCACCAACTGATCAACCGGCATCCCGGTGAAAACCCCTTCGATCAGCCCCTTGACGTCAATGCCGTCGAGTAAAACAATGCTGGGCGCAAATTCGCGGGCCTTGAGGTAGACCAGTCTGAGGTAGTCCGGGTCGAAAAGGTCGCTTCTCGACACATAGATATAGGGGCGGCCCGCCTCCTTGGCAAACGCCTTGCTCAGCATGGTTTTGCCGACCCCGGGCTGGCCATGGATCAGCATGCCCTTGGGCGTGTTGATCTGGAACTTTTTCATCAGTTCCGGGCTGTTGAGGGTGTGAATAATCTGTTTGAGGATGTTTTTTGTGTGTTTGTTGCCGGCAATATTCTTAAAGCCGACCTCGGAAAAAGTAACCGTCGGCCGTTCCGCCCTCATCAGTTCCCGGCTGGGCGGCAGGTGGCAGATCTCGGCCCGGTTGATGCTGAAAAACAAGGTGGTGCCGCGCCGGTACTGGTGCCAGCCCAGTTCCAGGGTTTCGTTTTTCTTGAAAAGGCGGGCGAGCAGGGTGTCGCCTTCTTTGAGCAATCTGGTCAGAACCTCTTCCGCGCCCTTGGTCACCTTGAAGGAGATGGTGGTCGGCATGGTTTTATCCTGCCGCATAAATTCGGTGATTTTAAAAAGTATTTCATCGGGCAGCTTCTGGCGGACCTTGTTGACGGTAACGATAGGGGCCTGGGTCAGGATCAGCAGTTTTATCAGACTGGAGATGTTTTGGTAATTAATGGTGATCTTGCTTTTGGCCTGGAAATGGCCGGCCAGATACGCGAGGGACTCGGTGCCGATGCGTTCCAGGGCGCCGAAGCTCAGTTTGCTGAAGAGGATGATGTAATTCCGGGAAAGGGCGATCAATAGTTTCGGGGCAATAGCCTCTTGCACCACATCGAAGACCGCCTTTCTTTCCCGGGCAATGGCCTCCATGATCAGCCCCTTGGCCCGGGACTTGTTCTTTTGAAAACTTTCCAGGAATTCCTTGCTTTGATAGAGGATGCTGCCCAGGGTGGAGGTGAAGATGAAGATGATTTCCCGGCAGTTGATGCCGCTGTCCGCCTCGTCTTTGGTGATCAGGTCGATGAGGGTAAGTTGAAACTGGTTGTCGGCCTGTTCGATGTTTTCAAACAGGATAATCGCCCGGGGGTTTTCCTTGATGAAGCGGATCAGCTCGCCGTCCTGGATCTGGTCCTGAAAAACCTGGGGCATCAAGAGCTGGGCCGCGCTTTCGGCATCGTTGTACTGCTCCATGTCCAGATGTTTGAAGGCAGGTACTTCTTCGAGGAGCCCGGTGAGCTGGCGGGCCATGTAGATCTTGCCCACGGACGGCGGGCCGAGAAAGGTGAAAATGGCCTTGGGCTGGGCGGCGACCGGCGGCTTGAAGGTCATGTGGATCAAGGCATCGACTACTTCGTCAATGGCGTCATTCTGATCATAGACCAGCTCTTTCAGGCTGATCCGGAGTTTTTCATATCTGCCGAGATGGTTGTTGTCTGATATTTTTTCCGGCAAACCTGTTCCTCCTCTGTTGCTGTGGACAGAAACTGGCCTTAAACTATAACCTTTGTCGTTAAGTTTATCATGCAACTGCGGAAAGAGCCAAGGTTCTCTCGGGTTACTCCATGAAATAAAAGGATAATTGGTCAATCAGCTGAGATGGTTGCCGGCCGCGCAGGGGGGGGCAGGGCGCAAAGTTCTGCGTTATGCCGGCCGGTTGACAGCGGAGGAGCGGTGGGCCGGGGGGGGAAGCTCAAGGAGTTGAAGCCGGGGCCGGGAGCGGGAATGTTGGCCCTGGCTTTTGATCTTAATCCTCCAGGCCGTACTTTTCGATTTTCCGATACAGGGTTCTAAGGCCGATGCCCAGGCGTTTAGCGGTCTTGGTCTTATCGCCGCCGGTTTCATTGAGCACCTCGGTAATGGCGTTTCGCTCCAGCTGTTGAAGCAGGCCGCCCTCCATGTCGGTGTCGATATCAACGGTTTTGTAGGTCAGGTATTCGGGAATGCTTTCAATGTCGATCACCCCGCTCCGGCTCATGACCACCGCACTTTCAATGCAGTTGATCAGCTCCCGGATATTGCCGGGCCAGTTGTAATCCTTCATCAATTGGAGGACTTCATCGGTGATGCCGCTGATGGGTTTGCCGTGTAAGTCTGAAAATTTCCGGATATAGTTTTCGACCAGGGGCCTGATATCTTCCCTTCGCCGCCGTAAAGGCGGCATTTCCAGCTTAACCACCCGGAGCCGGTAATATAGATCCTCCCGGAATTTTTCTTCTTTAACCAGCTGTTCCAGGTTTTTGTTGGTGGCGGAAATGATCCGGATATCAACCTTGAAGGTTTTGCTGCCGCCCACCCGCTCAAAGGTTTTTTCCTGGAGAAAGCGAAGCATCTTGACCTGGATCGACATCGGCATGTCGCCGATTTCATCGAGAAACAAGGTGCCGCCGTCGGCCAGCTCGAAGCGCCCCTTTTTGGTGGAAACCGCACCGGTGAAGGCCCCTTTCTCGTGGCCGAACAGCTCGGATTCCAGGACCCCCTCGGCAAAGGCGGAACAGTTGACCTTGATGAAAGGACCATGGGCCACCGGGCTGCTGTAATGGATCACATTGGTGATCAACTCCTTGCCGGTACCGGATTCGCCCTCGATCAGCACGGTCGCCTTGGTCGCCCCGATCTGGGTGGCGAGTTCGGTGATCCGCCGCATCTCCGGGGAGTTGCCGACCAGGTTGAGGTCGGGCTGGCTCTCTTTGATCCGTTTTTTGAGGAAGATGTTTTCCTCTTTAAGGCGTTTGTTCTCAAGGGTTTTTTCAATGACCAGCATGAGGCGGTCAACATTGACCGGCTTGGTGATGTAATCGTAGGCCCCCATCTTCATGGCCTGCACCGCGGTTTCAATGGTGCCCTGACCGGTGATGAAGATTACCGGCAGGGAATTCTCGAGGTTGTTTATTTCCGCAAGCAGTTCAAGGCCGGACATGGTGGGCATGTCAAGGTCCGACAACACGAGGTCGATTTCTTCCCGGCCCAGGATCTCGAGGGCTTCCCGGCCGTTTTCGGCGGTGAAGGTGTTGTAGTCATCCTCCAGGGACATGGACAGGGTCTGTCTGGTGATCTGGTCATCGTCAACGACTAAGATTGAAATATTATTTTCCATGAGCTCTTTTTTCTGAATATTTGTCGCAATTAATCCCCATGGTTGGGGGTATCAGCTTCGTTGCATACAATTAATTTTTAGTGGCCGGCGCCGGCTGATTGATTTGCACCGGCAGGGCGATTTCGAAAATAGTTGACTCGCCGAGTTCGCTGAAACAGCTGATCCAACCCTGATGATCTTCAATAATTCTTTGGACGATGGCCAGGCCGAAGCCGAGCCCTTTTTCTTTTTTGGTGAAGAACGGGTCGAATATTTTTTCCAGCTCATCCGGGGCGATGCCGGTGCCGGTGTCCGCAATGGTGACGATAAAGTATTGTTTTGTGCGATGGGTCTCAATAAATAATTTGCCGCCATCGGGCATGGCGTGGATTGCATTGACGCAGAGGTTGAGCAGGGCCTGGGTCATTTTTTTCTCATCAAGCATTGAAAGGCCGAGCTTGTCGTCAAGGGAAAGAATGGTTTCGACCCGGGCCTTTTCCGCGGTCTGATCAATCATCTGGGCGATGTTGCGGATAATATCGTTCAGATTTTTTTCCTTGAGGTCGGGCGGGGCGAAACGGGCATATTTAACGAATTCGTCCAGGATTTCATTGATCCTTACAATTTCATTATCGATGACCGCTGTGACCCGAAGCATATCATTCTTGGTTTTGTCATTCTCCATCTCGCTTTTGTTGATTTTTTTGGTGAGCAACTGCAGGTTGAGATAAAGAGAATTGAGCGGGGTCTTGATTTCGTGGTTGACCGTGGTTGCGATTTGGCCGAGGGTGGCGATTTTTTCCATTCGGATCAGATCGGCCTGGACCTTTCTCAGCGAGGCATTGGCATCCCGCAACTCGGAGGTTCGCTCCCTTACCTGGCGTTCCAGTTCCCGGTTGAATTCTTCCCGGCGTTTTTCCTGCTCCTCAAGTTTTTCGGTCATGGTGTTGAAGGAGTCGTACAGGGTGCAGATTTCCGTGGCCGATTCGGTGGCAACCCGAATGGAAAGGTCGCCCTCGGCAACCTTCTGGGTGGCAAAGGCCAGATTCTTGATGGGGAAGACCGTGTTGCGGGCGAGAATTACATAGCCGACAATGGAGGCAAGGATGCCGACCAGGGCGGAGCTCAGGTAAAGAAAGAGGATGAAGTACATCTTGTCGTGGGATTCCTGAACCAGAGAATTAATGAACTCGAGGTGCAACTTCTTCAGTTTCGCGGCTTGACTCTGGATATTGCTTGCCGATTGTTCAAGCCGAATCAAGGCATGTTGGTCGAGTTTGCCGCTTTGGGCAAAGGCCTCATAGATAAGGTTGATCTCGTTCGGCAGATCCTTGAGGTTCGACATCATGTTGTCGAGGATGGCTATTTCCTCGTTGCTGCGTGGTTTGCTAAAGTTGTTACCGCCCTTTTGGTAAAGGTTGGCCTCGGAGTATACATCTTCAATAATATCGAGGGCATAACCTAAGTAATGTTCGTCAATGTTAATGATTGACTGGTGGACGGCAAAGATCATGGCGTAGATCTTGTTATTGATCTCGTCTGATTTGGTGACATTGGTGCTTTCTTTCTTCAAGTCGTTGATATTGTGAACAATATCCTTTACCATCAGGATGCAGACTCCACCCAGGCTCAAGATGGCGAAAACATTCAGGAAAAAAGCAATGATGATATAGTTGCCAAGTTTTTTTCTGGCCGGTTTCATACGCTGCTCACATGGAGATGGATTTAATTCTCAACTTGTTAATCGGTTATTGTACCTTGGTCCCACGGCAGGTCAAAACATTTTCCTGTTTTCGGCAAGAAAGATGATGATAAAAAACAGTTGCGATCATCGGCTGATGGCTGATCGCAGTCCGGCCCCGCAACTTGCGCCTGCGCTTGTTGCTTTTGTTAGAGGGGATCAACCAGGAAAAAAACGGCAACTGAAGAAGTTTCAGTTGCCGTTTTTAAGAGGGAGTCGGTTGGGGCTAGGTGCAGTACTTATCAATCAGATATAAGCGAGAAACTTATCGCCGGCATGTGGGGCGGCCGACTTCTGAAAGTCGATCTTACATGCCGCTGATGGCGTTAAACCAACTTGCCGCCAGATTTAAGGGACCACCGGCCACGATAACCCCGGCAACGAGACAGCTTAAGGCCCAAGCGCCAACCAGGCCGATCGCCATTGCGCCGACCCCGACCGCGGTCCCCTGGAGAATATCAGTGCCGACGCCATCGGTTACGATTACGTTGCTGTGTTGTCTGGTTCTGGTGGTATTTTTCATGGTCGGCTCTCCTGGCAAATGGTTATTGGGAGGGGAATTTTATAATCCGGCAACGGCGGTGAACCAGCCTTTAATCAAGCCTATCGGGCCGGCGACATAGGCGGCGGAAATCAGGCAGGAAACGGCCCAGATCCCGATGATGGCGGATACGCCGCCGATTACGGCAACGCTGCCTTTGGCGATTACGTTAACGCCGGTCTGGGTGGTTGCGGTTGCTTTGGTGGTAGTCTTGGTTGTTGAGCTATTCATTGTTATCTCCCTCTTAAGGATCATGGTGGATAATGTTGATATCTTGGTTACATACCGGTTATTGCGTGGACCCAGTTGCTGACCATGGCCAGGGGGGTGCTGTTGCTACTGAGCATGGCGCCGACTAAACAGGCAACGGCCCAGAGTCCGATAATCGCCGAAACAACGCCCATCGAAATGACGACGCCCTTGGACAGGCTGTCGATGCCGGTAGCGGTTGCACGGGCATGCTCTCTGCTCACTTCTCTGTTTTTCGTTTTGCTTGCTGAGTAGTTTTGTTTCATCTTGACACCCCCGGGTTGAAATCTTGTTTCGTTGTTTGTTTTTTCTATATTGCCAGAAGCGTGCCAACATTTTATTTTATTGTTAAATCAGTTAGTTGGCTGTTTGAGGGGTTGGCCGGCATGCCAAACTGACACGTTATTTTGTCATTTTGACAAAATGTCAGGCGCCGGCAGTGGCTTATCAGCTAAAGTTACAAGCCTTGAAGTTTAGCGGCGGGTTTTCCGGGGCGCTGGACCGGAAACAGAAAAGGGTCGCATGGTATAAACCATGCGACCCTCTATTCTTCTATGGTGCCCCCGGCATGAATCGAACATGCGACACCAGGATTAGGAATCCTGTGCTCTATCCACTGAGCTACGGGGGCAAATCTCTGTAAAGCCTTATGTAGCAAGGGTTATAGTCGATTGGCAAAAAAAGGTCAACACCCATTTTTGATCCTAAAAGGGGTGTTTTAGAACAAAAAACTATTTTCTGGCCGCAAATTTTTAAAGTTAGACCTGGCAACCCTGCCGCATGTCTTTGCTTCTGTGACCGGCAATTCTATCCTCCTCGGCATCAGAACTCCTAGCTTTTTCAGGGCGGGGGGTGCTGATTGTTATATCTGTTAAGTTGATTCAGTATGGTATGGTTTTTTAGCGGTGGTTGAATTGGTTGGAGATATGTTGACCATCATAACTAACGGGGCTCGCCTTGTTAAAAATGTTTTGAGTTGGATGATTACAAAACAGTTCAATCAATATAATAGATATCGGGGAAAGGCAGGAAAAGCTTGCGGCGACACCGGCCGGGTTTGGCCTTTGCGCTGTGTCTGTCTATCAACGATAATGTGCACAATAGGCGGAACTCTTGATGCCGATAATCAGAATAACCTCTGCAGGTTAAGTTGAGAACCAACCGTTGGGACATGGAAAAAATGAGCTATCCTATTCTCGCCGACCTCGTGCTTGTTGTGCATGTGACCTTCGTCCTCTTTGTGGTCGGAGGCTTTCTCGCGGTCGTCCTCGGAGGTTGCTTTCACTGGCAATGGGTCAAGAATTTTAGATTCAGGCTGGCGCATGTCGTCGCCATCCTTGTCGTTGTCCTGCAGTCATGGTTGGGTCATTTTTGTCCGTTGACTACTTGGGAAATGCAATTACGAATAAAAGAGGGCGGCCCAACCTACCATGACACATTCATCGCCCACTGGCTTCACGAGCTTTTTTTCTTTGAGGCATCCCCTTGGGTTTTTACGGTTTGTTATACGCTGTTTGGGGGCGCAGTCCTTGTCGGGTGGTTTCTTGTCCCTCCCCGCCGGTCGAGGCGCAAGTCACCGAAAAGCTCCTAACGGCAGCGATGCCACCCGCTTGGCAGGGCCGTCTGGTTTTTTGCTACGTTGCAAAGATCTTGACCGATGCACCCAATAAAAACCTGACCGTTTTTTGATTTTTTTTGTTGGCAAAACTCTGGTTGTCGATTTATGTCCTATCAAATCCTGTGATTTAACGAATTGGTTGCAGGGGGGGAGCTTGACCTGATATGAGTTGAGCAAAAGTCAAAGGCAGATCTGCCCTTCTGTTGCCTGCTGTCTATAAACTATTGGTCTATTCTGTCTAGTACACTGTCGAGCCCCAAAAAACATTGACAATCTTGCAACTATATACTAGTTGCAAGATTTGCTTTCGCCGTGGTAGGATTTAATGTCCAAAAAAGAAAAACTATTGGCAAAACTTTGTGCCAACCCGGCACCGAAAGATTTTCCATGGGACGACCTTGTCACGCTAATGGGCTACTATGGGTTTTGCAATACATGCGGTGGCGGTTCACACTATATGTTTGAACATACGAGCGGTTTTCGCTTTAGAATGTCAAAAACCCACCCGACAGGAATATTAAAAGCTTACCAGGTTCGCGACGCAAAAAAAGCACTTAGACATATAGGGGTTATCTCATGAACAAGCTTACCTATAAAGGTTATACAGGCATAATTGAAGCAAGCATCGAAGATGGTTGCCTGCATGGTAAAATTCTTTTTATTGAAGATTTAATCACTTACGAAGGTAATACCGTCGAAGATATCAACAATTCTTTTAAGGAGGCAGTTGACCATTACCTTAACTATTGCGAAGAAACAGGAAAACCAGCAAACAAACCTTACAGTGGCACCTTTAACGTAAGAGTTGGGCAAGAGCTTCACCGAAAAGCTGTTGAGGTGGCATATTATCGTGACATTACGCTAAATGAATTTGTCGCGCAGTCAATTAAGGCAGCTATAGAACAACAGGGTATTATAAAACTTGAACATACTCACCATCACAATATCACTATAACTGATAACCAGACACCAACTACTGTTGTTGCAACTATGGACCAACCGATTGCTTGGGAGACTCTAAATGCAATCAACTGAAAAAGATACGGATTTAATAGCTGATTTTTCGCTTGGCGAATTGACGGAAATACTGATTAAAAATAAAGGGTTACATGAGGGGCTTTACAATTTGGCAGTTCAGTTTCAAGTAGCTTTTGGTGCAGTGGGTCCGTCCCCAGAATCGACATGCCCAGGTGCTATGATGGGGATTTCACGCATTGGTCTGTCAAAGACTGAAGAAGGGAAAAAAAATATACACACTGTAAATGCTGCTGAAGTCAATCCTGCACCTAAAAAGAAAGTTAAAAAGAAGGTGTAAAAAGATGTGGCCCCGGAAATTTGAGGATCTAGAGGTAGCTCATTGTTTAATTGTTTAACGTCCCCTTAGCCACATAATTGAAATTTAAATGCAAATAATGCCCACCAATATGGAGTGCAAAACACTCAAAGTTCCCGGAGGCCTTGAGAAGCCACCCTACCTTTTAAGCGCGTTAAGGTCGGAAGGTTTAACTGTTGTTCAGTCTTGCAGTTATGTGGCAGTGAAAACAGGCATCATGTTTCTAGAAGAACATTTATTGTTGGTTGTGTTGAAAGGCACGTATGTTATTCGTTTTGGCAAACAGGAATATACTCTTAAGAAAAATCAAATGGTGCTGTTAAGCAAATCCATAGTGGTTGAGTACGAAAAATCCGGTGACCCAGTGCATGGTAACACCTCTGAGTGCATGATGTTTTTTTTGAAAGATGACTTTGTGAGGGAATTTGTAAGAAAAATTGATCTACCAGCAAAAAATCTGGAACAATTATCTCCAATTTTAGTAAATAACATGACCCAGAGGCTAATTGGATTTATTCAATCATTACTCCCCTATTTCAATGAACCTGACAAAATTGACTCCGGACTGATCGAACTAAAGATGCTTGAACTTCTTTACGGTATCACTCACACAGATCGAAAACTACTGCAACAACTTTTGCAGCTAGATAAGCAAGCGACCTGTGACATCAGTCAAGTTGTTGAGGAGAATTACTTAAGCCCTGTTTCCATTAGTGACCTAGCATATTTATCCGGGCGTAGTCTATCAAGTTTTAAAAGAGATTTTAAGTCTACCTACAATATCCCCCCTTCTCGTTGGCTTCGTCAACGGCGCCTACGTAAGGCCAAGGAATTACTATCCAATACTGATATGTCTGTTACAGACGTTTGCTACATTACTGGGTTTGAGAGTGTGTCACATTTTTCAAAGGTGTATAAATCGTTCTATGGCCACCCACCATCATTACAAAGAAGACAATTGGCCTAAATGAACAATAATTTTGACCTGCCCAGAAAAGTATTTTTTTGCCGGAGCGACTATTTTCTCAGTACTAGTTTTCATTAAATGAAAGGAGAAAATAGCATGAAAAAGATAAAGGTGTGGTTTGTTACCGGCGCATCGCGGGGACTTGGTTTTGAAATAGCTAAAGCCGCATTGAAAGCTGGGCATAAAGTTGTGGCAACAGTACGCAGTAATCCAGATCAGCTGCTTAACCAATTAAACGGTGATGAAAACCTTCTAGTTTCTATTCTTGATGTAACGGATAAAAGCTTAGTGACAACATCTGTTAAGGCCGCAGTAGACAAATTTGGCGGTATTGACATACTGGTAAACAATGCTGGCTATGGATTGTTAAGTGGTGTTGAGGAAGCACGAGACGAAGATGTGCGGCAAAACTACGAGACCAATGTTTTTGGCCTGTTAAATGTTACCCGTGAAGTTTTGCCACAGATGCGTTTACAGCGATCCGGTCATATAATAAACCTTTCTTCCGTTGGCGGAATTTCCGGCTTTCCCGGTTGGGGAATTTACTGCTCGACCAAATTTGCTGTTGAAGGCATTACTGAATCGATGGCTTTTGAACTGCTTCCATTAGGTATTCATGTTACGGCAGTTGAGCCTGGTTTTTTCAGAACAGATTTTCTCGATATTTCATCATTGACAGTAACGGGGAAAATTATTGCCGATTATGATGATACTGCAGGAGAAATGCGAAGGCAAATGGTACTGACCAACAAAAAACAACCTGGTAGTGCTGCAAAACTAGCTCAAGCCTTAATTGCTTTGGCGAATTGCGAAACCCCACCTGTGCACTTAATGTTGGGCAAGGACACACTTGCTGTTTATCGAGAAAAGGTTGCTAAGATTGAAAATGAAATTAAAAAATGGCATACCATAATCACTAGCACGGACCATGATTCTATTTCGGGATAAATAAAATTATAACCAATAAAGATCTAGAGGGGACGGTGTTTAATTGTTTAACGTATAGTTCTTTTCTGATTCCATTTCGGCAATACTGGCAGCGGATTAACAATTAAACACCGTCTCTTTAGTCACTCAGTCATACCTAGAATCTCCTCCTGATTTATTACGAGAAAATTCTACTTTTTCACACCTTTAATTTTCGGGGGGGATAACCACCCCAGGTTCTCGATTTTTTCTTTTCCTTAGCGTAAACCCTGCCTAAACTTTTTTAGCAAAACACTATAGCAAAAACGAACAGGCAAATTTTGTGAACTATGCTAGAATAATCTTAACGTGCTTGGCTATGTAACTACAATTACTTGTGGGTTTATATGAAACTTCGGGGCATCATCTTTCTTAGTTTTTTCATTATCGGACTTTTTCCGCTTGTTTCTTCCATCTCTTATAATCTCCCCAGGGTATTGGCTACTCTCGAACAGGCCTTGGGAGAGACCGGGATTGCCGAAATGCAAAATCGGTTTCAATTGCTCAGTCATGAGATTGAGCGGGGCAAAGAGCGATTACGGTTGCTGGCCATGGTGCCCGGGGTAAAGGAGCTGATTGTATTTGAAGACGACTCACGGGCGATTGAGTCCAATCTTGCCCGTAAAAGTCTGGAGGGGATGGCCAAGAGCTGGTTTGATAATGAGCGAGGGGTTAATTCCCTGGTCGTTATTGATGCATCCGGGAATGAACAGTTTTATCTCAAGCGTAGCGCCCATGGTCAAGTGTTGTCTGTTCAGGGGGATGATCTTGTTTTGCGTCAGGATGAGCTTTTTTTTAAAGAATCGTTTGAGCTGAAGGCTGGTGAGATTTTTGTTTGGAGCGTCCAACTGGTAACCGATTATATCGGCGATACCCATCATCATGATATTGTCGTTTCCATGGGAGTGCCGGTGGCGGGGCGTGATCAAAAAAGCCGGGGCCTGGTTCTGCTCACCCTTGACTTGCATGAGTTTTATCCGGAATTACAACAATATGACCTGGTGCTGCAAGACGGCACCTATCTGGCCGTTGCCGGGCATATCATGGATCATGAATTTGACCATGGGCAAGGTTTTGTTCATGGCGAAACCGGATCTGCCGAGGCCTCTATTTACCCTGAATTGAAACAGCTGTTCGCAACCGGGAAACCGGCCATCGTGACTAATCCCCAGGGGCGCAAATATGCCTGGATGCCTCTTGTCAAAGATGCCCATGAGGAACACAGCGTTTGGGTCGGGCAGCCTATAGATCATTTCGCAATTGATGTTTTATCCCGCCAACTTAAGCAGAACACCCTTGTCATCGCCTGCGGTTTTGTTCTGCTGGTCGGAATTATTGCCTTTTTTTTAGCCAGGCATGCCGATCAACTCAAACAGAAATTGATGGGTGGTTTCAAATGTATCCTGAAAGAACAAAAGAAGCCCCTGCTCGGTTGGCAATGGCCTTTGGAGCTGGCCGAACTCAGTAATGAATTAGACTTGCTGGCCGAAACCCATATCGCCACCAATGAGGCCAGGCGCGTTGCCGAAGAGACCCTGCGGCGTGAAAAGGAGCATGCCCTGGTCACCCTGCGCTCAATCGGTGATGCGGTGATTGTTACCGATGTCAAAGGTGAAATCCGCCGGATGAATACGGTGGCCGAATCCCTTACCGGTTGGGGACAGGACCAAGCCCTGGGTAAACAGCTGAAAGAGGTTTTTGTGATTGTCGATCTTGACAGCGGCGAATTGGCAAATTGCCCGGTGCAACGGGTGCTGCAAACCGGGAAGATCGTCGGTTTGAGCAATCATACCTTATTGATCGCCAAAAACGGCAAGGAAATGCAGATTGCCGACAGCGCCGCCCCTATTTGCGATGAGGACGGCGAGGTGTTGGGGGTTGTGCTTGTTTTTCGCGATGTGACTGAAGATTATAAATTACAGGAGCAGCTGGAATATGAACTGATGGTCAAGCAGGTGTTTACCGATTTGGCCAGAGAGCTGATCTGTGAAAATCTCGATATCAGGTTGATTGCCGATATGGTTTTGGAGAAGGCAAAGTTTCTTACCGACAGCAGGGATGGCTATGTGGCTGAAATTATGCCCGGTCGGCGAAATCTTGTCTGTTATGCCAAGGGTAATATGTTGAAGGCTGATTTTAGGGGCGGCCATGGTGAAATGTATGACTTATTGCCGGATGCAGCCGGCAAGTATCCATTTTTGTGGGGATATTCCTTAAATAGCAAACAGGATTTTTTTTCTAATAGTCCGCAAGATCATCCGGTGCCGCAGACGGCAAAGCCTGATGGGGTCGTGGTTGAGAGGTTTATGGCGGTTAATGTTTTGTCCGGTGACGATTTGGTCGGCCAGATTGCCCTGGCCAACTCCTTTCATGATTATACCGACCGGGACTTGACGGTTATCCGGCGTCTTGCCGATTATTTCGCCCAGGCTCTCAATGTGTTGCACTCTCATCGGGAGCGTGACAAATTGCTGGCCGACCTCAGGCAGTCACAGAAAATGGAGGCCATCGGCACCCTGGCCGGGGGGGTGGCCCATGATTTCAATAATATGCTGACCCCCATTCTCGGCCATGCCGATCTGACCTTGGCTCATTTGCCCCCCGACGATAACCTGTGTCATAATCTCAATGAGATCAAGAAGGCTGCTCATCGGGCCAAAAATCTGGTGCAGCAGATCCTAACCTTTAGTCGGCAAAAAGAACACGAACTGGTATGTGTCAAGTTGCAGCCCATCTTAAAGGAAGGGTTGAAAATGCTCCGTTCTTCACTGCCTTCCACCATAAAAATCAACGAGACGATTCCGGCGGCTTGCTCTTCCGTGCAGGCGGATCCGACTCAGATTCAGCAGATTCTCGTCAATCTGTGCACCAATGCGGCCCATGCCATGGAGCCTGGTGGCGGGACGTTGGGGGTTGAGCTGGATGAGGTCGATATCAATCAGGAAGATGGGCTCAGTGTGCCGGATTTGCGGCCCGGTAAATATTTTAGATTGGTGGTGAGCGATACCGGTTGCGGGATGGAGCGGGTGGTGCTGGAAAGGATTTTCGAACCATATTTTACCACCAAGGCTCAGGGCAAGGGAACCGGTATCGGGCTGTCGTTGGTGCATGGCATCGTCAAGAATCATAATGGGGAGATCGCGGTTAGCAGTGAGCCGGGAAAAGGATCAACCTTCAGCGTATACCTGCCCCTTTGTTGTAATAATGATGATATGGTGAATAGTTTGTTGAATGATCAGCTTCCCCGGGGCAAGGAAACGATTTTGTTGGTTGATGACGAGCCCCAGGTTTTGGAGATGCTTGAGGAGTTGATTTCCTTTCTCGGTTATGAGGTGGTGGCGGTCAACGACAGCGTTGCCGCCTATGCGCTATTCTGTGAACGGCCGGAAAAGTTTGATCTGGTTATCACCGATCAAACCATGCCCGGGATGACCGGGGTGGATCTGGCCGCCAAGGTCATGGCCGCCAGAAGTGACATGCCCATTATTCTCTGTACCGGTTTCAGCGAGGTGGTCGGCGAGGAGCAGGCCAAGAAACTCGGGATCAAAGAGTATGTTCTGAAGCCGGTGGTGATCGGCGATCTGGCCCGTTGCGTTAGAAGGGTTCTTGATAACAAAAAATGATCAGCTCAGGAATTAAATAATGAAGGTTGCCACGGCCGAACAGATGCGGGCCTGCGATGAGATAACCATCAGCGAATGGGGAGTGCCAGGCCTGGTTTTGATGGAAAATGCCGGCAAGGGTACGGTTGCGGCCATGGACCGATTTCTTGGGCCTTTGCCCGGCAAAAAGGTGGTAATTTTGGTGGGGCCGGGCAATAATGGAGGGGACGGGCTGGTTATCGCCCGACTGCTGGTTAAACTCGGGGCCTTTGCCCAGGTGGTGATGTTGGTTGCCCATGAGCGATTGCAGGGCGATGCCGCCACCAACCTCAATGCGGCCTTGCAGTTGAATATCCCCATGTATAATTGCCTTGTCGAGCAAGACCTGGAGCATGTCGAGCGGCTGATCGGGGAAAGCGACCTGGTGGTGGACGCCATCTTCGGCACCGGGCTGACCAGACCGGTGGTGGGCCGCTTTGCCGCGGCGATAGCTTGCATCAATAATCATAGCGCGGCGGTGGTGGCGGTGGATATCCCTTCCGGCCTGAACAGTGATACCGGCCTGCCTTTGGGGGGCTGTGTCCGGGCGGATCTGACCTGCACCTACGGTCTGCTCAAGGTGGGGCAGCTGGTCGCTTCGGGCAAGGAGTATGTCGGACGACTTGAGTTGGTGGATATCGGTATTCCGGCGCAAGCGGCGGCCCAGGTGGGGGTTGAGTTGGAATATCTCGATGGAGACAGGGTGAAATCCTGGCTGCCTGAGCGCCCCCTTGCCGCTCACAAGGGAACCTTTGGTCATCTTTTGGTCATTGCCGGTTCAATCGGTAAAAGCGGGGCGGCCATGCTGTGCGCCCAGGGAGCGCTCCGGGCGGGAACCGGCCTGGTGAGTCTGGCCGCGCCCCAAGATTTGGCCCGCATTTTCGAGTCGGCCCTGATCGAGGCCATGTCCATAGTCTTGCCATGTTCCCGGCACTGTTTTGTGGTTGAGGATTATGAGGCGATCATGGCGGCGCTGTCCGGGAAAAAGGCTGTCGTCATGGGCCCTGGTCTTGGAGGCGAGGAGTCAACCGCCGGGCTGGTTGAAAAAATTTATCAGGACATCGAGCTGCCCATGGTGGTTGACGCCGATGGCCTGAACCTGCTGGTTGGCAAGACTCTGGTGCTTGAAAAAGCTCCGGCGCCTCGGGTTCTGACCCCCCATCCGGGGGAGATGGCCCGCCTCTGTGGTCTGACCACCAGTGAGGTTCAGCAAAACCGGTTAAAGATTGCCGGCGACTTTGCGAAGCGAAATAGGGTATATTTAGTACTAAAGGGGGCGGGGACGGTGGTCGCCGCGCCCGACGGGCGGTTGGCTATAAATTCCACCGGCAATCCGGGCATGGCGGCCGGCGGCATGGGGGACGTCCTCACCGGTCTGATCGGCGGCTTGCTGGCCCAAGGGGTTGATCCGTGGCAGGCCGCCTGTCTGGGGGTTTATGTGCACGGCCTTGCCGCCGATCTGCTGGCTAAGGATAATGGCCTGTCGTTCGGCTACCTGGCCGGGGAGGTGGCTGCCGCCCTGCCGAGAGCATTCAGGCAGTTACAGGTCGATGGCTGATCTTAATAGAGTTTTTTTAACAACATTTAAAATATAACCGACGGAGTAACACTATGTTGACTGCCAAGGACATGATGGCGAAAGAAGTGATTACCGTTAAACCGGATCTGCCGGTTGAAAAGTTGGCAGCCATTCTTTGGGGGCACCGCATCAACGGGGTGCCGGTCGTGGATGAAAGCGGGACAATGATCGGGGTGGTGACCGAAGGCGATCTGGTCGATCAGAAGAAAAAGTTTCATATCCCCACCGCCATTGCCATTCTCGATTCGGTCATCTTTCTCGACAGCGCCAAGTCGGTGGAAAAAGAGATCAACAAGATGACCGGCGCCACGGTGGGGGATATCTGCAGCAAAAAGCCGATCACCATCGCCTTGGACACCCCTTTGGATGAAATAGCCACCATTATGTCGGAGCACAAGGTTCATACCTTGCCGGTGCTCAAGAACGGCAGCCTGGTCGGCGTTGTCGGCAAGGCCGATATCATCCGCACCCTGGCCAAGGAAAAATAGTTGGGGTTATTTGAGTTGCACCTGGATCAGGCCCCGGACCGAGTTGCCGATATAGATCGCTTCGGCTTGCTCAAGGTCGGTCGGCAGGAGAACTTTTTCCCGGACCGGCAGGGTGATGTTGTTTAGCAAGAACTTGCGGAACACCCCGGCCAGTAGCCCGCTCTGCAGCGGAGGGGTGAGGATGGCGTTTTCTTTTTTGATGAAGATGCTGGTGATGCTGCCTTCGGTGACCTCGCCGCGGAGATTGGTAAACAATACCTCGATAAACCCGTTAGCCAAGGCGTGATCCCGTTCACCGTTATAGAGTTCCCGCACCGTGGTCTTATGATAAAGGTATGGCGATTGCGGATCTGTCCTTCTTTTTGAAAAAGTTACCTTGGGCAGCTCGGCAGCATTTGCCGGAGGCGGGGGGAGGGCAATATCCGCCGGCGCCGGGCAGGGTGTTGTCTGGATCGTGATGGCGCCGTCCTTGGCCAGGGTCAGCCGGACCCGTTGGCAGGAGCGGGCGTCGAATTGCGCGGCTTTTTCGGTCAGGGCCTTGCTGATTTGTAATTGATCGTATGGGTAACGAAAGTAGGCGGCGGAATCGGCCAGCCGGGCCAGATGGTCATCAAGCAGCCAGTAGCCCTGCCCCGGTTGCCAGAGGATGGTTTCAATCAGCTCGAAGCAGGGGGCCGGGTTTACCAGAAAATTTCCCTTGAGCAGGCACTCTTGCCATTCTTGTTCCGCCACGGAATCATAAACCACCCCGGAGCCGATCCCCATTGCCCCTTGTTGTCCGGCGAGTTGCACCGTGCGGATCGGGACATTGAAGGTCGCTTCACCGCCAGGGGTGATAAAGCCGATGCCGCCGGTGTAAATGCCGCGGGGGGCCTGTTCCAGTTCATGGATGATCTCCATGGTTCGGATTTTCGGGGCGCCGGTAACCGAGCCGCAGGGGAACAAGGCCCTGAATAAGGAGTTGAGATCAGTCTCTTTTTTGAGGCGGCCCTGAATGGTGGAGGTCATCTGATGCAGGGTTTCATATGTTTCCAGATCGAATAGGGAGAGGGTTTTTACCGTGCCGCTTTCACAGATGCGGCCGAGATCGTTGCGCAGCAGATCGACGATCATTACGTTTTCGCTGCGGTTTTTGATATCTTTTTGCAAGAAATCGCCTAGTTCCCGGTCGTCTTTGTTAAAAAGGCCTCGCTTGACCGTGCCTTTCATCGGGCGAACGGTACAGGTGTCCCCCTCTTTTTTGAAGAAGAGCTCCGGGGAAAAGGACATGATATCCTGATCGGCGGTGCGGATGTATGAGCCGAAGGATACACTCTGATTGCGGCGCAGGTCGCGGTAAAGGGCGGCCGGCGAGCCGGCAAAATCAAAGATCAGTTTGAGGGTGTAGTTGACCTGGTAGGTGTCGCCTGCTTCTATATAAGCTTTGATCCGGTTGATGGCGTTGAGATAGTCGGCTTTCTCCTGATTCGGGCTGAGGCCGCTGATGGCGTAGTTTTGCGGGGTGGCCGGGATTTCGGTCTGCGGCCAGGGGCCGGCTCCGGAGAAAGCGTCATCCTTATGATTGTAGATATGGGGTGTTTGGTAAACCCCCAGCCAGGCCAAACATTGTTTGTGGTCGATTTTGGCCTGCGCTTTCAGGGCTGGCTCAAGGAGGTAGCCGAATTCATAGGCAAACCAGCCGGCCAGATAATGGCCTTGCCTCAGATGGGCTTGCGCTTTTTGGAAAAAAACCGCCGGATCGTCATCCCCCAGGCAGGTCAGGGTCTCCACCGGATCGAGAAAAAGAAAAGAACGGAATTCCTGGTCCGTGATTCTGGTCGTTTCAAGAAAGACACTGTTTTCTTTGGCGGCCAGAAGAGCAAGGACCTGATCAAGCATCTTTTCCGGCAGTGGAGGGGTCATGGCTAATCGGCTTTTGTCGGTATGATTTGATAAAAAGATATAAGGAAATATGACCAGTAATCATTTAATGGCATGTTGTCACATGCGCAAGGTAAAAAATGACAACGGAAAAAGAGTGGATAGTGTATGTTATTTTTCTGTTTAGCTAGTCAGATGTTGCGAGAACAATAGGAATATTTTATAAAAAAGGAAATCAATTTTCGACAGAAATTGCTCAGTCATGAGTGTTGTGAATATTTTTAAGGAGGATTTTTAGTATGTTGATTGAAGATTGGATGGCAAAAGATGTCCTGACCGTGGACGAAAACACCTCTCTAATGCGCGCCACCCGGGTTATGAAGGAAAACAGCATCCGTCGCTTGCCGGTGGTTTCCCATGGTAAATTAATAGGGATCGTCACCGATCGCGATGTAAAGGATGCCTCTCCGGCAAAAACCACCTCTCTTGACATTCACGAACTTTATTACCTTCTTTCCGAGATGAAGGTTAAGGATGTCATGACCTCCAACCCCTTGACCCTTAAGGCTGGAGAAACCCTGGAAAAAGCGGCCTTGATCATGCTTGATGATAAGATCTCCGGGTTGCCCGTGGTTGATGACACCGGCCACCTGGTCGGTTTGCTCAGTGAGACCGACGTGCTGCGCGGTTTTATTCACAGCACCGGTATTCAGGACGGGGCGATACAGTTTATGCTGGACCTGCCCGATGCTTCCGGTTCGGTTACCAAGGTGATCGAGACCCTTCGCAAACATAATGCCAGGGTGCTCAGCATCCTGACCTCTTTTGCGGATGCCGCTCCCGGCACAAAGCGGGTTTCTCTTCGGATTATGGTTGAGGATGATAGTTTGGCCGAGGCGGTAATCAACGATATTAAAAACAATTATACGGTAATATTTTTAGGCCGTGATTCAATTAAGGATTTGCCCCGCCGGCGGAAGTAACTTCGGCTGGTAAGCAAAATCGGGATTGTTGTTTCAGCCCTGTCGTAGGCATCTGCCGGCGACAGGGCTTTTTTTATGTAGAACACCTTACGGGTTGATAAACTCCCGGGTGTCTTCGGGAATGGCTTGGGCCGGCCAAGGCAGCTGATTCTTTTTAAAGGCCTCCCAGGAAACCTCCTTGTCGTATTTGCTGCCCGGCTGTCCCGTCTCATTGTTGATCGGCAGGATGACGATCCCGGCCGGGATCTCAAATTCCCCGGAAGGGTAGAGCGCCTTGGCCTGGTTCATGAAGTCGAGCCAGATGGGGGCTGCTGCTTTTCCCCCTGTTTCCGTATCGCCCAGCGGAATTTTTTGGTCATGGCCCACCCAGACCCCGGCGGCAATTTGCGGGGTGTAACCGATGAACCAGGCATCCATATTCTGGTCGGTGGTTCCGGTTTTGCCGGCCGCGGGGATGCCTATGCTCCGCACGCTTTTGCCGGTGCCCTCGTCGATAACCCCTTCGAGCAGGCGGGTAACCTGGTAGGCGGTGTCCGCGGCCATGACCCGGCGGGCTTCGGGGCGATGTTCTTCCAGGATGTTGCCATTGCTGTCCGTGATTTTTTTGATAAAAGAGGAGGTGGTCAGGATGCCGTTATTGGCAAAAGCGGTGTAAGCCCTGGTTAGTTCCAGCGGCGAGATGCCGGAAGAACCAAGGGCCAGGGAGAGATTTGAGGAGAGGGGCGCGGTGATGCCCAACCGTTTGGCCAGGTCAATGGCCTTGGTCACGCCGATCTGCTGGAGTATTTTAATGGTGACCACGTTTCGGGAATAGACCAGGCCGTTGCGCAGAGAGGTCGGCCCGTAAAATTTTTCACTGAAATTTTGTGGTTCCCAAAACTCTTCGGCCTTCGCTCCCTGTAGATGCAGCGGTTCATCGATAATCATGGTGGCCGGGGTCATGCCGTTTTCAAGGGCAGCCGCATAGATAATTGGTTTAAAGGCCGATCCCGGCTGGCGGCGTGACTGGGTTGCCCGGTTGAACTGGCTTTTGCTGAAATTAGTGCCGCCGACCATGGCGCGGATCAAGCCGTTTTTTACCTCAATGGCAACAAGCGCCGCTTGGGGCAATTTGTTTTTGCTGTCCTGCTCCTGGCGAATGACCCAATTGGCGGCGCCACGACGAATGGCCATGGTGGCGGCTTTTTGTAACTGCTGGTCAAGGGTGGTGTAAACCCGGATGCCGCCGGTCAGCAGTTGTTGGCTGCCATATTTGTGTTCGACATATTTTTTTACATGTTGAATGAAGTAATTATTTTCCTTTGGGTATTCAGTTGGCGTGCCCCATAGCAAGGTCTGTTGAAAGGCCTTGCGGGCGGCGGTGGGTGTGATGTAGCCCTCGGCCGCCATGCGGTTGAGCACGTAGGCCTGCCGTTTTTTGGCCAATTTGAAATGGCGAAAAGGCGAGTATCTGCTCGGCGCCTGGGGCAGTCCGGCCAGCAGGGAAATTTCCGCCAGATTCAGATCCCGCACATGTTTGTCGAAATAGACCTCGGCGGCGGCCGCCACCCCATAAGCGCCGCTGCCGAGGTAGATCTGATTGAGGTAAATATGAATTATCTCTTTTTTGCTTAAGGCGTTGTCGATCCGGTAGGCGAGAATCGCTTCCTTGATTTTACGGGTATAGGTTTTTTCCGGAGTAAGCAGTAAGGCGCGGGCAACCTGTTGGGTAATGGTGCTGCCCCCTTGTCCCCGTGCTCCTGACTTGAGATTGTGGATCAGCGCCCGGCTGATCGACCAGGCATCGACCCCGCTGTGTTCGTAGAATCTGGCATCTTCCGCGGCCACAAACGCCTGGGGCAGAAGTTCGGGCATTGCCGATAAAGGGATGACCGTTCGATTTTGTCGGTATGCCCTGGCAATAGTCCGGCCCTGATCGTCATAGATGTAGGAGGTGTTGTTCGGCTGGTAGGCGGCCAGGGAGTTGATGGTCGGGACATCCAAGACGATGAAGAGGTAAAGGGTGGCGCCGATCATCATGGACAGGCAGAAAACGATAATCAGCAGAAAAACGGTGAGATGGACGTGGGTCCATGGTCGAGTCTTTCCGGCGGGCAAGGCGCGGGTTGGTTTATTTTTGTTAAGAATAGCCACGGTGACGTTCTGGTCTATAAAAAAATGGATGAATAATAATTGCTTGAAATTTCATGTAATAATACAAGGAGCTGCCCACGAGGTCACGATTTTTTTGTCAAAGGTTCACCGAGGCGATCGGCTATTTTGTTTCATAGCTACCACCTGGTTTCAGCTGAATTGAGCAAAATTTGTGCAGGACACCGCTGTAGTCGCGGATAATGATCGGCCGGCAATTATTGATTGTTTGTCCCAAACGAAGTTATTCACGCATAATTTCGCTGTCACCCATAAAAACATCCTTAATCAGGCTTTCCAGCCATAAAATCATCCCAGTCATTATGTTAGTGCCTCATTAGGTTTTTCGTCGCGCCGATCATGGCCGGTGTCTCCCATAACTGTTTTCTTGCTCGGATTATATCACCCTGGGTTAGTTGAAAGTAATTCCGCCTTCAAGTTTGTGACTCGTTTTTAAAATCTCGTTTGTCGATCTTGATAACACATCCATATTTATGGGTATGGCTCAGCTGGATTTGGTGATTTTCAGATTGTGATTAATCAGTTTGTAAGGTCGTTTTGTTGCGAATTTTTTGCAGGTAATTCGTCATCTCCAGCACCTACTTTTTGCGATGTTGCGATTTCCGGTTGTTGGTTGGTTTGTAAAAGGTAAAAAAAAATATTGAGGTAAAGGTTCGAAATTAAATGAAAAAATAATTTAACAATGATATTAAAGGATTTTCTTGTTTAGTTTATTTCTAAAAAGTTGTAAAAAAAATACGAAATGGTTATTGTAAGGTTAAGGTTAATTTCAACATTAAACAAAGGGTGGATATTATGCTTTGGTTTTGCTGGTCATTGACAGTAGTTTCTCTGGTTGCGATTATTTCTTTTACTTCCGTCGGCAAGGAGACGCGAAGTGTCTTGTTGTCATCACCGTCCAAGGATTGATGCAGGATGATTGGTTAATCTTGTGCGATCGGCAAGTTTTACACCAAGAAGTTGGCAGGAAACAGTTTAACTGTGCTATGATCTAAAGTGTATTAGTAAATGTCAGCTAATGACAGATGTTGTTGATAGTGGCGCATTTGAGGAATAACAACAGGTGGATTCCGGTGTAACTGCCGCCTTTGGTTTTTCCTCTTAAGTGTCTGTTTTTTTATTACCTAAAAAGGAGTGTTTTTAATGAATAACATTATAGCGAGTGTGATGCCGCAGGAGGGTGGGTTGGCTGCTAGTCCTTCCCGTTCCTACAATGCGATTATTACTGTCGGCGGGCTTCTTGCAGCAGTTGGCCTTGCGGCAGGACTTCATGCCATGCTCATTGGTCATGAGCATGCTTATGGGGTAACCCGCGAAGTACCCTGGGGGTTGTTGATTGCCGCCTATGTTTTTTTTGTTGTAACCTCTACCGGCCTTTGTCTTGTTTCCGCCATCGGCCATGTGTTTGGCGTTGAGGCGTTTAAGCCCATCGCTAAGCGTTCGGTATTTCTGGCAATTATAACCATTATTGCCGGTTTTTTTGTCATCGCCTTTGAGATCGAGAATCCATGGCGGATGCCGATCTACAATATGCTTTCTCCTAACCCCACCTCAAACATCTGGTGGATGGGTACTCTTTACGGAGCGTATCTCTTTTTTATGGTTGTCGAGTTTGCGCTGTTGCAGTTAGAAAAACACAAAGTTGCCGGCATCTTCGGCCTGCTTGGCCTGGTAGCCGGTATTGCCGCCCACAGTAACCTGGGCGCGGTTTTCGGTTTGTTGGGCGGCCGTGAATTTTGGCACGGTCCTTATATGCCTATTTACTTTATTACCTCTGCCATGATGTCCGGTTGTGCCGCGGTAATTTTCTTTCACTGGGTAGGCTACAAAGCCAACGGCTGGAAGATGAGCGAAAAACTTGAGGCCTCTCTTTGTTCAACCGCCAAGCTCGGGGCGACTTTAATCGCGGTTATCATGTTTTTCACCACCTGGAAGATGATTTCCGGGATCAGTGGTCAGCCGCCGGGAAAATATGAGGCCATGATGTCGCTGATTAATGGTCCTTATGCGGTAAACTTTTGGGTTGGCGAGGTGATGCTGGGGATGGTTGTGCCTTTTATCCTGATCCTTTCCGCGCGGGCCAAGAATCTCCCCGTTCTTTTCTCCGCTTCGGTTTCCGGCATTATCGGCATCTTCTTTATGCGCTATGATTTGGTTGTCGTCGGGCAAATTGTCCCGCATTTTCATGGCATGGGTATAAACGAACTGCCGCATCTCTTTACCTACACCCCATCTTTACACGAGATAATGATTACCGTTGGCGCTGTTGGTCTTACCGTCATGGGCTTCCTGATGGGTGAGCGTCTTTTCAGGGGTCATCTTTCCGAGGACCACTAAGAAGAAACGATAAGGAGTGATTGTGATGGAGTCTAAAAGGAAAAATTCAATTCAGCCGTTGCGGCCGGATTTGCCGATTTACCCAATCGGAGTCGCGGCCAAGCTGCTCGATGTGCATCCGCGAACGTTACGCATCTATGAAGAAGAAGGATTTATCCAGCCCCACCATAAAGGCTCACGGCGGTTCTTCTCTTTAAATGATGTAACCTGGATTTCGTGTATGCGGTCAATGATACATGATCAGGGGATAAGTATCCCCGGTTTAAAGATGTTGCTGGGCTTTGCCCCATGTTGGGAAATAGCCGAATGTCCTAAGGATGTTTATAAGGCTTGTGGGGCACGGGTTGATAAGACCAAGAAAGGTGCTGATCGAGCTGCTGATAAACAAGGTCCGGCGCCCAAGATGAAAAGTGAGGCTCGGTAAGGCTGGGGCCTAGACCTTATTGTAGATAAAGTCGGTGATTAATCGATTGTATGAGATCGCCCCGGTTAGATGAGCACGATTTTTTTTGCCGAGTAATTTATTGGTAACAAGATTTAATTGGTTAATTTTCTGAAGGTGGTATGGGGTCGATCCGGCCCGAGTAGAAACGCTTTTCAGAATCATATTTGAGGAGACATTTGATGAAGGTCAACGATCTGGAAAAACTTAAAAGCGAGGGGATAGAAAATCTCCCTTCGGAAGAACGCCGTCGTTTTTTACGCTTTGGCTTGGCTGTTACCGGTGTTTTTCTGGGAGGGTCTGTTCTCTCTCTCACTTCTACTCGTAACGCCCAAGGGGCAATGGGCCCGGTGCCGCCCGCGGGCAAGTTTCCGTATAAACCGCATTATACCATGGTTATCCGTCAGAACAGGTGTATTGACTGTGAGCGCTGCATGGAGGCCTGCACCAAAACCAATAATGTTGCTTCATATGGTTATCGCACCACAATTTTAGAGCAGGAAATAGATCTCGGTCGTGGCGAGAAAGGGCGGATGTTCATGCCGGTTCTCTGTAACCATTGTAACCGGCCGCCTTGCGTAAGGGTTTGCCCCACCACGGCTACCTTTAAAAACAAGGAAAACGGTATTGTCATGATGGATTATGATCGTTGTATCGGTTGCAAAACCTGTATGGCGGCTTGTCCTTATAATGCTCGGTATTTTAAAGAGGAAAATCGGGCCATTGATAAGTGTAATTTCTGTTTTGATACCCGTATTTCAAAAGGTGAGAGCAAAACCGCCTGTGCGGCCGCTTGCCCGGCAGGGGTCAGGATTTTTGGAGATCTGACCAATTACGATGATGAGGCTTACCAGTTGATCCATACCCCAGAGAAGGTGGTTTGGGTCTTACGTCCTGAGACCGGTGCTATGCCAAACGTATTTTATATGAACGATTAATTGACGGAAAATGAGGTTCATGATGAAACGGAACAATAAAGATATATTTTTGATTTTTGGCTTGCTGGCACTGGCCTGTGTTTTATTTGCCGGGCAGGTATACGGCGAAGAAGAATACGATGAAGAAGCTTATGGCCCACTTAAACCCATTGTTTGGGCAAAGCCGGTAAAGGGCGTTGTTTTCCTGCACAAAACCCATACCATGGGAGCCGGTCTTGAGTGTGACAGTTGTCATAACGGCGAAATGTTTGAGATGGCAGCAGGCACTGCGGAAGAGAATGATGATTTTACCATGGCTTCCTTGTATGAAGGTAAATATTGCGGTTCTTGCCATGATGGTGAAACTGCTTTTTCTTCAAAAACCCGTTGTGCTACCTGTCACGTCGGCGTAAAGGGCTATAATCGGTTGACCGGCGTTGTTCTCCACGATGCAGAGGGTGGGAATCATTAATAGTTAGTGGTTATCAAATTTTGTTTGTTAAAAAAGCGACAAGCCATTATTGGTTTGTCGCTTTTTTTTTATGACCATCAAATTTCAGCCGGCTTGAGGCAAGTTTTAGTTTGCTCTTAACTCTCAATCTTCGGTTGGCTCATTATTGGATTTAAGGCCATATTTTTCAATCTTACGCCGCAGGGTATCCTTGGAAATCTGTAATTCCCGGCAGGTGGTCATTTTTTTCCACTGATTTCTTTCAAGTGCGTTAAAAATGGCCGTTTTTTCAATTTCATCAAGGGGCTGTGCTTTGTTGAGGCAGAGCGAGGTGGATATGTTGTCCTCTCTTGCCGGGGCAAAAGGTTCCGGGAGATGTTCCGGTTGAATATAGCCGCCGTGGCAAAGAATAAACGCATATTCGATAATGTTTTGCAGCTCACGGATATTTCCGGGGAAATCGTGGCGCATGAGAATGCTCAACGCACTGTCCGACACCCCGACAATATCCTTTCCCTGCTGGGCGCTGAACTGTTTGGCGAAATGGTCGGCCAGGATGGGGATATCTTCCATTCTCTCCCTTAAAGGGGGCAACATTATCTTGACAATGTTCAGCCGATAGAAAAGATCTTCTCGGAAGGTGCCGTTTTTGACCAAGGTCGGCAGATCCCGGTTGGTGGCGGCAATGATTCTGACATCCGCCCGGATTGGTTCATTTGAACCAAGGGGTTCATAGACCTTTTCCTGGAGAACCCGTAGCAGCTTTACTTGAAGCGCGGGGCTGATGTCGCCGATTTCATCAAGAAACAGGGTGCCTTGATCTGCTTTGGCGAACCGACCCGGGTGATCCTTTTTTGCGTCGGTGAAGGCGCCGGCCTTGTAACCGAACAGTTCTGATTCAAGCAAGTTTTCCGGTAACGCCCCGCAATTGATTGCGACAAATGGTTTTTTGCTGCGCCGACTTGAGTTTTGGATCGCCCTGGCCACCAGTTCCTTGCCGGTACCGCTTTCTCCTAACACGAGAACATTGCTTTCGCTGTTGGCAATTTCCGGCAGAATGTCGAAGATTCGCTGCATGGCCGAGCTTTTGCTGATAATTTCACCAAAGGTGTAGCGTTTGGACAGCTGTTTTCTCAGCTCTTCCACCACGCTTAAATCACGAAAGGTCTCGACCCCGCCGATCACATTGCCCTCATGGTCAAGCAAAGGGGCGGCGCTTATGCTGATCGGTATTTTCTGGCCGTCGATATCATGGATGAAGATTGATCTGGTCGGCACCGGCTTCCCGGAGTAAAGGCTCTGGGCAATGGCGCAGTTTTCCCCGCAAATGCTCGAGTGGAAAACATTGGCACAGGACATGCCCAAGGCATCCTCTTGTTTCCAGCCGGTAATCTGCTCGGCGGCGCGGTTGAATGAGGTGATCCGCCAATTTCTATCAACCGTGAATACCCCATCCGCAATGCTTTCGAGGACAAGATCCTTGGTCATTACCGAGGTGAGGTCGCGGAAGGTTTCCACCCCGCCGATCACCGCCCCGTCCGGTGCGGTCAGCGGCGCCGCGCTTATGTTGATGGGGATGGTGTGGCCGCTTTTATTAGTGATAAAGATCGATTGACTGCTGATGGGCGTGCCGTTTTTCACACTTTGGGCGAGGATGCATGTATCCCCGCAAATACTTGAGTGGAATATATCGCGGCATCTGGCCCCCACGACCTCCTTGGCAGTCCAGCCGGTAATCTGCTCGGCGCTTTTATTAAAGGATGTAATTCTGAAATTTTTATCAACCGTAAACACCCCATCGGCAATACTGTCCAGCACCATCGAGTCGTTTTGGGTCGGGTCGTTGGCATCGCGCATGCCGATTATGGCGCCGGTGAGCTTGCCGTTCTGATCAGGGATAGGAATAGCCGTTACCAGGGCGATGGTCGTTTCCTTGTGGCCGGGCTTGTTGATGACGATGCTGAAATTATGCAGGGCTTTTCCGGAGGCAAGCGGTCCGTAAAGGTTGCAAAGAGCCTCGAATCTTCCGGCCCCGCTGAATACCTCCTTGCAATTTTTGCCAAGGGTATCCTTTTGGTCGATTCCCAGCAGGGTTACCGCCCCGTCATTGAACGAGGTGATCTGCCATTTTTCGTTGACGGTAAACACGGCATCCTGCACCGAAGGGGTGCCTGGAGAGGGTGATTGAGGGGTCGCTGTCATCGCGGGTTCGTCCCGGTTATTTTTGAGGGATAAAAGGAATCAGGGAACAGGGTCATGGCGCAATAATATGTTTATCCCGATGGATGATAAGTTTTTAGTTTAAAGCTTAAGTTCCTAATTTGCAAGTAATCTCATTAGGATTCAATAAGATAGAGGTTTATACCTCATTTTTAACAGGCCATTCTCGCTCTGTTTTTTTGCAATTTTTTTTAATGTAATACCGGGGCAATTTTAATAAGGCGCAAAAAGCGTCTTCATTGCAAGGTCTATTTTCAAAAGGGTGAAATTATCGATTTATGCTCTGTTTTTTGCCGTCCATATTAAGGATTCTCTCCTGATTTGCCTTAAATCTCCGGGGGTTGCCGATCACATCTTACATTTTGCTTGTAGGGGTTGGCTGATTAACTGGGCGTTGGGGCTTATTTTGCGCCTACCGACACTGGGTATTGGGCGCGAAATAAGCCCATTGTCCGTAATGTATTGACTTTAATTTTTTCCCTAACGCCATGGAAAAAATTAATATCATGGTTTTAACTTCACGTTTTTATTCGACAAATTAATTTTGAGTCATTTTTTATCCTGCAAGGATGAAAGCGTGGCACATCCATTGCTCTTAGTAGCTGCCAACAACGGCAAATTAAGTTGGCCATATATAACTATTAAGAAGAAATGGAGGAATGATTATGTCGAGCACTTTTACAGTAGCAGAGGTGATGGGGCAAGAGGTTGCAAAACCCACCACGCCGATGATAACCAAAGCGACAATAGCGAGTGTGATGCTGGCTCTTGTCGGGGTATGCGCCGGTCTTTACGCCCAATATGTGGGACATCATAATGCTTTTGCCAATACCCGTGAAATGCCGTGGGGCATTCTGATTGCCAATTATGCCTATTTTGCAATAATATCCACCGGTCTGTGTCTGCTTTCCGTCTTAAGTCATATCTTCGGCAACAATCGACTTACCCCGCTTGCCAATCGCATGGTTTATCTTTCCATTGTCGTGATTTTCGGCGGTTTTGTCATCATCGGGCTTGAGCTTGAAAATCCGCATCGCATGCTGCTCTATAATATTATTTCACCCAATCTCACCTCAAACATCTGGTGGATGGGAACCCTGTACGGGATGGCGGTCGGGTTCATGTTCTTAGAGTTTTATCTGATTATGGCCGGAAAATATTCCTTCGCCCTTGTTCTTGGCGTATTCGGCGCCCTTGCCGAACTTGCCGCCAACACTAATCTCGGTGCTGTTTTTTCCACTCTGTCCGCTCGTCCATTCTGGTACGGCTCGCAATTGCCGGTATATTTTCTTGCCTCGGCGGTATTGACCGGCGCTGCCGCCCTCACCGTTTTCACCAGTTGGTCGTATAAGCTGCAGGACGAGGAAATGAGTCCGGAAATAAGAAAGGGGATAGAAGGGGCCGGCAAGGTGATGTTTACCACCCTGATCCTCATCGCGGTTGCGACTTCCTGGAAATTCATCTCCTGCTTTGTCGGCGGGACCGAAGAGGGCAGGCTTGCCGCCCTCACTCTGTTAAACGGTCCTTTGGCCACCAACTTTTGGGTATTTGAGATAGCGGTTGGTATGTTGTTTCCTCTGGTTATCATGACCCTTTCCAGAATGAAAAGTGTGTCGGCCCTTACTACGGCGGCGATTATGATTTTGATCGGCGCCTATTTTCAGAGATATGATCTGGTGGTGGCCGGTCAGATTATTCCGGTCTTCAACGCAGACGGCACAATGCAGAATGCTCTGGCCTATATGCCGTCACTTACGGAGTTTCTTGTTGCCTTAGGCGGTTTTGGGGTTGTTGCTTCCGGCTATATGTTCGGGGAGCATTTTTTGGGGAAGGTATTTCGTCAGGCAGGTCATAACTAGGGTACGGTAAAGGTTTAGCCTCAATCTCTGCGGGCCGCATATGAAATATTCCGCAGGGGTTGAGGACAAGGGAGAATAAAATGATATCCAGTAATAAGGCAATTTTTACGATTGGAATCGCTGCGAAAATGTTGGAGGTCCACCCTCGAACCCTGCGTATATATGAAAAGGAAAATTTTGTTAAACCATATCGAAAAGGCCAATGGCGCTATTACACGATGGACGATATCAAATGGGTTCAGTGTTTGCGTGATATGATTCATGGCCACGGCATCAGTATCGCCGGCATAAAAAAACTTTTGCTCTTCACGCCCTGTTGGAACATTTCAGACTGTTCATCGGAAAAAAGGAAACAATGCACAGCCTTTATGGCCAGCGGCCTTGTTCCCCGGAAAATTATGCTCAAGCGTATTGGTGGCGCAAGCGACATCGCGGTATGAAAAGCATTTTAACTCAGAGACTTAGGGGGATAGCCATGGGAGTCTTATTGCATAAATTTGATAAAGGTAGTTTTTTGCACCTCGGTAGTAAGGAAATTGCAGAAAAAAAAGCAAGTGTAATCTCTGGTCGAAATGTTGCAGAGATTGGCTGGGGTGCCTGTACCTTCATTCTGTTTCTGATGCTTGGCCCATTTTCAGCTATAGCGGCGATGGGAGGGCTTGCCTCTCTGGCTAAGGATGCCAACCAGGTCTATCCCGAGTCGATTAATTAACTGGTGGGTGTTGAGGCGGGGGATGTAACCGGTGGGATGGTGATTGCCGCTGTTAGCAACAAAAAAGAGGCTGCCTGTTAAGGCAGCCTCTTTTTTTATAGATTAACAATCCTTTAACAAAGGATGTTATTTTTTAACATGACATGCAGCACACTTGGTTGGTCCTTTTTTGTCGTTGTGACCGGCTTTGTGGCAACCTTTGCATTTTTCGTGGGCGGCTTTCATGAAGCTGTCAACCTTCTTGTTGGCAATTTTCTGGCCGTCATGGCAGGTTTCACATTTATGCTCCTGGCCTGCTACGTAAGGACCCTGGGTGCCGTCTGCCGCCTGGGTGTGATGACATTCCTTACATTCCATCATGTCCTGATGTTTTTTGTGCGGAAAGGTTGCCGGTTTTTTGGCTTTAGCGGTGGTGAGAACCATAACCTCAGGACCCTTGTCGGAAGCAATGCTGTTACTGGCAACAGCAAAACCGAAAACAAGAGCGAATGCAGTAGAGCAGATAATTGTCTTCTTCATTGTCCCTTCTCCCAAATTAAAATTGAATTATGAAAAGTATGTTGCTGAATTATTATTCAGTCACAAATGTTGTTTTATATACCCCTCTGCCGATCTTTGTCAAGGCTGAAGGGGATAAGTATTAACTTTATTGCTTAGGCTCTTTTACTTAGTTGCCACCGTAACTGTGCAGGCCGGAAAGCAGGAAGTTGACGCCGTAGTATGTGAAAATTACGGAAAGGAAGCCGATAATGGCAAGCCATGCGATACGTTTACCCCCCCAGCCCCTGGTAAAGCGGGCGTGCAGGGCTGCCGCATAGACGAACCAGGTGATCAGCGACCAGGTTTCCTTAGGGTCCCAACTCCAGTAAGTGCCCCAAGCCGAGTTGGCCCAGACCGCACCGGTGATGATACCCGCCGACAGCCACAAGAAGCCGAAAACAAGGGTGCGGTGGATTATGTCGTCTATCTCTTTCAGGCTCGGCAGGCTGGCCAGGATCGAACCCTGGGCCGGTTTTTCGTTCCGTGCCTTGATCAGATACATAAAGCCGATGCCGCAGGCCACCGCGAAGGCGGCATAGCCGATGAAACAGGTGATAACATGGGCGATCAACCAGTTGCTCTGCAGGGCCGGGATCAACGGCTTGATTTCCTTGCCGAATTGCGCGGAAAAAGAGGCATAGGCCATACTGGCCGAGGCAAAGGGCATGGAAAAGGCGCCAAGGGTTTGGTTTTTGTATTTGAATTCCAGGCCCAGGTAGAAGAGGGCAATGGACCAGGCAAAGAAAACCAGGGATTCGTACATATTGGAGAGCGGCGCATAGCCGATTCCCATCTGGTGCGATTCATACCAGCGTAAGCCGATCCCCGCCGAGTTGATCAGAAAGGCAACGGTTGTTACCAGGGTGGCTGCCATCCCAAATTTTTTAGCGCGAAAAACTAAAATGGTAATGTAGCAGAAAGATGAGAAAAGATACGCAAAGGTGGTTATGCCCAAAAGCTGTGAACTGTCCATAAATGTCCTTTAGGTGGTTTGAATCGTATCGTTTTGTCTGAAACGTTCGGAAAGAGCTGAAAAGTCTTTTTCAAAACCAAGTTTGTTTTTGCTGCTGGTACCGCAAACCAATACCCGGCATTGACCATCTTCTTTATTAATATAAACCCAAATTCTCCGGTGGGATAGAAAGAATGCCACATAGAGGCCGACCAGCATCAGGATACAGCCGAAGTAGACAGTCCAAACGCCCGGATCCTTGGTGACCTGCAGGCCGGTGGCATAGAGTTGGCTGGCGTAAAATTCGTATTCGCCGTCAGGGCTGACCAGGGTCCGGGTGGTATCGCCGTCCATCCAGAAGGTTTCCGGGTTACCGCTACCATCACTGAACCAGACTTTAAGGCGGGCCATCCCTCTGGTTTGTTGCATATTAATGATGCCGAACTCGACCTTGGTGCCGGGCCAGCTGGTTTTTTGGCCAAATGGGATTTCAAACCCCTGTTGTCTGCCTGTTTTTTTATTATAGATCTCAACTTTCAGACCCTGAAGGGCATCGTAGCTTGCCTGGTAAAAGGTGATTCCTCTATAGTCAAGCGGGTCGTTGACAATGATAGATTTGCTGAAGCTCAAGTTGTTGCTGCGATCCATAACCGTAAGGTCGGAGCGATATTCCTTGGGCATGCCACTATCATATAAGGTTAGCTTGAAGCTGTCGCAGCGCACTTCAAAGCCAAGGGGGATCGGTTTGTTGGTGCCGTACTGGTAGATTTTATCGGTTGATCCTCCTTCGGGGATCATGATGCTGCCCTTGTAGCCGGCCACCGTCCCGATGATGGCGCCCGCGAAAATAAGCAGAATACTCAAATGCACTGCGTAAACACCAAGCCTGCACCAGGCCTGTTTCTGGGAAAAGAGCAGAGTTGAATTTTCTTTTTCGTCAGCTTTGGCTTTCCAGCCGCCGTCGGTCATGATTTTCTTGACGGTTGCCGTGGCGGTCGCCATCTCCCCGGTGATTAAAAAGGAGGAGCGAAAAGGCATTTTGGCCAGGGTGTCAATGGGCTGGCGTAAATTGTCCATGACCACCATGCGCCAAACATTGGGCAGTCTGTCGATGGTGCAGATAATGAGGTTGATGCTGAACAGGGCCAGGATGGCGACGAACCACCATGAATTATACATGTCAGCAAGATCGAGAATCTGAAAAAGCCGCCCGAGTTCAGGTCCGAATTCCTTGATGTAGAAAGCGGGTGGGTTTTTCTGTGGTATCAACGTGCCGATGATGGAGGTGCTGGCAAGGATAAACAGGGTTATGAGGGCAAGCTTTACCGACGCAAAAAAACGCCAGAGCATGTTATCGTTTTTCTTCATATAATCCTTTTTATGGTCTTTTGTCTGGGGCAAGAACCCGCACCGGATTAAGAAAGGGCGTTGCACAGTGCCAAAATGTTAAACGTTATTTTCTACTCTTGAACAAAGGTGACTGTCAATAGAAATATCAGGATAAGTATTGGCGGAAAGCGCGGTTGCCCGTCTTCATATCGTTAAATTGTCATCACGGCAACTATTCATTTATTCACTGACAATGTCAAAGACGAATTAGTTCATTTTTTTTGTCGGTTATTTTGGCCGAGGACTTTTGCTTAAATAAAATACTTGCCAATCAACGGAAGACGATGTATAAATTCTGGTCTTCATCAAGCAAATATCACCGGCGCTATTGTCGGTAATTAATTTTAAGATTTTAAAAAAAACCCCCTTTTTGGGATTTGGGTGTTTGATAAAGGAGTAAGGTTATGGCAAAGAAATGTGAGATTTGTGGTAAGGGGCCGGCAACCGGCAATAACGTCAGTCATGCCCATAATAAAAACAGGCGTCGGTGGCTTCCTAATCTGCAGCGTGTTCGCATGGCGACCCCTGGTGGCAATGCTACCCATGTACGGGTTTGCACCCGTTGCATTCGGTCCGGCGCCATTGTCAAACCTGCCTGATCATCTGTTTTAAAATATTGTTAAAAAAAAATCGGCCTGCTTATGCAGGCCGATTTTTTTTTGTCTTTGCCGCCGGGTGTTATCAGCCTCTTTTGGCCTCGATAATCCCGTCAATATTTCTGATATGTTGCAGCAGGCGCAGCATGTGCTCCCTGCTGTTGATCTCGACGATAAGGTTGAATCGGGCCAAGCCGCCGGGGGAGGTGCTGGCCTCCATATTAATGATATTGGCGTCATCATTGCTGATGGTATTGCTCAGGTTGGCCAGTAGTCCTTTCTGGTCCTGGGCAATGATCTGAATCTGCGCCCGATGGGTCGATTTGATCCCTTCGGCCCAGTTCACGGCAATCCGGCGTTGCGGATCGCTGGCCAGCAGGTTGGGGCAGGTGGCTTTGTGGACGGAGATGCCCCGGCCTGCCGTGATAAAGCCGGAAATGTCATCACCTGGTACCGGCATGCAGCAGTGGCTGATCTTGGTGAGGATCTCGTCGGAGCCCTCCACCAGGATAACATTGCCCTGGTCTGATTTTTTCTTTTCTTTAACAACGGCTGTTTCGACCGTCTCTTTCGGCGGCTCTTCGATAACTTCTTCGGGCTGCATCTGCTTGACAATGGCGGTGACGGTGATCTTGCCGGTGCCCACTTTCCGGATCAATTCTTCCAGGGAATTGCAGTAAAGGTTTTTCAAGATTTCTTTGAGATGGCCGGTCTTGATGATCTTTTTAAGGCTCAAGTTATGTTTTTTGAGTTCTTTTTCACAGACCTCGCGACCGACCTGCAGGGCTTTTTCCCGCTCTTCCTGGTTCAGCCACTGCTTGATTCGATTTTTAGCCCTGGTGGTTTGGGCTATATTGATCCATGAGGGGTTGGGCGTCTGGTTGGGCGAGGTGAGAATTTCCACCAGGTCGCCGTTCTTGAGCGTTGTTTTCAGCGGCGCGATCTGGCCGTTGATCTTGGCGCCGATACAGCGATTACCGACCTCGGTATGGATGCTGAAGGCAAAGTCGATGGGGGTGCTGCCCCGCATCAGTTCCTTGACCTCGCCGTTGGGGGTAAGGACAAATATCTCCGCTTCATAGAGCTCACCCTTGACCGCATCGAGAAATACCCTGGGGTCTTCCAGTTCCTGCAGGGTGTTGACCAGCTGTTTCAGCCATTTGAAAAGCCGGGCGTCCTTATCGGTAATCGATTTCCCTTCCTTATAAGCCCAGTGGGCGGCGATACCTTCCTGGGCGATGCGATCCATTTCCGCGGTGCGGATCTGTACCTCCATGAATTCGCCGCGGGGGCCGACCACAGAGGTGTGCAAGGATTGGTACATGTTGCCCTTGGGGGTGCTGATGAAATCCTTGAAGCGCCCGTCGATCGGTGACCACAGGGAGTGGATCACCCCCAGGGTTTCGTAGCATTCCTTCACCGAGTTGACGATGATGCGGAAGGCGACCTTGTCATAGACCTTTTCCAGGGGAATGTTCTGGGCAATGAGTTTTTTGTAGATGCTGTACAGATGCTTGGGCCGGCCGAGCACAACAAAATCGGCCAGGCCGTGTTCGGTCAGTTTTTGGTTGAGCAGGGCTTTTATCTCGTCAACATAGGTTTCGCGGTCAACCAGCGAGGTTCTGATCTTGTTGGAGAGATCTTCGTACTCTTCCGGATTAAGGTAGGAAAAGGCGAGATCCTCCAGCTCCCTTTTGAGCCAATCGATCCCGAGGCGGCTGGCCAAGGGGGCGAACAGGTCCATGGTTTCCCGGGCGAATTCGAGCTGCTTTTCCCTGGGCACGTATTGCAGCGACTGCATGTCGTGCAGCCGGTCGGCGAGCTTGACCAGCAGAACCCTG
>Ga0224496_10000107_pt1 | contig 61084 bp, 62 predicted proteins | sample SF_Jul11_sed_USG_2_FD_168127 | JGI IMG/M metagenome (GOLD analysis project Ga0224496, IMG submission 168127) | Sediment microbial communities from San Francisco Bay, California, United States - SF_Jul11_sed_USGS_8_1 | ecosystem: Environmental > Aquatic > Marine > Sediment | place: USA...
CACAACTTTTTCAGCGCTTAATTTAATATTACTTATAATTTTTTTTGTGAAACTAGTGTTAAGTTGGTTCTGAGACTCAGAATAATCTAGATAGATATCACTTTCAATGATTTCATTTAATTTTTTAACAGCAGGTTTATCAATGATTCCAATTGTATTAGGAACAAATATATCATCTTGTTTTATAGAACCTAATACATTATGTATTGGCTGATAAAACTCTAAGGGCAATTTTTCTTTATATTTTGATAATTCTGGAATATATCCTGTAAATATAAAATCAGAACCAGTTTTAATACTGTAAATTAAATCTACAAAAAAAAGTTGTGCATTATTAAAATCATTAATAATATTTTTATCATCATTTATACCAAAAGTATATTTTTTAAAAATATCACTTACCCTGCTTTGAATATCAAAGTATTTTTTGGCATCTGAAACAAGCAATCTTTTTTGTATAAATTCTGGAGACTTATTGTCAAAAACACCTTCTTTATGATCAAAAATTTGAATAAAATTTGATCCAGATTGTAATAATGATGTATATATAAAGGTTCTAAATTTAAAATCAGGTGTGTTGTTTTCAAAAATTGCACTTACAGAATCAAGACCTGAAAGGTATCCCACACTATATGGACTAATAAAAGTTTTTCTCATTATTTTTAAATAATATTTCGTGAAATTATACCACTCAAATTTTATATAACTTTTCCTATCGCACTTCTCTCCCGCCTCTAATTTCTATCCATCACAGCCGAGTGCTAACGAGGTTGTGATACACTTTTCTGTCTTAGGCGGGGCGTGTGGGATGAAGTTGGAACGCTTATCTCAAGTGAGAACTTATAAAAATACTAGGACTGAAAAACAATGAGTGAGTGAATAAAAAAACTTTAAAGTTGTTGGAGTATGGGAGTTATGCTTCCTCCCTCCTTGGTTCCGTTGATGAACGGAGGAAGCATAACTCCCATGCTGGTGCATGTCAAGTTTAGTTTTTTTAATAACTTTAATATTGAAAATATTAACATAAATTTTTCCCTGTTTAGTATTGAAATATCGGTCTATTTTATATACTTTATTATATCACTTTTGAGGAAAATCTCCAGGAGAAAACGCAAAAAAACGTGAGCGGGGAGTATTGGATTTGAACTTTAATCTACTTAATAAACGGTTATATATTGCTAAGCAATCTTAATATTGCTACTATTATTTATATGACAAAGAAAAAATCCCCCGCCCCTTTTCCAATGCAAGCAGTCTTAATGGCTGTTGTTTTTTTAATGATTGGATTTGTTTTGGGCAAAAAAATTGATATAAATAAATTAATTACTCAGACACCTGACCAAGTAATGGAAGAAAGAGCATACATTGGAGAAGCAATTGAGCTTCCTCAGCCAAGAAAAGATGGTCGAATGTCAGTTGAAAAGGCAATGCAAGAAAGAAGATCAAAGAGAGCCTACACTGATGATGCTATGGCACTTGATGATGTTTCCCAAATACTTTGGGCTATCCAAGGACAAACAGCTGATTGGGGTGGAAGAACAGTCCCATCTGCAAAAGGAGCATATCCTTTAAATGTTACTGTTGTTGCAAAGAATGTTGACGGATTAGAAGCTGGTGTATATCACTTTGACTCTGCCACTCATTCTTTAATGCAAGTAATGGCAGAAATCCCAGCTCAGTTTGATGAAGCTGCTGTCCAAGGACAAAATAAAAAAGCTCCAGTAGCATTTATCCTTTCTGGTGACTACACTGCTATGACAAAAGCATTTGATGGAAAGAGTAATGATCAAAATGTCGTCTTAGAAGCTGGTCATGCTGGTCAAAATGTTTACCTTCAAGTTGAGAGTCTTGGGTTAGGAACAGTTGTCTCAGGTGGATTTAATAAAGTATTAATGAAAGAAATATTGGATATTCCTGCTCAAGAAGATTTGTTCTACTTGATTCCAGTTGGTATCCCAGCAACACAAGAAGCAGCAACACATTAAAGATATGAAACAAAAAAATATAATAGCATTAGCACTAATTTTATTAAGTTCTGGATTTATATTCTCTGCTTGTCTTCCTGAAAAAGAAGCTGTGGTTGTAGAAATAAAACCTACTCCAGAAGTTAATTATACTCTTGAGGATGTGAAGGGACATAAGACTAAGGCTGATTGCTGGCAAGCTATTAGTGGAATTGTTTATGACTTCACTCCATATTTAGCTGATGCTAAACACCCAGGTGGAGATGCAATGGCAAAGGACTGTGGCACTGATGCAACCTTTAGGTATGAGAATGACCCTGAGCATTCTGACTATGCTAAGTCTCTCTTACCTGAGTATGCTATCGGTAAGTTGGTCGTTGCTGAAAAATAGTTTATTTTTAATATAATAAAACGCTTCATCTTGTATGATGAAGCGTTGTTTTTATGTTTTTGTTGTTATCGTCCAAATATTGTCTCCATTACAGCTGTCAAGATCAATACCAGTATTAGTGTGCCCAAGAGAGTGATTACTCCAAGGGAGATAGTCATGCCAATCAGTACAGCGATTGGCCCGAATAAAAAACGTTCAAATTTACTAGTTTGGTGTCCATCAATGTTTACGTCATCGGTGACAAACACACAAATTAGTCCAATGATAATGTACAAGATCACAAAATTCATCTTTATCCTCTTTATTCTCTCAGCAAAATTCAAATCAAACAGATAACAAAGGGTATTTTATGATTATAGGATAAATATGTCAACTAAAGTGTCAAAATGATCCTGTACTTTGACGCTGTTCGAACTTTTTTTGATTATAAATCAATCAATTAGAGACTTTAGAAAAGATTAATGTTAAAAATAGATATATGTCAAAAGAAACTCAAACTTCATTTCTTAATCCAGAAAAACCAAACTTTTATATGGATGATATATTCAACATTGCAGATAAAGTTTCAGATGAAAATGGAATAATTCTTCCTGATATAACAGAAGCTGATTTAGCAATTCCTATGACAATTGGGAGTGAAGTTGTAGGCTTAGGATTTCTTTTTATTAAGGGAGATGAGGCTGTGTTAATGAGAATGATAGATCCAGATCATCAGGGAAAAGGCTTAAGTTATAAATTGATGGATGAAATAATTAGAATTGCACAAAAAAAAGGTGTTTCAAAATTAGTTTCTGTTGTAAAAGATACATTATCTTCAAGAAAAGCCCTAGAATCGTCTGGATTTGAAATTGACTGGGAAGAGGAAGGAAAAATTAGATACGTTAAACAACTAAATTAGGTTATAGACTTGTGATCCCGTGCCAGGGGTCGAACCTAGGATAACTGATTCAGAGACAGTTGTGATGCCACTTCACTACACGGGATTGTTAACTTGGGGTAATTATAACCTAGGTTTATTTAAAACCAAAATTTGCTTTTATCTTTGATAAATAATACTTTTGCTTGTTATATATTAATTGTTCTATAATTTTCTTTAATATGAAAGACAAAAAATCATCGTCAAATAAGAACCTAATTATGCGTATCTATCTATTCTTCTTTATGGGAGTAGGTTTAATTATGATGGTTATTGGTACATATGGCTTAGGTCAGAATTTTTATAAATCTAAATTACTTCCTAAATATCCTCTAGGTGGATATGAGCAACGCTGTGACTATTTAGAAGGATCCCCACGGGCTATGCCAATTGGAAAACCTGGAGTAATGATAGAAGATGTTGAGTTAAGTGAAGAAGTTATAGAGAAGAATAAGAAAGCTGTTGCTGACTGTGAAGCTAATTTAGCTGAAGAAAGACAAACTAGAAAAGTTACTGATTTATATAATTCATTGATTACTTTCTCTATTGGGTTTGTTCTATTTAGTAGTCATTTGATCGTAAATATAAAAGTGGGAAGTAAGTCTTAGATATGTATTTATTTTACTCGATACTAGTGTTTAGCTTGTTATGTTAAACTAAGTATTAGTGAAAAATTTCATTAATCAAGACGCTTATTTAACTGAGTTTAATGTGCATAAAAAATATGCATCCTCTGAATTAATTCTTGATCTTGTTTGGACTCACTGTAACATCATTGCTGATATTGCTCTTAATCTTATCCAAAAAAATAATTTAAGTAATGCTGAATATCATCCAGGTGTTGTGGTACAAGCAGCACTACTTCATGACATTGGTGTTTACGTTTGTGATGGTTATGAATGGTTAACTAATCAACCTCCATTTAATAAGCCATATGTGCAACATACTCTTGCTGGAGCATGGATTTTAAAAGAAGAAGGTTTTAGTGCTGATGTTATTCAGGTTGCCCATGTTCATGCAGGTGTGGGAATTACAAATGATGATATAAATAAGTTTGGTTTACAATTGCCAGATGGTGACTATGTCCCTACTACACCAGTCCAAAGACTTGTTACTTATTCAGCTAAGTTTCATTCAAAAGCACCAAAGTTTAAAACAGTAGAAGAAATAGAAGAATCATTGAAAAGATATGGTGATGAAAAGAATAAAATATTTAGAGAATTTGTTAGTGAGTATGGCCATCCTGATTTAGACTCAATCATAAAGAAATATGATACTTGGCATCAAGCTTTTGCATATGAAACTGGGCAGTTAACTAATATAACAACGGCTCCAAATTTAAACTCAGCAGGAATTGCTACTCATCCTTTTTAATTATTCAAACATTTGTTTGGTACGAAGTTTTTTATGTTGTTTTTGAGCAAAGCGATGTGATTCATCTCTGATTTGTTGAAGAATGTTTAGAGTAGGGTGGCTTGGATCTAACTTTATTATTTTATATTCAATCTTTGGTTTGGTTCCACTTACCTTAGTTCTTTCATTGATTAGAGGAATAACTATCCTATCAGGGTTTTTAACCAGACCGATTATTGGAGTTTGCCACTGCCAAACACTTAGCGCTGCTCTAACCTGACCCTTTCCCCCATCTACCATGATTAGGTTTGGTTTTCCCCACTCTGGATGGTCTTGACGACGTATTAATGCTTCTTTCATCATGCCATAATCATTTGGAGTATCAAGAGTTTTAATATTAAAAATTTTATATTTACTTTTATCTGGTTGTCCATCGGTAAAGGTAACCAAAGAAACAGATGGATTTGTACCTTGGATATTACTAACATCATATCCTTCAATAGTTGTTAGAGGCCAGCCTTTTGGGATAGCTAAATAGTCTCTAAGTATTTTTTGAAGTTGGATTAATCCCTCACTTGTTCTTGTTAGCTGAAGTTGTGGAAGAGTTAAATTGGGGCTAAGTTTTCTCTGTGTAACATCTTCAATTAATTCAAGTTGCTCTTTTCTGATTTGAGCTTTTTCAAATTCTTCATCTTTTGAAAATTGCGTCATTTCTGCTGTTATTTGTTTGACCACAGTTTTCTTTTTTCCTCTAAGGAATAGAATTAAATTTTTAATATTGTCATTATAGTCTTGGCTAGTAATTTCCCCAGTACAAGCTCCAGAACAAAGATCAATGTGATAGTAGAAACAAGCTGTATCCCCACTAGGATTTTTACACCACTTAAATATTTTTCTGACTAATTTTAAGACCTCTTTTACTTTAAATGCACTTGGGAATGGTCCAAGGACAGTTCCTTTAGGAGTTTTTCTGATTAGTTCCTTTTTCCTTAAAGTTAAAACTCGAGGAAATTTCTCATTTGTAATATGAATATATAAAGGAGTTTTATCATCCTTAAGTAAGATATTATATTTTGGTTGATGAGTTCTAATTAATTCTGCTTCAACAAGTAATGCTTCAAGCTCACTTTCTAGAACTTTAAATTTAAGTGTTGCTGCCGTAGTAGAGAGTTGTTTGATTCGATTGTTTAATCTAGTTGTTTGGGTATATGAGCGGATTCTATTACGAAGTTTTTTAGCTTTTCCGACGTAGAGTACTTCTCCATTTTGAGATAAGAACCAATATACTCCCGGAGATAAGGGCAAGTGTGACAAATCCTGCGCCCACGCTAAGGGTGAAGATTGGGTTTTCAAATCTTTTGAAGGCAATTGGGACAACTGTAGTGGTGATGTTGGCTGTTTTGTCATTGTAACTTATATTTATGTTTTCTTGTTTTGGCCAGAAAAAGCCGTCTGCATAAGCATTTATTTTAACTTCTTTTTTCTCAAAAGGTAGCAGGTAATTTATTTTATAGTCACTAGGAAGAGTTAATCTAGTCTCATTATTTTCTGGAGTAAAGTTAAGGCTCAAATTATAATGAGCTTGTCCTGTCCTGTTAAATATATATAGCTTAGTTGATCCTGGAACTGGCCAATTAAGTAAATTATTATCTACAATTTTGAATTCTAAATCAGGAGAGACACTGAGAAATTGGTTTGAGAAACTAACTTCAATATCTTTGGCCCCTTCTTCTCCTTCTAACTTATATGATCCGGCTGGGTATGGGAGCTGACTAGATTGTCCATTGATGGCAAAGACAATGTGATTTAGATCAAATTGATTAAAGTAGTCTACTCCACCAGAAGTATTCTCCCAGGTTGGGTCTACTGGGATCCAACTACCTTTCTCATTATCAAAATATTCTGGCCAGGCATGAAGAATGTCTTCAACAAAACTTAATGGTCTAAGAATTTCATTTTGAGTATATGAATATCCGGTTATTCTACGGGATGGAACTCCTTGAGCCCTTGCAAAAGTGATAAACAGATCTGAGAACTCTTGGCATAGCGATCCGCTAGGGTTTTCAAGAGCACCTAATGCACCAAGTCTTTCTACTTCGTTATCTAAATTGTTATAGTCATATTCAAGAGAATCGACAACATAGTCATATGAATCTTTGAGTGACGAGAATCCACTTGTTAATTCTGTAATATTTTTATGATCTGTAGGCCAGTATTTTTGGGAGTTAAGTAAGTTTTTATCTGGCTGGGCAAAAGGAATACTATTATCTGGGTCTAGAGTTATTTTTATTAGTAAGTGAGCATTAACGATAGTGGCACTATTTGGTTCTAATCTATAAGTTGCAATCCAATTTCCATCAATATCTTTATGAATTTCATTTGGAATTGGGTCAAGTGTTTTATAATTTACCCTTTGATATGGAGTATCAGGTGGAAGTGCTACTTGGGTAATATTAGTAGTGTTGGTTGGATTTTCGAGAGAATACCTTAAATCCATGTCAAATATTTGAGTATTACCAAAAAGAAGCGAAGCTCCTTCTCCCCGAAGGTTTTCAAATGTGGTTAAAATGTCTTGAGAATCTGAGCTGAGTCTAGTATTAAATGATTGAGGTCTAGCTCGAGTAGGAAGGCCAAAAGCAAGAGGAGTGAAAATACTGACTTTATGTTGATCAAACTCATCTGGGTTTGCTTGATGTGGGATAGAAACTTCAAGAACTTGGCCACTGATAACAGCTACATCTGGATTATTATATGTAATGGTAAAGTCACGAGCTTTATTTTGACCAACTACTTGGTCTGGGAAAGTGATACCAATATTAGTTAGATTGTTTGTGCTGACAACTTCTGTAGAAATTTCTTCTCCAGAGTTGTCTCTAGTGACAACGTTTGTAATTTCACTTGAGCTTAATTTGAGACCATACTGCTTTATAAAGACAGTAGGGTTAAGATTTTTTATTTTAAAATGATGAGATACTTTTGTGTCTCCATTTGCAGTAACTGTGTAGGAAGTATCTAAATTTACAGAGAAGTCTCTTTCTTGGGCTTTGACAGAACTAGTGGCAATAAAGGCCAGAGCAACAAAAACAACCAGTGCAAAAACTGTTTTTTTAATTAAGTTCATTACCTTCCATTTTAACCTAAAAATTACTCCTATGTTTACCCTATTAATGATCTGGTAGAATCAAAAATATATCGTTATAAAAAAAATAATATACTTGAGGAAACATATGGAAATCAAAAAAATTATAGTTACAGGTGGTTCAGGTTTTTTAGGTCATCACTTGCTTAGAGCTTTAGACAAGGCTGGTTACCAGGCTAAAAATATTGATTTAAGAGAAAATAAAGAGTTTGAGACTGTTATTGCTGATGTCAGAGATACTGAGAAGATGCTCGAAGAAGTTAAAGATGCCGATATGGTCTTTCACTTAGCTAGCTTGATTGAAGCTGGAGAGTCTGTAGAAAAACCTCAAAAATATATTGATTACAACATTGATGGCACTTTAAGTGTGCTTGAAGCAATGAAAGCTAATGGAATTAAGACCTTTATTTTCTCTTCCAGTGCTGCCGTCTATGGTGAACCAATCAGAGTCCCGATAAAAGAAGATGATAGAACTATGCCGGTTAATCCATATGGTATGACCAAGTTAGCCATGGAAGCACTTCTCTCTTCATATGTGGGAGCTCATGGCTTTACAGGGATTGCTCTGAGATACTTTAATCTTTATGGTCCAGGAGAACATCATGAGCCAGAAACTCATGCTATGCCAAGATTTATTAAGCAAATCTATGATGACAAAGAAGTAACTGTCTGGGGTTCTGGAGAACATAAGCGTGACTATGTCCATGTAACAGATATTGTTGATGCTCATCTTAAAGCAATTAAGCTTGCAGAAAGAGAACCAGAGAAATATCACTATATGAATCTCTCTGCAGAAGATCCTGCTTCAGTGCTTGATATTGTCAGTGCTGTAGAAAAAGCAATGAATAAAAAAGCTAATGTAAAACACTTCGATCCTAGACCTGGAGATCCTCTTCTTCTTTATGCAGATGCAACAAAAGCAAAGGAAACTCTATCTTGGGAAGCTAAGATTAGCTTAGAAGATGGAATTAAAGAAGTTGTTGATTACTTTACAGAGTATTGGGAGAAGAATTAGTTCAAAGTTTATCAATTTAATATGAAAAAAATTATTCTTGCTTCTGGTTCTAAACAAAGAAGACTTCTCTTTGAAACTCTTGGTTTAGAGTTTGAGATTATTCCTGCTGATATTGATGAGAAAGCAGTTGCTTTTGATGATCTTAAATCTAGGGCTGAGAATATAGCCAGAGCCAAGGCAGAGGAAGTTGCTAAAAATAACCCAGAAGCCATTATCATTGCTGCTGATACATATGTAGTTAAAGATGGTAAAGCCTTGGAGAAACCAAGAGACTTAGATGAAGCAGAAGCGATGATTAAAGATCTATCTGGGGATCAATCTGTGGCTTATTCTGGTTACTGCTATATAGACAAAGAAGCTAATATCGATGAGTCTGGTGTAGCAGAAACTGTCACCAAGTTTAGAAGATTATCCCCTGAGTTTATTCAGCACTACGTAAACAATAATCCAGTCAAAGATTGGTCTGCTTCTTTCTCCCCTGCCTACCATGAGGGTATGGCATTGGTGGATAGTATTGAGGGTTCTTTTACCAGTTTTACTCATGGTTTACCCTTAGAAATTATTGTGCCGTTACTTCAAAAGTCAGGGGTTAAGATTTAATTCTACTTGACTAATTATATATTTATCCTGTCCCATAGTATTGACATAACTATATCAAAGTGTTATAATTAAACATTCTTTTATACACACATGCTGTGTAGAAAAAGGAGCACATTAATATTTGAATTTCGTACTATAAGGATGGATTTAGTATTTCAGTTGTTTGGAAAATTAAATCCATTCTTATAGTGCAAGGAAATGGGACTAATCATTGATTAGGGCAATTTATCGCACATCATACTTTAAATATGGAGTCTGACATGAATAAGCAAGATGTAGTAGAAACAGAAAAAGTTTCAGTTGATGGAACTGAAGGTAATATCATGAAGAACTTGTGGGCATCCATTATGGAAAGCCGTGAAAGCGTGCTGGCTATTTTGGGAGTGTTTGCGTTTGTGTTCTTTAATGCAGTTGCAAAAACATATGATCCGCAAGCAATTGAGGGTATTAAAATCGTCGTCATGTCTGGCGGTGTTTTAGCTCTTACTCTAGATGCTTTACGTCGTATACGAGTTAATGGATTTATCTGGGAACTCGTTGAAATGGGAGCACTGGTCGTGATGCTTGTAGTATTTGGTTTAGTTTTTCACTTCTTAGCACCTGCTTTTTATGCTGGTAGCTATCACTTTTTGATTGAAGCAATTGCCTTTGTTTTTGGTTTAATCTTCATCACAAAAGTGGCTCGTCGTGGAGAACTTGACTATACACCAGTCGTTGGATATTTGATTGGTACTGTAATAATTGTCAATCTGGTTCAACATTCATGGGCAATGACCCTGCCATTGATTTTGGCAGTAATTGTTCAAGGAATGGAACTCTGGCGTGATCGTAACTGGCAAGCAATTCCAGTTGCTATCGTTGGTATTCCTTTCATGCTGGTTATGAATAGCTGGACAGGTGCCATTGTCGGAATTATCGTTGCAGGTTTTATTGCACCGACGGTTCTGGGATGGATTAGCAATAAGTGGGACTTCTTTACACCATTTGTAAATAAAATGGTTCACTTTGGTATTCAAGACACTAAGACCGAAGAAGAAGTTCAACTCGTTAGCCTCTATTTCTCGATTGAAGGGATCATGACATACACAATTTTAACCAGTGTATTCTGCTACCTGATTTCGATTTTATAGTCGCATTCCAGCGAAATTCAATTTTCACCTAACAAGGCCACCTTCTAAAGTGGTCTTGTTTTGCATTTATAGACCTTTTTATGGTCTTTTTTTATAGATACTCTTTATATTCAGCAAAGCTACTTTGGTGATCTTGCCCAGGCATTTCATACTGATGCTTTACAGCACAGCTATATGTTTCTGTTTGGTTAACTAGTGCTTTAAACCAAGCCACTATGCCATTAGCATAGCCACAATAAATACAACTTATTTTTTGTCCAATACTAAGTTTAGATAGGTTCCATCTATCAAAGTTCAAATAATTGCTTCTCTTTATTTTAGGAATACCTTGGATAGTAAAATATATTTCTTGGTAAATAGTGGCGTAAATATCAACAATAATAATTGGAATGATTGCAGACCAAATCATTGAGGTTCCAATTAATTTAAATAGTAGGTTTTTTTCTTTGAGTTTCTTACCTTTTTCGATGACGAGTAATTTCATATATATCAATATACACATTACTAGAGTAATCTGGCAAGAATTACTTCGTTTTATAAAACTTCATTGTCAAACTATTTGTTACAACACTGACAGATGAAAAGGCCATTGCGAGTGCTGCTACTGCAGGATTAAGTAGTATTCCAGTAAATGGGAATAAGACTCCGGCTGCAATTGGAATCCCGACAGTGTTATAGAAGAATGCCCAGAAGAGATTTTGTTTTATTTTATTTAATGAGTAGTGGCTAATATCTATAGCATTGATAACACTATTTAGATTGTTTTTAATAAGTACTATATCCCCTGTTTCCATAGCAATATCTGTTCCAGAAGCCATGGCAATACCTAGGTCGGACTGAGCTATCGCTGGAGCATCATTGATACCATCTCCAACCATTGCTACCTTGCCTTCTTTGGCTTGTAACTCTTTAATTTTTTCTGCCTTTTGATGAGGTAGGACTTCACTGAGTAAACCATCTAAGTTGAGGTCTTTTGCAATAGCCTGAGCTACTCTTTGATTATCACCAGTTAACATCCAAACTTGTTTACCCATCTTTTTAAGCTTTGCGATTGCTTGTGGTGTTTCTTTTTTCAATACATCTGCAATTGCAATGAAACCAATTATCTTTTTATCTGAAGCTAGAATTACTGTAGTTTTACCCTCATTTTCTAACTTTTTGATTTGTTCTTCATGTTTCTCAAACTTAATTTTATTGTCAGTCATCATTGATCTATTTCCAAGAAGAAGAGTTTTATTATTTAGTTTTGCAGTGACACCTTGTCCAGCGAGGTTTTCAAATTTAGTAGTACTTTTTAGTTTAATCTTTTTCTCTTTGGCTGCATTTACAACAGCTTCAGCTAAAGGATGTTCTGAGTGTTGTTCAATACTGGCTGCAATTCCTAAAACAGTCTTTTCATCAGCTTCAATAGCAATTACATCAGTCACTTCAGGTTCTCCAACAGTCAGAGTTCCTGTTTTATCAAAGACAAAGACATCTATCTTATTTGCTGTTTCTAAGGCTTTTGAGTTTTTCATCAGAATCCCATGCTGGGCAGCAAGTCCGGTTCCCATCATTACAGCGGTAGGTGTCGCTAGCCCTAGTGAACAAGGACAAGCAATAATCAGGACGGCGACAAAGACAGTTAGTGCGAAAACAAATGACTGTCCTAATGCTAACCAGATAAAGAAGGTCACGATAGCAATAACAAAGACTCCAGGGACAAAATAGAAACTAACTCTATCAGCAAGCAGTTGAATCGGAGCTTTAGAACCAATCGCTTCTTCAACCGTTTTGACAATTTGAGAAAGCATTGTATCTTCACCAACCTTGAGGGCTTTAATTTTTATCATGCCTGTCTTATTTATTGTGGCACCAATGACCATTTCTCCAATCTTTTTTTCTACAGGGATACTTTCTCCTGTGAGCATTTTTTCATCTATTGTTGAGTGACCTTCGATAATCTCACCATCAGTTGGGATTTTTCCACCTGGTTTGATTTTGATAATGTCTCCAACTACTAGCTTTTCAATTGGGGTAACAATTTCTAAGTCACCTTTTATTACCAATGCAGTTTTTGCTTGAAGGCCAATTAACTTCTTAATTGCCTGACTAGTTCTACCTTTAGTAAGTTCTTCTAGATATTTTCCAAGAGAGATAAAGACTAAGATTAAACCGGCACTCTCAAAGTAAACATGCTCCATTGAAGCTTGGGCTGGGTTATTAAGCATGTTAAAGAAAATTACAATAGACTAAGCATATGCAGCCAGTGTTCCAGTCGCTATTAATGAATCCATGTTTGGATTCTTGGCGATTAGTTTTTTTACACCAGAGACATAAATAGGTTTATTGACGAACATAATTATGCTTGCCAAGATAAATTGAATTGTTAAGTTAGCAACATAAGACAAACTAGGCTGAGGAAGACCCATCATTTCCCCCATGGAAATATAGAATAATGGCAGACCAAAAATAACAGACCAGATAAAAGTCTTTTTAACTGTTTTTAGATATTCTTCTTGTGGGTTGATTGAAACAGAGTCATGATCATGTTCTCCCCCTTCGTGCATTTCTCCATCTTTGCCTTTGTGATCCATTTTTTTATTAGCACTAATTGCTCCATAACCTTGCTTGGTGATGGTATCAACAAGATCTTTTTCTGAAACAAGATCTTCATCAAATATAATCTGAGCTTTATTATTTGCATAATTTACATTTGCAGTAGAGACACCTTTTTTCTTACTGAGACTTCGTTCAATTAGAGTAGAACAAGAAGCACAGTGCATACCTGTAATTTGGAGAGATGTTTTTTTTGTCATAAAGATATATTCGATATTTGATATATGTTATTTTTATTTATATTTCAATTATTATTTAATTGTTTAATTAATTTATTTTACTACTTCGATGATTCCAGTTGCCATACCCATCCAACAACTGAAGCGATATTTACCTGGTTTTGTGGCCGTAAACTGTTTGGTGACAGTTTGACCTGGAACTAGTTTGATTTGACCAGAGAATAAGTCACGTGCAATGACAGCATTGGTACAACCGCTTGCTCCATTGTCTGTGATTCTCCACTCTACTGGTACTCCAGCTTTTACTTGGAAATAGTTTGGAGTGTATTCTAGACCGCTAGCAGACATTTCAATAATTTGAAGATTTCCTTTTTGATCTGCTAATCCTGCCTCAGTGTTTTGTGTAGCAATGAAGTAACTAGAAAAGTTAGGAAGTCCAAGAACATTTAATGCAGAATTAATATTAAATATGGCAAAAGCAATGATAAGGAAGCCTGCAACTTGGGAGAACATTCTAGTGATGTGAGGTTTTTGATTGAACATCAAACTAGAAAGTCCAATAAAGAAAAGAATAGGAGTTGTTCCAAGTACGAAGGCAGTCATAATCATGGCTCCTTTAATTGGATCTCCAGAAAGTAAAGCTAAACCTTGGGTAGTAATTGTAAAACCACAAGGAAGGAAAACCGTTCCTGCTCCCATTAACGCAGGCATATATTTACCTGAGAAGTTTTTTTCATTTGCAATAGATCTAGTCAAAAATTTTGGAGCAGTAAAACTGAACTTTTGCGCCCAACTCACTCCTAACATTTGAAGTGACATAACAAACATTAGAATTGAAACAAGGATCATTAGGATTGCAGAAAAGTCTAGTGAAACTTGAAAAACATTACCTAAAGAACCAAGTAAAAAACCAAATAGAGCGTAAGCTACAACTCTTCCTACATTAAAAAGAATATGTGGCTCTAGCTTATTTATTAAAGATTCTTTAGTTGTATATAAACTAGCCCATTGTTTAGACATTGAAAGAACAATCCCACCGACTAAAGCAGAGCAAGTAGAAAATCCAGCAATTACTCCAAAAATAAGGAACGCAAAAACTGATGATTCTGCATTAACACTTAATTGAGCCATGCCGGAATCAGAAAATTTTAGGAATGCTCCAAAGATAACTACAACGATGGCTAGTGATGGTAGTATTTTTCCTATTCTGGCGAAGTTCCAAATAATTTCTCCATCTTCACCCATTTTTACATATGGTTCTTCAGTTGTTCTTTTTTCACCTTTATTATTTGAAAAGAAATAATTATCTTTTTCAAACATTTTGTTTAGTTTTCCAACGCTGGGAGCTTTACCAGTAAATTCAATCAAAACAGAATCATCTTTTTGTGAGACTTCAACTGATTTAATATTTTTCTTTTCTAGTAATTCATTTTCAATTAACAACTCACAAGATGCACAGTGCATTCCAGACACATAATATTGTTTTTCTTTTAGGTTTTGTTTTGGCATAAATATTAGTGATATCTATTTAATATATTTATCTGGTCCTTTGGTAAATTTTTCTAGACAGCCTGAGGCGCAGAAAAAATAATTGTTATTTTGATAAGTAGTAGCATAACTGGCTAGTTTTGGAGAAACTCTCATTTGGCAAACTGGGTCATGTGCTAGGGGTAAGAATTTCTCAATATCTTTGCTGAGTTCCTTTGCAAGTTTTATATCTTTTGCTTCTTCTATTAAAACCTCTCTGATTAAATCACTGGCCTTAATAAAATTGGGATGTGATATCTGATAGAAAACTTCTTTACCTTCTTTCTTTGTAGTGACAATTTTATATTTTCTAAGGACTGATAAATGTTGACTGAGGTTAGACTGAGGAAGGTCTAGCATCTCTTCCATTTGTTGAACATTGAGAGTTTGCTCTCTGAGAAGATTAACTATTTCCAACCTTTTTGGATTAGCTAATGCTTTAAGTGTGTCTGCGTGTAATTTAAAAATTTGTGAATACATATGCGATATATTGAATATATCTTTTATGAAAACTAATTACAACTAGTAATATTATCCTGAGGTAAAAATATAATTTTCTTTTGCATCTGGTGTTTTAACCTTCCAACAGGTAAAATCCCCTAGTTAACAATAGTTTTTAATTAGTGACTGATTTTATAATCACATTCAGAGAAACTTTAGAAGCCTCTTTAATAGTAGGCATTGTTTTAGCATACCTTTCCCAAACAAATCGCAGAGTTTACAACCATATTATCTATCTAGCTGTATTTGGTGCTGTTATTGCAAGTCTGATTACTGCTTGGATATTTAACACCTTTTTAGGTGGATTTACTGGAGCAGCTGAAGAAATATTTGAAGGCATAGCGATGTTAATTGCATCAGTTATGGTTTCTACAATTGTGCTTTGGATGATGAAGCAAGGTAATAAAGGACAAGAGTTAAAAGACCAAGTTGATCATTCATTATCGCGTGGGCAAGAAATTGGTTTATTCACTTTAGTATTTTTATCTGTATTCAGAGAAGGTGTAGAGACTGTTATCTTCTTAGCAGCCAGTAGTTTAAGTGGTGAAAATAATTTAATGATGGCTGGTTTAGGAGTAGCTGCTGCAATTTCAATTGGGTTAATGATTTTTAAACTTGGTATTAAAGTTAGTTTAAAACCATTCTTTATTATCACCAGTGCATTCTTAATTCTGTTTGGTGCCGGTCTTTTTGCCCATGGTGTTCATGAATTACAGGAAGCGCATATTGTTCCTACAATAATTGAGCATGTTTGGGACATTAATCATATCTTTAATGAAAAAGGACAGGCTGGAGTATTTGCCAAACATTTATTTGGATATAACGGCAACCCCTCATTGATTGAGGTTGGTTCATATATACTATATTTAAATACTATTTATTGGCTTTATATATTTACAAATACCCATAAGGGCACAAGTAAAAAGCAGAAAGAAATAAAAAATGAAAAAAAATAAAACTCTTTTACATGTAGTTTGTGACTATGTTTCTGGTGGAATGGAATTTGGTGAAATTGATACCAGACTTCATAACACTTTAGAAAATCCAGAACAGGTATTGATTCATGATACTTCTGTTCCCTCCTTAGATACGATTGCAGTTGGGTTTGTAACAGCTCAATATGCCTTATCTGAATATAATGGCAGAATGGTTGTTTATGGTAATGCAGCTCCAAGAAGAGGTTCTACAAAAGCTACCAAGACCAATATGGATCATGGGATTAAATATGCCAAGTTAAAAAATGGTGTAGAAGTAATTAATGTTAATTCAGAATTTGCTTTTGGTTTTATGAAAGACCAAATTGTAGAGTTTAGAAATATTGATTGTCCAAACAGTGGTTCACAATTTAGATCTAGAGACTTCTTCCCAGAGAGAGTTGCTAAGATTGTTAATGAAGATAGATCTGTTCTTTCTGAAGAATTAAATATAGATGATATTCCTGAAATTCCAAATAATTTAGTGTCATGGACAGACGGTTTTGGAAATATTAAAACAACCATGAGAAAATCTGATTTAGAAAAATTAGGTTTTAAACCAGGAGATAAAGTTCAAGTAATTCTTAATGGTGTTAGTGCTGTTGGAGTAATTGCAGTAGGTGGTTTCTCAGTTGATCGTGGTGTTTTAGCTATTAATATTGGTTCATCTGGTTACGAAGATCCATTTGTTGAGTTCTTCCTTAGAGTTCACCACATTAGTGAAAAGGCAGCTGCTCCTAGATTTAATTATCCAGAAGGTGGAACTTCTTTTGAGATTAAAAAACTTTAATTAAACTGATATTTAATAAAAAAATAGATTAGAAATAATAAAGGCTCTTTGATATACAAGGAGCCTTTTTGTTTGGTTTCATTATCTTAAAATGTCTTTATACTAACACTAGTTAAAAAGTACAAAAAAATATATATGAAGAAAACATTGTCATATTTTGCACTACTATTAGTCTCTGGATTAGTTTTTAGTGCATGTATCCCGGGGCTAAATAAAGAAAGTGATGTAGAAGAAACTGGTGAGGTAATGGAAAAAGAAACAGGAGAAGCTATGGAAGAAAGTGGTGCAACAATGCTAAAAGAAGATGCCATGGAGTTGGGTGAGGATTATGTAAATGATACTGTGGTTGATGATTCTGAAGCTATGATGAAAAAAGAAGGTAGAGCAATTTCTATGGAGATGGGTGGGTTTTATTATGCTCCAAATGTAATTGAAGCAGAGGCTGGAGAGACTATTACTGTTACTGTAAAAAATGTCAAAGGTTTTCATGATTTTGTCATTGATGAGTTAGATGTCGCAACAGAACAGGTTAACGAAGGAGAAACAGTTACAGCAACTTTCACTATCCCTGAAGATGCTAGCGGTACAGAATATGAATTCTACTGTAGTGTAGGAAATCACAAAGCCCAAGGTATGGTTGGTACTTTGATGGTTAAATAATTAACTTAGTGAGAATGAAAAGACCGTTCTTTATGAGCGGTCTTTTTTGTATCATCATGATACTTAGTGAAGACATAAGCAGCAATTAAGGTAGCTAGTGGGGCAGCTAAGATTAACCCAATACTACCAACTAGCATCTTTACTATTTCTTCTGCTATTACTTCAAATTCTATGATATCGATAAATGTTTTTTGTGAGTCAAAGAATAATAGTAAGAGTGGTAGAGATGATCCTGCATAAACTAAAATTAAAGTATTAACCATTGAGGCAATATGATCTTGTCCTACTTCCATCCCTTTTTTAAAAAGAGTCCAAAATTTAATTGATGGTTTTGCATGCTTAATTTGTTTAACCACTGAAGCCTGACCAATAGTAACATCATCAAGAATACCTAATGTTCCGATAATAATACCAGCAAGAAGTAAACCTTTGATATCGATTGTCCCCTGCCTTTCAATTTGTAAAAATCCAGCTTCTTCACTAGCAAAGCCTGTTAAGTGTACTTTGTCTACAAAATAGACAGCTAGGAATCCAGTGAACGATAGTGCAATTAATGTAGAAATAACTCCTACGTGAGTTTTTTTATTTATGCCATGAGAAACATAAAAAGTACTAGGGATGATAATCATTGAACCAATAAGAGCAGCAATAACTGGATCATAGCCTTTAATTATCATTGGAATGATAATTCTAAAAATGACACCAAAAGATAACGCTAAGCCAATTAATGACATAGCTCCCCAGATTCTACCGATGATTAAAACAGCCAAGATAAATAATATTGTCAGAACTGTTAAACCGTGTCTTTTTATTCTTCCAGCCACTACGTAAACATCATTGTTTTCAAAATCTTTACCACTGTAAATTTTTAATTTATCGTTAACCTTGTAGTCTTCATATTGAGCAGTAATATCAGCAAAGGCTGATGAATTTTTGACTTCTACACTCTGCCCTGTTCTTTCTGAATTTGTAAATTGAACTTCAAGTATTTGATATGGAGCCAATTGATCAAAGGCTGTTTCTTGGCCTGTTTCTTTTATAGAGATAACTACTCCTTCAACTATTTCTTCTTTAGGTGGTTCGATATTTATGTTCTCTTGATTGATATTATCAGTTTGTGCATAGCTTGGGGAAACTATTGTAAAAAATATGACAAAAAGTGTTGTGGTGATAAAAGTAAATTTATTTATTATAGTTTTCATGCTAGTGCATTTCTATCATTTCTACATCTTCTGTATCGCAAACTCCTCCAGGGCAAGCTGGGTGAAATTTAGGTCTTTTGACTATTCCCGCTTTAATAAGTCCATTATAAATATAACAACCGACACAGATACCCATAGTTGATTCCAGCCACATCATGAAAAGACAAAGGGCACAGATCAACAAAGGTACAATCGTTTCCATCTTTAAAACAAAAATGAGCAGGATCATGATTGATGAAACTGACAAACCTATGCTCCAAGCAAATCTTTTTTGAATAGCACCACAGTACTCAGGTTTTTGATTTGAAATAAGTGGTCTAGAGAGGAAACCATAGATACTATACTTTGGTCCTCTCGATACTTTAAGTAGAAAGTCCAAAAAGAATGTAGGAAGAACAAACTTTAGCATCGTAAAGTCCCAAGTTGAGAAAGTATAAAAAAAAGTAAATACTCCGATAAAGAGCATAATACCGGCTGTGGCTCTAACTGCTCTATCATTGACTACTGGATATGGGGCATCTTTACCATTTATCTTTAAATCTGGGATGATTTGACCAAATTCTTCATTAGGAACAAACAGTTTATTCATATTTCTATCTTATGTAATTAACAATAATAAGGATATTTATTTCATTTTGATTGTATCAAATAATGATATCAGTTGTCTTATACAGCTAGTGTATTAAGGTTGAAAAACTGGAGTAACTGAATGCTAATTATTTCAACTTTATTGAGAAACAATAAAATACCCATTAGAATAATAATGACAGCAGAAATATCATGAAGGATTTTTCCAAATTTTCTAGTTTTAATGAGTTTTGTAGAAATACTTTCAAAGAAAAGAGCTGTTATTATAAATGGTAATCCAAGTCCAATCCCATAAGCAAGGAGAAGGCTCATGCCTTTCCAAACTGTTGTTGCTTGTGCTGACCAAAATAGAATGACTGCCAAAACAGGTCCAATACAAGGCGTCCATGCAAAGCCAAAAGCCATCCCAACTAAGAAAGAATGAAGTTCTTTATATTTTTCTAAAGACTTAGGTAACTCAAATTTTCTTTCTTGGTATAGTTGTTGAATCTTGATAACATCAAGCATAAATAGTCCCATGATGACAAAAACTATCCCAGAAATTTTTCTAATAAGTGGTTTATATTGGGCAAGTAAAATTCCTAGCGTTTGAGTGGTTGCTCCAAGTAATACAAATATAAAGATAAACCCTAGAGTAAAAATTACTCCATTCACAAAAACTCTTCTTTTGAAGATGCTTTTATCTGTTTCTTCCTCTTGTTTTGAAGTTGCAATACCAGCAAGGTAAGCAAGATAAGTTGGAACAAGTGGTAATAGGCATGAGGCAAAGAAAGTAATAATTCCTCCAAGAAAGGCAATCAATAAATTAACTTGAGATCCATCAAACATATTTTGAAACATATTAAGAAAGGTGGTTGGTTCCTTGTTTTAGGATTGGGATTACCTCAGGCCCGTAGTGGTTAATAAATTGATCAAAGTTTTCTTCTACCAGAGAAGATAAAAAAGTATCTTTAGTTTGTGTAGTTTGGTAATAACAAGTATTATTTGGTTTTTCTCTTTTTAAAATACCTTTATCTACCATTCTATTCATAACTGTCATCACAGTAGTGTAGGCAGGGTTAAGGTCATTAGAAAGTTGTTCCAAGACATGTCTGACACAGACTTTTTTACTTTGCCAAGCAATCTTTAAGATTTCTCTTTCTAGTGGTCCAAGTGAATAATTAATTGAATTTTTAGACATCTACTACTTAGTGTAGTAGTCATTTGTTTTAATAACAAGTAGGTAATTCACTACCATTTTGGTATAAGTAAGAAGTGTTAAAAATTCTTATCCTCTTTATATTATTTACTATATTTAAATTTCTTAAAACCATGTTACAAAAAATATTTCCCAATATGTTCAAGTCAAATCCCAACTCTAGTTCAGATGAATTTAAAGAAGGTAAAGAAGAATTGAAATTATTTGAGTCAGATCCTAAATTAAAAAAAGCTACATTTGCAGGAGGTTGTTTCTGGTGTATGGAAGGGCCACTAGAGTCAGTGAAAGGGGTTGAGGGAGTTGTGCTTGGATATACTGGCGGAGGGAGAGAAACCGCCTTAGTTTTTTATGATCCAAACATTACAAAGTATAAAGATCTTGTAGAGATGTATTGGAAGTTTATTGATCCAACTGATCCAGATGGCCAATTTGCAGACCGTGGTAGTAGATATCACTTAGGTATTTTTTACCATACACAAGAGCAGCAGGAGATAGCGGCACAATATATAAGAGAAATGGAAGAGAGTGGTAAGTATGATAAGCCAATTACAGTAGAATTATTACCTGAAGAAGATTTTAAGTTAGCAGAAGACTATCATCAAAACTATTATAAAAAGCAGTCAAAGAATTATAAGGAGTATTATAGAGGTTCAGGTAGACAAGCTTTTGTAGAATCAAATAGTTTTGAGTAGCTTCTTAACAATTTTATTTATTTTATTTGTTTTTTTCTTTGTCCAAGAAAATTGAAGATTATTTAAAGACTTTTTGCTAGATAGTTTATTTATATAATATTTTCCAAATATCTTTGTAAAATAGTTAACCTGATTTCTCTTTTTAATTAAAGGTCTTAGTCTTCTGACATGAAAGAGATCTAGATCATCGAGATCTTTAAGAATCTTTGCTTCAATACTGTTTAATGGAAAAAATTGAAATTGAGCATGTTTGCGGATGGCATAGTTTACCTCAACAATAATAGATTTAGGTAGTAGTCCTACTGAATGTTTACTAAAGATAATCACAGAACCAAAGCCTTCATAAATTTGATGGAAAAGAAGTTTGAATGGATTGAGTGATTGTTTTTTTGCTTTCCAAGTATCATGCCAAATAATGGAAAGTAGTAAAATTTCAAAATTAATTTTTTTATGATTCCTATTATCTTTAAGAAATGATTCTAAATTACTTAGTAGCCTACCGATGTGATGATTATCATGTAGCTGGTCAATACTATCAGCCATTTTTTGTTCCCCTACCCTACAAAGCATTAGGGTTTTTTTAGAGATTTTTATTTTAGGATGATTCTTAAGAAATTTATCAATATACATGAAGGGATATTATAACAGTAATACACTTTATGGTATGAAAAAGGAGCCATTTGCAGACTCCCTTTTTGTTTTGCTTTTGCACCTTTATTCGAGTGTTTCAGGTGGGAATTCCTCATCAAGAGTATAGGGTAATCCCTCTCCGCCATGAACAACATAGCATTTCATCAGAGTAAATTCTTTCTGAGTATCTAATTGATCATCAGGGAATTCCTGTCGCCATTTCTTAACTACATCACTAAAGATAGCCATTTCAGTCTCAGTTACCTGTTTAAGGGTAATGATTCTGAACTTGAGGGTCGGAATGTTTTCAATAGGTGCGCCATTTAAGCGCCATTCATAACTCTCAATCTTTTTTAAGATTTGTGATTTGCGATGTGTAGGTGCATTTTTTGGAATTTGCATAACATAAACTGCCATTGGTATAACCTCCAATATAAATGTATAGATGTTTACATATCCAGTGAGTATTATAAGTTAGAATATGATTTAATGCAATAACTATGGGTCATATGTTATTTTATTAATTATTTTTCTGTTATCATTAATACATGGGTCAAAATATATCAGAGAATGTGATCGTCATTGAAGGCCATTCTGGGGTTGGTAAAACATCTACGGCACAAACATTGGCTGTAGAGTTAGGCTATGCCTTTTTAGACTCAGGTCTTGTTTACCGAGCTTTTAGTCTTCATCTAATCCGTCATGATATCCCACTTGTTCCCAAATTAGTTTATAGAGCTTTAGATTCTTTTGATCCATATATAAAAAAGGATGGTTCTGTAATTTTAGAAGGTCATGATGTCACTTCTCTACTTCATGATAGACAAGTTACTGAGATTGTATCTTCTGTCAGTAGTGCTCAATTTGTTAGAAAAAAAGTAAATAAGATAATGTTAGATTTTAGTTCTAGATACGAAGGACAAGTAGTTATCACTGGCCGTAGTACCGCTGCTGAGGTCTTTCCAGAAACAAGATTAATCTTTGATCTTCAAGCTGATGCTGAAGTCAGAGCAATGAGAAGGTTTACGCAAAGAATGGAAACTTGGAATGGTGAAGGTATGGAGCCTAATTATGATGAGATCTTAGTAGCATTAAGAAAGAGAGATCTTTCTGATATTAACAAACCAGTCATGCCAATGGCAACAAATGAGCAGGCTGTGATAATTAATACTGAGGAATTGGATTTGAAAGAAGTTGTGGATCAAATTTCAAAAGAAGTTAGATTGAAGATAGCTACAATAGAAGGAGTAATGAGAAGAAATAAAGAATTATAATTTTTGGTAAATTATTTTGTTATTTGTCCATGACAAATATCTTTTAAAATCATCTGTATTAATTACAAGAGTAGCTGTATTTATATTTGGGTGGAAACCAGCTTGTTTATAATCCATTAAATCTTGATCAATAAAAACAGTTACATTTTTTTCTTTATTGTTAATTAAAGTAAATGGAGAAACTGAGCCAGGTGTTACATGAAGGTATTTCATTAAGTCTTCTGGAGAGGCAAAGCTTAATTTCTTCTCACCTAATTTTTCTGAAAAACTTTTTATGTCAAATTTTTTATCTGCTTCCATTACAACTAAGTAATAGTTTGTTTTCTTTTTATTTCTTAAAAATAAATTTTTGCTATGACAAGTCCCCTCTTCTAATTGATATTGATCAGCTTCTTGGGTGGTAAAGACTGCGGGGTGATCAATCTTTTGGTAATTAATATTAAGATCTTTTAGAACCTTATAGATATCATTTGACATGAGTTAACATTTCTCCTAGTTTTTTATAGTTTTTTGTGAACTTTTTCATTCTTTCTTGATATGGGAATTGAGCCCAACTTCGATGATCATCTCTGAAAGCAATAATACTAGACCAACCAGGATCATAACTTTTGTCTTTAGATAAATTGTTATCTAATTTAATTTCATTTAATATCTGACACTCTACTTTATGAAGCAATTCAATTATCTCTCCGTTTGGAGTGGCATAAACAAGCCCAAGATCAAAAGTCGCATTTCTATTTTCTTCATCTTTCATAAGGTTTAAAACTTGTTGTGCAGATAATGTTTTTTCTACAAAAGACATATATGGTCCAGGAAAGTTATTTAGTGTTTCAATAGCAAAACCATGATCTTCTCTGATTACTGGTTTATTTAAATTCTTGGCTTCTTGTACTGCCATATCTTTGGCAATATTTATAACATTGTTATCTTGAATTTCTGCTAAGTTTGTTTTATGGCCTACAACATTAATACTAAAAGGTTTTAGTGCTAATTGTGCTGTCTCAATTTTGAAGTGGTTGCCGGTCAGTAAAGTAATTGTCATTATAAAAGTGTGTTTACTTTAGTTAAAAGAAGATCTAAGGCCACATTATTTCTTCCACCTTCTGGAATAATAATATCGGCATATCTTTTATTTGGTTCAACAAATTCTTCATGCATTGGCTTAGTAAATTTAAGATATTGGTCTACAACAAAATCAAGAGTTCTACCTCTCTCTTCAATGTCTCTTTTGATTCTTCTGATAATCCTGATGTCATCCTCAGTATCAACAAAAACTTTTAGATCCATTAAGTCTCTTAATCTTTTTGGTTCAAAAATTAAAATGCCTTCTATGATAATTACTTTATTTGGTTGTAAAACTGTTGTTTGTTTGGAGCGAGTATGATTTACAAAGTCATAAATAGGCTGTTTGACTGCTTTACCAGCTGTTAGGCCTTTTAGTTTAGTGATTAAAAGATCCGTTTCTAAAGAGTCAGGATGATCATAATTTGTCTTTACTCTTTCTTTCATTGGTAAATGATCTTGGTTTCTGTAATAGTCATCATGGGATATACAGGTAACTGATTCATCACCTAATACTTTGATTAGGTTTTCTACAATGGTGGTTTTTCCAGAGCCACTACCTCCGGCTACGCCAATAATGAAGGGTTTTTTTGAGGAAGACATATTTGTATTGTAACATTTGTTTAAATGTACAAAAAAAACCTACTGTGTATGCAGTAGGTTCATTGTTTTGATTTGAGTCCGGGATTATCCCCCCGGTGGGTATTGAGTTGTACCCTTCCTTTTTAGGTTGGGGTTAAATGGAGATTTTATCGTATTGGTACTTATTCGCCGAAACCACCAAGTGAAGTTTGGCTAAATGAGGCACCGGATTGTGATGCAGACACGGCTGATTCACTGAAGGTTTGGAATGCCGCCCGGATTTCTTGATCCGAATTGCCGGGTGTTAAAATCCAGCTATCAGGAATACCCATGCTTCCAAACACAACGCGGAAGTCTGTCCCGCGAAGTTCAATTCCCATGCCACAAACGATATGACGTTCACTATCAAGCATGTCTTGCGATAAGTTTGCGGCATCACTTGCTTTTACGCCACCGGAATGTTCGTCAGCACCATCTGACATCAACATACTTACTGAGCGAACACCGACACCACTTTCTTTGGCTTCCTGAGTTTTTGCAATCATGGTACTCCAGAAAGTGATAGCGTGTTTGTAGAGTGGTGTTCCGCCAGTCGGATGATACAGATGCAGACCTGATGCAGAGTCATTGAATTTTTGCACAAGTTCTGAGTCATAGCGATTGACGATGCGTTCAATAAAATCACTAACACTGAGACCGTTTTCTGCGGCAACTTTGTTCAGTGCTTCTACAGCCCGGCTATCTTTATTTGCATAGAGCGTTGCTAGTGTGTAGAGTGAAACAAACTGACCGACATTTTCCAGTGGGGTAAATGGAAGCATCGTCCCACCATTAATGTCTTGTATCATCAACAGAACGTCATCACGATGTTTCGCACCCATAAGTGAATCACGTACAAGGTTAAGACCTGTTTCAACGCTTTCTACATTGCCACCAGCGCGGATATAGATTGTCTCACCATCGATGACTACTTCTTTTGTAACAGTACCATGGAACATTGAAGTCGAGTTATCAACATCAATTCCCATTAAAAGTAGCTCGTTGGCTTCAACGTCTTCGATACCTGTGCCGAATGCGTTCTGAATTTCTAATCCCATGTTCATTCCTGAAAATGCTGTCATTGACATTGGGCTGACATCGCCCTCATCTGCTGCGTTTGCCATGAGTTCTTCAATATAGCTTGTCATGTGTTTTTCTTACTCCGTGAGTTAAATTAAATGAATGGTTTTTGGTTTAGTGTTACGTTTGTTAGTAGTTCCAGCCTTGTTAAAGAGGCTGGAACTAAGGTGGTGTATTACCGAAAGATAGTACATTTCCCAGTAAACTTTACGTTATTAGCTATTATTCCAACCTTGTTGGATTGGACCTGTCCATTCCCACATTGGGGTGTCACTGAATGCTTGCACGTTCATTCCCATTCCTGCAAATTTAGTGTAAGCCGCTTCACCAACATCGGTAAAGTCGAGTCCGGGGAAATTCACAGCAGGATTAGGAGGAATGACTACATCACTTGCCATATCTGTAGGAAGGTAAATTCTCTGGACAACGGTTGGATCCTGTTCGTACATCTTTCCACCAAAATCTTCGATTGAAGATGCCCCACAATGACTGCGGGCTTGGTTAGGAACCAAAATAGCATCTGCGCGATCCAATGATTTCATGAACGCTGTATTGCTTTGTACCAATTGAACAGATTTCATGTGGTCTTGTGGATCCGGGATAGTGTTAACTTCTGTATCCACAACACTATAATTTTCAAAGAGAGGATGTCCACCTTTTACATGGTTTTCACGCATGGTTGAGCGGGCAACTTCCCAGAAGAAGATAGTTTCATGAAGCAAAGGAACCAGCGCATGGTCGATACCACCTAAAATAACGTGGTAGGGCCAGACGATGAGCAATTGTTTGCCACGAACCTCTAATTGTGTGACGTAATGCATTGCGTAGCGATAAGCATAAAGCTCGTTGCCGCCAAACATTTCGCCAACAATCGCGGGGTTAATCCGAATTTGACCAGATTTGACCATAGCAACAGTGATTTGCGTACTAGGATCAGGATGAGAGCCATCCTTGTACACCCAGAACATCGCATGGAAAACTGCCATTGCCCGATGTGTATCAAGTGTTGCAATAATCCGTTTGATGAGATGACCATATTGAAGAATGAATCGAATCAAGCGTTCAGTATCTTCGATAGCACCACGACCACTGCGACCACCAACGAACAGTGGACCCATTGTCATAGCAAAGGCGATTTGAAAATCAATTGCGAGCAATGATATATCAAAGTCCTGCGAGGCGGCGGGTGTTACGTTGTTAATTAACGCCCATTCTGTAGCTTCAGCCGCACGTGCCCCATAATCAGGGATGTACAGTTGTTCTACTTTGTTGGTTGCGAGTGCATCAGCGAAGTATGCGGGGATAGGTAGTACGTTCTTTGAAAGTTTCATAGTTCAGTCGTATCCTTTTTTTAGGTTATTTGATTTTGAGTAGATGTACATGTTTCTCTGAAACTGCGTAGATTCCACCTTTTGCAGATAGAAGTACAGTTTCGTCATTAACAAACGGTTCTGTATCAGGGAAGCTTTGAGTTTCGACCAATTGGTCGTTATCAATTTCCACTTTTACAATTCCGTTGTCAGTTGGCAAAAGAATGAAATTCGCCACAGGTAACCCTTGTCGGATTTGCCCCAGCCAATTGTTTTCACCTTCAGTCGTTTGACCTTGGGCTAAAACTTTTCCATCTTTGCTATATACGATACAGTGATTTATTATTTCACTGCCTTCTTTTGTTTGAAATAGTAACCAAACCTTATCTTTTGATATTGTCGCGTGTGCGTCTAACAACAGTCCATTGATCCGAAGATTTAGAGAGTCGTTAACGCGTTTGCGTTTAGTATCGAAGATAAAAGCAGTAGTTAATGCTCCAACACGATAAAAACCAAAGCCAAAATCTTCGCCTGTCCAAAATTGTGAGCGACCCGGAACGAATCCTGATCTTTGCTCTAAACCAAATTTGGTTATTGCGCTGATGTGGCTGCCTTCTGTAAGGAAAATACTGTCTGAGTTAGTCCCAGCTAATGTTCTTCCTTGAAAAGTATCAGATACAAATTGCGTACTCTGACCTTGTTCATAAATATTGACACGACCCTCATTTGCGATTAGAGTTATATCCCCAGACACATATGCTTGCGCATAGGGTTGGAGTCTCTCTTCGACAATTACTTGGCCGTTCTCTCTGCGATACTTGCCGTTTTCATGATACACCACCATTAATTTTCTATTCTGGTACACTGCCGAAACAATAGTACCTCTAGTAGTAAATTCTAGTGTTGCAGTAACATTTCCACGGATTACCACAGCTTGTTGTTGTACCGGTATCTGAGGCACACTTGCTTTACCAGTTCTTATTGCTTCCAAGATTTCATCAGGCATATAGCCACGACGACCTTCTTCAAATACTTCTCGGAAGTAATCTTGAACTTGCATTGGGAATTCGGTAAAAGGTACTCCAGACTTAGGGTATCTCACGAGAGGGTTGAAAATAGAAATACCTAACATAGGTCTTTGTACATCCAGAACTTTTGCTTTTCCCTTTTCGTTTTTATACGATCCACCAAAAGGTGGCACAAAAGTTAATAGCTCCCAGAGCATGGCATGATAGCCATACCAGTCACTATTTGCATTATGTGGCAGAATCAGCATTGGTTTTGTTTGATTGGGATCACAGTGCAATGGATCAACATAGCGTGCGGTGAATGTAGGGGTTAAATAAGAGCCCCACTGTCCAGCATCGATATCGATAACTGCGATTCTGTTTTTCCCGTTGACCTTCATTGTGTTCATCGACGTAAAATCTGAAAACACGAATGGGTTTGTATTCTCATGAGCACCCTGAACGGTATCGCGTAAATGACGAAACATCTCCACGACATCTGAACGGGTAACGCCAGAACTTTTAGCAAACTTAGGTTTGGACAACTGTTTAAGAATGTAGCCATCAACCATGGGCATGCTATAAGCCACTATAGTTCCACCTTTTCTGTCATAGCCCAAATGTTGGGGTTTAATGACATCGTCTGGTAGTCCAGTCGGAAATTGAGGGAGTTTCACTTGAAGGACTTCTAGGCGTTTTTCAGCCATATTTCTTTCATGATCTTCATTGGGTTTCCCACTATATGAAGGGTCATTCCCTCTTTTATAACGTTTGAATGCTGTCTGTCCGATTTTATGAACGTAGGCTTCGTTTCCTTGTCCTACTTCGGTATCGTCAGAGAGAGTTACATATTGTCCGTTAATCCAGACTTTCATTATTCACCTCGTGTTCTGACACCGACAAGAATTGTAGTGTCATCATTTAAAAGTGACTTTCCTTTGACTATTCGAGCAAGGTTAGCATTACCAGCCTTTATAGCTTGTTGAACGCTTTCACGATCAATTTTTGCAATGCGCTGATTTGCTAGCACTAGCCTACGCCTGATAAAATCGGCGTTCTTTAGTGCTTTATCTGACCAGAATTGGTCAATGCTTCCCAATGGTTTGCCATTTGGCATAACTAGCCCATCTTCAAGTAGATTACCTACCCCATCAGTTCCGATTAGAAAATGATCCAACTCTGCAGTTGGCATTATGATCGGGATTTGGAATGGAATTGGTTTTTCTGAAAGAAGAGCTTGTGCTACGCAAGGTGGTTGGTTATTTGGAAATGGTCCTAAAACGTTAACATCATCATTAACTATGACCACTCCATCACCAATATGAAAAAAGACTGTTATCTGTGGGGTTATGATTACTCCGACAGTCGTGTGCATGAAATACCCTAACGCAATTTCACTGAAACTTCCTCCTGACATTGTCATCGTCAAGATAATGTTCCGGTATTGCGAAATGATATTTTGCTTAGCTTTTTCCCACATTGGATTATCTGGGTGCAATACATCTGCATGATTAGCTTGCGCTAAACCAACAGACATTGCTGCTTGATATAACACTTCTGGAATAATTAGTGAACCAAGTCTTGCACCAAATTCTGAAGCAATTGTGACGTGAGGGTCTCCCAACCCGTCACAAACTACGCCGATGATTACACCCCCCGGAAATACTTTCCAGTTGAATGCATCATGGGAATTTTTTGGTACGTTGAGATGGTCACTGCCTACCGTAGAACCTCCAGCAATTTTAAATGCTTGAGCCATATCATACCTCCGTAAACTTTCGTAAACTTATTAATCTCCATTTGTTAATGTGCCCCCATTGCTTACGCAGAATTGTGTAATTTATGCAATTGGGTTACATTCCCCCTCACCCTTATAGCCCGTAGACTACAACTCCTCAAAAGAGAGGAGGTTAAGGTTTGGGATTTTTGTTAGGTACATACATACCTAACGTTCACTCAATATCCTTATTCTCTATGTTACTGTGTTAGCAACACTTCAAATTTAGAGTATGAGCTAATTTTATTATCTATTTTTTAATAAATAACAAAATTAGGTGATACTCTTTGATTATTCTTTAACACATCAGGTGTGTAGAACGACTCGCTATTTTCTCATTATAGGATAAAAAAGTCAACTCTTATATTTATAAGAAACTATTTGTCCTATCAATGAATATTTAGTGTACTTTTTTAAGCAACAATATACTTCTTCCTTTATGTCGTTCTCTGTACACAACATTGAAAGAATCCATTTTGGATACTATATCTTCTATTCTGGTAATTACAGTTGAACTGGAAGCTAATAAAGTTTGTCCATCTTTTTTTAAATTAGAATTAATTTGTTCTAGGTACATTTGATAAAGATCAACATTTTGTTTTTCTGGAATTAAACCAATAACAAGATCTGCTTCTTTATCATTAACTTCCAAATCAATTTGATGTTTTGTGGTAATTGATTCTTCAGGGTAATCATATCTAATTAAATTTTCTTTGCTTGTCTTGAGAGCCAATAAATCTCTGTCTATTAAAGTAATATTTTTTGCTAAGAATTGTCTAGTTATTGCCAAAGGGATATATCCTTGCCCAGGGTTGAAGACTATAAAGTTAGTTGGATTGCCTTTAATCTTTTTAAGATATGAGAGAGTTCTTTTTGTATCAAAACTTAATTGATCAAACTCAGGTAAGTTATGGCTAGTCTTTAAGATAATTTCTCTACCTTTATATTCAAAGCTATTATCTTGTCTATAGAATTTATCTTTATCAGTATCTATTTTGTTGTTTTCATTGGAGATGAAACTGAAGTGGTAAACATGATGACCTGGCCATGATTTTTGATAAAGTATTTCTATATTGTCATCAGATTCTAGAGAAGTCTTGATAAATTCATTGATGGCATCAACTACAACTATGACCACTCTTCCGTCTTTAACTAAATGATTTTGGGCGTCTTTGATAATATGGGTTAATGCTTCTTCTCCAACTTTGGCAGGAATATTAGAAACTATTAAATCAAAATCAGTATCAGTGACTGAGTTATAGCCTAAGCTACCATATACTTTAATACCTTCAGAAAAGTTGTTTAGCTTTGCATTATCCCTACTATATCTAAGAGCCAAAGCATCTCTATCCACCATGTGAATTTCTGCATCAGGACAAATAGCTTTGAGGGTAATGCCAATCGGTCCAACTCCACAACCAAGATCAAGAACTTTTTTATATTTATTTACTTTTTCAAAGATAAAAGTTCTAAGTAATCTGCTTGTGCCATGATCAATGGTTTGAGAACTGAATAAATCTTGAGATAAATTAAACTTAAGGGTTTTATCCTCATGTTTATATTCAACAGTTTTTTTATAGTATGGGTCAGTTAATGGCACGATAAGTAATTTTTCTGATAATTAGGTTAATTTTATAGACTACTTATTATACAGTACTTAATTTTTTACTTGAAAATAGAGTTGTAAACATTATTTATCAGTTCTAAACTTTTCTTTGCTCCACTTTTTTGTGGATTTAACTCAACAATATCTAGAGATATTGATTGATGTTTTTTTATTTCATTTAAGACTGTAAGTACTTGTGCTTTTGATAGTCCATTTTTATTTGGTGTCCCAGTAGCACTGACCAACGATTCCATAAATACATCAATATCAAAAGAAATATGTAAGTGTGCAAACTTTTTTGACCAATTTAAAAGTGATTTTGCCATATTAGGTGAAATATCATCTGATGAATATACTTCAATATTTTTTTGATCAATATATTTATTTTCAGTTTCTTGTGTAATAAGATTTCCAACAAATTTAATTTGTTTTGTAAAATCACTATCATTTAGACTATTAATTAAGGATCTTAACCACATCCCGTGAAAGTTACTACTGGGACTAGTTGTTGGAAGGTGAAGATCAGCATGAGAGTCAAACATGATTAGGCAAACATTTTCTTGACCGTATTTTTGTATAACGGCTGAAAGACTAATATATGCAACACTATGATCTCCACCCAGACAAACTAAGGGTACTTTTTTATTCCAATGTTTTAAAATCTGGTTAGTGGCCTGTTGATATTGATCAAATATATTTTTTAAATATTGTTGATTATTTGTATCAGCTATTTTAGAAAATGATATTTGAAGAACTTCATCGCTAGGTGTAGTTATTTCCTTAGAGATTGCACTACCACCTTCGGTTACACCATTATTTAAAACAGTATGACCATGAGGGGCAAATTTAATACCTAAATTTGACGCTAAAATAACAAAGAGTTTGTTGTGGTTCATTAATACCGGTAGTGATCAGGTTTAAATGGACCTTTTTTATCAATTCCTAGATAGTCAGATTGTTCTTTGTTTAACTTTGTTAACTTAACTCCAATTTGGTCTAAGTGTAATGCAGCAACTTTTTCATCTAAGTGTTTTGGTAATTGATAAACACCAACTTCATATTCTTTATTGAATAATTCAATTTGCGCTAAGACTTGGTTTGCAAATGAATTAGACATCACAAAAGAAGGATGACCCATCGCACAGCCTAAGTTAATTAATCTACCTTCAGCTAGAAGAATAATCCTATGTCCATCAGGGAAAGTATAGATGTCTACTTGTGGTTTTAATTGTTTCTTTTTGATCTTTGGGAATTTATTTAATTGTTCGACCTGAATTTCAATGTCAAAGTGACCAATGTTACAAACAATGGCAGTGTCTTTCATTTTCTCCATGTGTTCAATTCTGATCACATCTTTACAACCAGTTGCGGTAACAAAGATATCAACTTCTTTGATAACATCCTCTACTCTTTTGACTTCATAACCTTCCATGGCAGCTTGGAGTGCACAGATTGGGTCTACTTCACCGATGATAACTCTAGCACCATTATTACGAAGTGATTGAGCACTTCCTTTACCAACATCACCAAAGCCAGCCACAAAGGCAACCTTACCAGCAAGCATAATGTCAGTAGCACGTCTGATTCCATCGACTAAAGATTCACGACAACCATAAATATTATCAAACTTAGATTTTGTGACAGAGTCATTGACGTTAATGGCAGGAATTTTAAGTTCACCAGCTTTCATCATTTTATATAAATGATGGACACCTGTGGTTGTTTCTTCAGAAACACCTTTAATTTCTTCAAGTAATTCCGGGTATTCTTTGTGAATTAATCCTGTCAGGTCACCTCCATCATCAAGAATCATGTTTGGACCAACTTTATTACCTTTTTTATCAGTAAAGTTTAAGGTTTGCTCAGTACACCACCAGTATTCTTTTTCGCTTTCACCCTTCCAGGCAAAAACAGGGATATTTTCTTTGGCAATAGCTGCTGCAGCATGGTCTTGAGTTGAGAAAATATTACATGAGGCCCATCTTACTTCTGCACCTAATGCAATTAGTGTTTCAATTAGCACAGCTGTTTGAATGGTCATATGTAGGGAGCCAGCAATACGAGCACCTTTGAGAGGTTTCTTCTTGCCATATTCTTCTCTGATAGCCATTAAACCAGGCATTTCTTTTTGGGCTAATTCAATTTCATCTCTACCCCACTGTGCTAGTGAGATATCTTTAACTTTGTAGTCTTGTTTTGTTTTTGTCATGTTAATTTTTTTTATTGTTTGTTTAATTACTTAATAATTTATTTTGTTATAGTTTCTTTATAATTTTCTTGATATCTATTTTTAATTAACTTCCAATCAAAGTGATGTTCTTGAGTTCCATGTTTTTCTACAGCATATGCAGCTGTTACAGAGGCTAGTTGAACAGTCTTTGTTAACTCCCAGTCTCTGATATAGCCATAGATAAAACCAGCTCGAAAGGCGTCACCGGCTCCAGTTGGATCAATCGCTTTGCTGACTTTAGCAGCTGAAATATTGTATGGTTTATATTTGTCTTTTTTAGAATAAATAGTAGAACCTTTCTCACCTAGTGTAATGACACAAACTTTTGTTTGTTTGATAATAGCTTGTTTAGTTAACTGGGTTTTTTTAACTAGCATGCCCATTTCATAATCATTAACAATCAAAAGTTCACAAGCTTTGAGACCAGTTAATAGATCTTCTTTGGATAGAGCTAAGATTTGTTGACCAACATCAAAGAACATTCTCTTTTTATATTTGATACATTCATTGGCCTGAATAATCATTTGTTTTGGGTCATGAGGTGAAACAACAAATAGAATATCTTCATCCTTAAACTTTTTTACACTGAGACTACTAGCATCAGCCATAGCTCCAGGATAAAACCCTCCAACTTGGCAGTCATTCTTATCTGTTAGAACATTAAATGTTGCAGTAGGTAGATCTGAATAATGGACATGAGATATATCCACTCCAAGCTTTTTAAGATCATTCATGTAGGACTTACTCTCGTGTCCTATGGCACCATAGAGAATGGGCTTTTCTTCAAGTAAAGCCAATGAATATGCAATGTTACCCGCAGTTCCTCCTGGGGTACGTTTTAGACTTTGGACTAAGGTTGAGATAGATAAAACATGGAGTTTATCTGGTTGAATGAGGTTCTCAAAGAGACCTTCAAAATTCATAATTTGGTCAACGGAAAGAGATCCAGAAAGAAGAATTTTCATACTAGGAAATATAGCATCTTTGAGGAGTAATCATAACCCAATATATTTTGTTAAAACCTAGTGAACAACTGTATGAAGTTTTGATTAGTCACATCAAACCAATATGAGGGTCCTTCCTTATCAGAGTCTAATTGTGTTGTGGTGATAAGTAATAAATTTGGGTCTGCCCAACCAGTTACTTCATTAAAAGTATAAGGAATTTCGTGTTCTATATATAGATCATTTATATTAATAAAATCATCTTCATCAAACTTTTCACCTGATGATTTAAATATTAAATTATTCTTAGAACTAACATTGTTTTGTTTAATAAAGAAATATTTATTTTGAGGAGACCAACTATTGAGAGGAAGTTCTATTGTCATCTTGTTATTGATTGTTTCTGAAAAAATTTCTTGTATTTCTGAATCTTTTTCTTGAACAGATAAAGTATATTTAATTCTATTAAATGGCATTTTTTCTGTATCTACGAATAGTTCTATTGCTCCTTCTGGTGAATCCTGTGAAGTTTTAATTACTTTAATTTCAGGAGAGTTTGAAATTATGGTTTTATCCTCATCACTATTTATACATATGGGAGTGGTACCATCTTGAATTTGCAGATGTTTGCAAATAGAGATCGGAGTACCCGGATCATCTTTACTTGCATAAGTAGTAGTTCTAATTGTAGTAGGGTTGGTCCAGTTATATAAAATACCAGCGTCAGTAGTGCGTAAATTAACACAACCATGACTCATCTCATGCCCAAAGTTATTATGCCAATATGTACCATGCAAACCATAGCCACGAGCTTTAGGGATCTGGTCATTATAGAAATACATGACATATGGAACGTTAGGTAAGTAATAGTAATCGTTACCACTCCCTCCAGACATTTTTGTAGCACGTATCTTAATCCAAATTGAAAATTCACCAGTAGGTGTTCTACCCCACTTGCCTGTAGAGACAGGGGCATCTAGAACGATTTCATTTCCTTCATAGGCATATAATTTTTGTTGGGATAGATCTACATAGATATGCTTTTCAGATACAGTCTCTTCATCTTCAGTATCTTCTCCTAAAACTTCTGACTGAAATTCTGAATCAAGAATAATAGGAGGGACATTAATTAAGTTGCCAAGAAATGTTCCTTGGGTACCATTCTCAATAACAGTAGATAAGTTATCTATACAAGAAATAGAGTTAGCACAGGGAGTTTTTGATTTAATAAAAAAGATTAGAGTAACAATAGTTATTGTGAGAAATAAGCCTGATAAGAAAAATCTTTTTTGCTTCATTTATATGAGCATAGCAGTTTTTTAATATTGGATAAATAGGTGTCAGATTTCTGTAAGTAAATCACTTTAACATAGTCATAAAGTTTTAATTAACTGTATTTACCAATTGTTTAAAAGTGCTATTTATGACACAATATTTTATATATTCTGGAAAGTGAAAGTGGTATCAATTGATCCACGAGCTTTGAAAGAATTAAAAAAGTTTTCTAATGATGCCTATTTAAAATTTGTAGCTTTATTTAAACTATTAGAAGAAGAAGGTTTTTTGTATGAACCTTTGGCTAAAAAGTTAAAAGGACATAAGAACTTGTTTGAACTAAGAGTAAAATCACGGGGCCAGTTTAGATCTATTTATTCTTACATAGGGAAAGAAGAGATAATTATCTTAACAGCTTTTAATAAAAAGACACAGAAAACCCCTATTAGAGAAATAAACAAAGCGATTAAAAGACTACAAGACTATTTATGAAAAAAATAAAAAAAGTTCCACTAAATAAAATAATAAATGATCTTACTACTGATGAAAAGAAAATAGTGGAAGAAGAAAAGAAGTACTTTAGTTTGGTAAATACATTAAGAAAGTTAAGATTAGAAAAAGGATTTACACAAGAATATTTAGCAAAGAAATCAAATATACCTAGAACTACTATTGTAAGAATAGAGTCAGGAGAGCGTAATGCTACTTTAAACACTTTAATTAGTATGGCTCATGGATTAGGTAAGGAGTTGGATATTAGGTTGGTTTGATGTGAATTAACGAAAGTTCATAATAAATAGGTGTCTAATGGTAAAATACCCATATGTCAGAAAAGAATATTCAAGATAAATACAATGAAGCTGTAGAGCTTTATCATTCTGATGCATATTTGGAAGCTCTTAAGTTATTTGAAGAAATAATAGATAACAATGAGGGAACTAATAGCTTTAGTAGTCAAATTTGGAAAGCATCTTGTTTGGTTAGATTAGAAAAGTTTGAACAAGCTTTAGAAGTAATTACAAAAGTTATTGATCATAAAGAGTTATCTTTAGATATTAAAAAAAGAGCTTTACGAGTATTAGCCTTTGTTTATACAAAGACACATGAGTTTAAAAAAGCATTTCTAATTTATGATCAATTAGTTAAAGATGAGGTAGACCCTCGAGACTTAGAATATTTACAACATCTTATTGATACTGCTCAAGAAGAGTTTGATTATTATATTAAATACGGATCACTTTCTGCTTGGAAGAAACAAATTAGGGATGAGATTAAAACTAATCTTAAAAAGGTAGATCTAGAAATGAAGACTATTTATAGTCCTGCAGTATTACAAAGGATATTAGATTCTTTTGGTGTAGGTCGAATTAAAGAAGCTGAATCTTTTCTTTCTATTGGTAAGAACTCATGGATTCATTTTATTAAAACAAACCAAGGTGAATTTGAGTTATTCTCTTTTCCTACCTATGTTACAGAAGATGAACAGTTGGAATTGTTAGATAAAAGACTAGAAAGGTTTGGATATATTTTTGAAGAAACTATTCATCGTTTTGATAGATATCATCAATTAGTTCAAAAGACTAGGTTAACTAAGATTTCTCCCAAGCAAATTATTGATGATTTTGAATTACTTAAAGATCAAAAGATTAAAGATTTATTTAGAGTAACTGGAACAATTATTCATTTTAATTTTGAGAATGATTCAACTATTTGGTCATATGGACTGTGGAGTTTACAGCATAAAGAAACTGATAAAGACTCAAAAGTCTTAATTGATTCATATAATACTCCAGGTCTTGAAATTGAAGATATCATTGAAGAATTACAAAAGAAAAATCTAGAATATAAATCTTTTATTTTGAAAGATGATTGGTTTGAGTTATATTTTTCAGATGGATATAGTTTCCATTTTAAAGCTGATTATGAGTTTCCAGCTATAGAGTATTTATTCTTTAGAGATAATGATAATAGTATCCAAATATTTAGTGAGCAAGAGATTTATTATAGTAAAGAGATTGTGGGTGAGTAACAGGTCTAACAAGTTAGAACATATTTAAGATTAAATTATTCTACTCTGACTCAGACTCAAGATGATCACTATAATTTAATAATTCTAAAATGGGGTTATCTTTAAGAACTACTTTATTAACTGAACAGTTCAACATTTGAAAGTCTTCTCCTTCATCATATTTCTTTCTTAAATCAGAAAGTTTCTCATCGCCAAAAATATTTCTTAAGTAGTCGATAATTGCTCCACCATGGGTGACTAATATAATATGAGAGTCATCTTTTGTTAAGTCATCTACTAGCCGTTCAATTCTTTGACCGGTTGCTCTGGATGAATCTCCATACTTAGGGATATATTCTCTATCATTAGTTGCTTTAATCCACTCTCTTAAAAACTCATTTCTAGTAATATTTTTATCTTCCCAGTTCATTCTTTCTATTAATTTTTCATCTAGCGTGTATTCAAGGTTTAATACCTTTCCTATATGCTGAGCAGTTTCTATTGTTCTTTTGAAAGGGCTGGCAATAATTTGGGTAATGGGGTGATCTTTTAGATAGTGACCAGTTTGGGTTGCCTGGTTTATACCAAGTTTAGTTAGCCCAGGGTCACCAGCGTGTACTTCTTTCTGGCCGTGTCTGATGAGGTAGATGGTTGTCATATAATCCTTTTAAACAATATCCAATGAATAAATTGAAGAATATTGATTAAAGCCAGTATTCTCAAAGGCTTTTACAGAAATAGTGTTTTTAGAAAATATTTCTGTTTTTATTCTAGTAATTTGTTTTTCTTTAGCCCAATTAATACACTCATTAATTAATTGCTTAGATAATCCTTTGTTGCGAAATTCAGGTAAGATATAAATTACTTCTAACTGACATTCTAATAGATTAGATTTAGAGTTAATTTTATTAGTATGTGCATAAAGGTATCCCATAGGAGAATTGTCACTATCCTCTGCAATGAGGAATAGTGCTAAAGGATTATTTAGTTGCTGAAGATACTTATTATTAATTTCATCCCTAGAATATTCTAAAAATGGTTCAAATTCTTTTTCAACTAAATGGAGTTTTTCTCCAAAATTAAGAAGGGTTTTTATATCAGACTTAGTGGCTTTTCTAATTAGCATATTCTAGATTATACATGGTGTTATTTATATTAGATTAAAAACTTGTGTTGAAGAAGTTGTTAATAAATATATAAATGCTATATTCCTGATATGTATTCAGTAACTCAAAAAGATCCTTATGGATGTGGATTAGCTTGTGTTTCATTTTTATTACAAAAACAGTACCAAGATGTAGCTGAATACATAGATCAAAATAAAGCAAAGACCTATGGCTTTACATGTAAAGAACTTGTTAACTTACTTGTTAAATTTAATCTTAATTATCAGTACAAGTACCTAAAACCAAAGCTAAAAAAGAAGATTTATGATAGTGGCACGATTGTATTTATCAAAAGATCTAAAAGGTATCCTAGTGGACATTATTTAGTTAGATATAAGGATGGTTGGATGGATCCTTGGATTAATTTTTCTATTAGAGCTAAATTAAGTAGTGCTCAATCAGGCTTTAGAAAAAGATTACCAGGTAGTCCAGTTTATGCTTTGTTTTTGATTAATTAATAATCATAGATTAGTTATAAATGTAAGATGAAAGTAATAAACTTACTACATAGTGAATGTAATGCAGACTTTCTTTTTTTAATTATACTCAGTTATTGTTTTGGTCCAAAGAGATTTTTTGATGTTTTTATAGTATATTTGATCTACTATGTCTATTAAACATCCTGAAATTGAGCGTGAGTCTCAACAAAACCCCCATTTAGTTAATTTAGAGGTTGATTACCTATATCATTTAGGACTAGATACATCTATGGATCTACCTAGTATGTTTGGAGATGTTAAATACGTTTGTATGGGTGGTAGCCCTGAAAGAGCTGAACAATTTGCTATTAAAGCAGCTGAAAGATTGGGTATCTCTGTTCCAGAAGAAGGGCTGGAGCCTGTAGGAAAAACAGAAAGATATTCACTATATAAAGTTGGTCCTATCATTTCACTTTCTCATGGTATCGGTATGCCTTCTGCCAGTATTGTTTTACATGAAGTAACAAAACTTTTAAGATATGCCGGAAGTACAGACTTTAAATATATTAGGATTGGAACATCCGGAGGGGTGGGTGTAGATCCTGGAGAAGTAGTAGTAAGTACAAATGTCGTTGATGGGAAATTAAATCCTGTCCATGAAGTAGTTGAATTAGGAAAGAGTGTTGAATTAGATACTGCTCTTGATAGTAATCTCGTCCAATCTTTATTAACAATAGCCTCAGAAAGTGATATTTCTGCAACTGCAGGTACAACTATGTCTACAGATAGCTTCTATGCTGCTCAAGGTCGATTAGATGGTGCTTTAAACCCAAGATATACTGAGACAGAAAAAATGGATTTTTTACAATTAGCTTATGACAAAGGTGTTAGAAATATTGAGATGGAGGCAGCCATTATAGGAGCTTTTTGTAGAGAAGCTGGAATTCCTGCGGCAGTTGTTTGTGCTGCAATTTTAAATAGATTAGATGGAGATCAAGTTGGTTCAACTATAGAAGAGTTAGAACAGTTCTCAGATAATGCTCAACAGTTGGTGCTTAATTTAATTTCCAAAGAACTTAATTTAACTGATTAAAGTTCTACCCTGATATACTAATCACATGAAAAGCATTGCCCCTAAAGATTATATCTGTCCAATTTGTCTTGGTAATAAAGGCATTGAGAGTGATGATACTCTACTTAAACAAGCAGACTTAGTATTTAAAGATGATCTTGTAAGTGTTTGGATAAACTCCTTTTGGATTAAGGGTAATGAAGGTCACCTGATCATTGTTCCTAATGATCACTATGAAACTCTTTATGATCTACCCAGTGAAGTAGGACATCGTATTTTTGAGGTATCTAAGACAATGAGTAAGTTATTAAAGAAAGTATATAAGTGTGATGGTATTACCTTAAGACAAAATAATGAACCAGCTGGTGATCAACATGCTTTTCATTATCACCTTCATTTATTTCCCAGGTATATAAATGATAACTTTAATAAAGAGTTAACAAAGAAGAGTTATTTATCAGAATCTAGTAAGAGGATAGAGTTTGTGGAGAGGTTGAAGGAGGGGGTTTAGAGATATAAGTGCGGAGAGTGTGGGATAAGATTGGAACTTTTATAAAGTATTTTTCATCGAGTTGTATGTTGATTTTGATTGCTTAAACAACACTTTGATAAAAATTATGAGATAATATGTCCATATATTAGTTATTAGTTGAAAAATGGATAAACATTTCCGTCATACAATTTCTCTATTACTAAGTACGTTTAAAAAACGTTTTCGTCTTTTTATTGGTTTTCTTATCATTAATATTATTCTCTCTCTAATAAATGTTATTTTTCCTTATTTTTTAAAATTACAAATTGATTTTTTACAGAATCAGTCATTTCAACTTCCATTTACAAATAATACTTTATCAATTTTTTTGGTATTACTTTTAGTTCCAGCTATCTTTGAGTTAAGTAGGTTGTCTTTTTTTCAAAGAATAGAAAGAAAAGTTTCTCAATCATTTACTTATAAATTAAGAAAAGATCTTGAAAAATTAATTTGGGAGAAAATGAAGAAATTTGATTTGGGTTTTTTTGAAGCTGGTAGGAATCAGCATTTAATTAGAACTTCTTTTTCTTCAATATATGTTTTTGATCGAATTACTCAATTTATTAGAGAACAATTTAATTCTATTATTACTTTTGTTGCCATAATTCCTCTTCTTTATTTTATTAACTATAAAATATTAATTTTAATTATCATTGCCAGTTTTTTACAGTTTTTTCTAAGAGAAGTAAGAACAAAATTAGAATTAGGTCAGCAATTTGTTAGTACATACATTGAGGGTAAAGCCTTTGTGATACAAGAATTAATGAGGAATAATTTTGGTCTTGTAAAAGAAATTGGCGCAAGTGAGCAAGTTATAGATCAGTATTTTAAAGAGCAAGATAAAACTGAAAAGTTAATATTAGAAAAGGAATTACATAATAAATCATCAAGAGTTTTAGATTGGTTTATTGAAAATGTATTCTTTATTCTGGCTAATCTTTTTGTCGCACAACAAGTATTTTCTGGAAAAGTATCCATTGGTACTTTTACTCTAACAATTTCATATATAAACCAAATCAGGCATTCATTTGAGGACTTTTTTAGCTTTAAGTCAAGATGGAAGTCAATTAGTGTTGAACTACTTAAAATGAGTTTCATTTTAAATTTAGAATCTAGATTAAAAACAACGAAAGATAATCTCAAAGTAAGTTTCCCTCAAAAGCTTGAACTTAAAAATGTTGGATTCACTTATCCAAGTTTTTATGAAGACGAAAAAAAGTTTATCAATAATATTGTAGATGACATAACCAATAACTCGAGGCGAGGTCAAAGTGAATTTGTACAACGAGAACTTGATGAGTGGCATAGTCTGTTGGAGACACCTTCTAAGAATAAGTCAGTGTTAAATAATGTTAATTTAGAAGTAAATAAAGGAAAGATCACAGCACTACTTGGAAGAAATGGCTCAGGAAAAACTACTATTACTAGGTTGCTTATGCATTCATATGAAGCTGATGAGGGGCAGGTCTTGATTGACGATCAGTTAATTAATAAGTTTGATTTAGAAGAAGTTTCTCAATCTGTAGCTTACTTACAACAATCTCCTTTTATAGTCGATAGAATGTCTATTAAAGATAATTTATTACTTGGAGTTAAGAGGAAGGTTACTAATAAAGAAATTTGGGAAGTTTTAGCAAAACTTCAAATAAAATATTTAGTTACTAAGCTAAATAAAGGTTTGAATTCAGTATTAGGTGAGGATACAAACTTTTCTGGAGGACAAAAACAATTGTTAGTTATTGCGCGTGCTTTGTTACAAAAAAGACCATTTATTATCTTTGATGAGGGTAGTAGTCAGTTAGACATTGAAAAAGAAAATATGATTCTAAAAGTATTGGATAGTATTAAATCAGAAGTAGGAATTCTTTTTATTACACACCGCATCACTGTTGCAAAGAAGGCAGATTATATCTATTTTTTAGATAAAGGAAAAATTAAAGAAGAAGGAACTCATCAGGAGTTAATTAAAAAAGAAGGTTTGTATCACAGGTTTTGGAAGTTACAGGTTATTGAGTAAAGTCATCTTTTAGTGTGGGGTGTGTGAGATGAAATTGGAATTTTTTATTGACTAAAAAATTATAAATTTTCCAATAATTCAGAATACATTTCTTTGAGTTTTTCTAAACTATCCAGATCAACCCACTCATCTACTTCATGTGCTCCAGCTCCATTCGGACCCCAAGTAATAACTGGAATACCTAAAGAGGCCAAAACATTATCATCTCCAACAGAAGATCTTTCATGTAGCTGAATTTTTTCTCCGGTATATTTCTGAATAATTTTTGAAATTTCTTTTTGATATGGAAATGATGTAAATCGATAACCAGTTAAATATGGGGTTTCTCTTTTTTTTAGTTTAACTTTAAAATTATCATTTACTTTTTTTGTTAATTTAATTAGTTCTTTTTTTATTTCTTCTATAGAATCATCACTGCCCAATAACACTTCAATATCAACTTCTGCATACTCACATAAGCTCATTCCAATAGTATTTGTTACAACATTTCTGGGTTGAATAACAGTCATTTTGTCTTTACTAATACTGCTATCTTTTAATTTGGAAATAAATTCTGTTAATGGATAAATGGCGTTAATTCCAGTTTCATGTTTGGCAATATGGACTGGTTTTCCCTGTGCCCCGACAGTGAATAAAACTCTTCCTGTTCTTCCTACTGTAATTCCATTTAAACCTAATCCAAAATTAGGTTCTGCAGAAATAATTAGTTCAACATCAGAGAAAAATTCTTTTTTCTTTTTTACTACATCCCAAGCTCCACTAGAAATATTTTCTTCATCAACTGCCAAGAGAACTTTTATATGTTTTTTAGAATTACCAATAGCACTGAGAAAAGCTGCTATCCCACCTTTCATATCATAAGCTCCTAAACCATATGCTTTATTGCCTTCAATAGTAAGTTCAAATGGTTCTCTACTCCACCCAGGAACAACATCAACTGTATCAATATGCCCATAAAAGAGTATTGATTTACCTTCTTTTCCATTATCAGCAAGAATATTAGGACGGTCATCTGTTTTTATTATTGAAGTTGAAAAACCTAAGTCATTTAAGGTTTTAGTTAGAAGATCCTCTAGATTACCTTCAGACTTTTTAGCATATCTTGTGTCTTTAGATACTAATTGGGAGAGTAAATTATTTAATGACATCTTGAAGAGATTGTATCATTAAAGTGATTTATGAAATTGAGATGCGGAGGCAGAGGGATTCGAACCCTCGAAACCGTAAACGGTTCAAGATTAGCAATCTTGTGCAATTGGCCACTATGCGATGCCTCCATTTAAAAGAACACACGTTGTTACGTGAAGATATATTTTAACACGCTTTTGAGTCAAGCAGAGTCTTATTTTAAATCTAGTTTAATATCTTTAACCTTATTGTATGCCTTCATATCCATAAAGTCAGTTCTACACGGTGAGACAGATATTTCTCCCTTTTGGAGCGCATGTAGATCTGTCCCTGGGACAGTATTTACAATATCCATCATTTCACATGGGTAGTGGAATGTTCTGGGTGTTTGTTCTAACTGTATTGGAGCATAGAACTCTTCTACATTAGCAATAGGCTTGGTAAAACTTACTTTACTGCCCTTTGTCAAAGGAATATTAATGTTGATTAGGTCAGATCCCCAAAGATTATTTTTTAAGGTCATCTCAATAATTTTTTTTGCATTCTCCCCTGGATGTTCAATATATCTATCTAAGTTCTCATCTGGTTTATGATCAATTAACCAAAAGTCAGGAGTAACGTCCCAGCTAATGGCAATGCCTTTTTTTGTTACACCAGTGTTAAGCGCTCTAAAGACCGCAGAAAAAGTCCCAGAAGAAATATTAGCTCCTCCAATGTTTGCTCCTAAGTTAATACCTGAAATGACATAGTCAAATTCATGACCAAAGTGTTTATATGCAGTTCCCACAGCATCAACTGGAGATCCTGAAACCCAGATACCTGGGACACCATCAATGAGTTTTTCTCCCCAAGGTCCACCCTTAAGAGTTAGTCTTCCACCCATGGCACTTTGTTGGGTATCTGTTCCTCCAACAAAGAGTTGGTAATCGTCTTTAAGGTAGTGAATAAGCAAACGAGTTCCAATGGATGAGAATCCATCATCACCTGTTAGAAGAATTGTTTTTTTCTTTTTACTCATATCAGTTAAACCTATCCTTTCTATTAATTATAATTTTCTATCGTCATACTTTATCATATCAGTTTATAGACTCTTTTTGTTCATAAATCAAGCTAGTGAGAAATCATTTAATTTTACCTCAAAAAATCAGTGCTACAAATATTAGTTAGTGGTATGCTTAAATTAGTCTAGTTAGTTATATAGATAGATATTTTGTATGAAAGAAAAAAGAATTAGAACGGGGGTAAAAGCTTTGATTGTCCATGAGGGAAAGATTCTCATCATCAAAGAGAATGTAATGAGAGATGGAGAGACTGTTTTGATTCATGATTTTCCTGGGGGTGGAATTGACTTTGGAGAGAATTTAGAAATTGCATTGCAAAGAGAAGTGTTTGAAGAAGTTGGTTTGAAAATAATAGTAGAGAAAGTAGTTGGAGCTTGGGAGTTTGTTATTAATCCGATTCATGATCCAGAAAGTGAGATGCAAATTGTTTGTATTGGATATCAATGTAAAGTAGCAGGTGATTCTAAAATAGATATGACAAATAATCCTGCTCAGTATGAAGATATTTTTGATTATGCTTGGTTAACGAGAGAAGAGATATTAGAACAAGGTGACAAGATATTAGTTAACTCAGATATGAGAAAAGCAGTTAGTAATTTAAATATATAATGGTAAGTACAAAGGAATATTATGAAAATAAAATCAATCAGTTCATATGAAATATTAGCTTCTGGAGGTTACCCAACCCTTGAAACAAGAGTGGAATTAGAATCGGGTGAAGTAGGTGTAGCTTCTATTCCTTATGGTGTTTCTGCTGGGAGCCATGAAGCAACTGTTTTACTTGACGGAGATATGTCTAGATATAATGGTAAAGGAATGCTTAAGGCTATTGCTAATGTAAATGACATCATTGCCCCCGAGATTATCGGTATGGAGGGTAATGATCAGGCTGCAATTGATCGTAAGATGATTGAATTGGATGGGACTGAGAACAAAGCAAAGTTAGGCGGAAATGCTATCTTAAGTGTTTCCTTAGCTGTAGCCAAAGCTATGGCAAACCATAAGAAGGTTGGACTGTATGAGCATGTCAAAGAAGTCTTTGAGATAGACAATAACTTCACTACTCTACCCCATCCGATGATGGTGGTAATTGAAGGTGGTAAGCATGCTGATGATACTACTGACCTACAAGAATATTGTATTAGCTCAATTAGTGCAGACAGTGTCAAAGAAGGTGTCAGACATGTCATCGAAAGTTACCATGCTCTCAAAAAGATCCTCAAGAAAAATAATCTTTCTACCAATGTAGGTAATGAAGGGGCTTTTGCTCCAAATGGTATTCCAAGTAATGAAGCACCCTTTGAATATATTGTTGAAGCAATTAAAGCAGCGGGTTATACCCCAGGAGAAGATTTGGCTATTTCAATGGATGCTGCAGCCACTGAGTTTTACAAAGATGGAAAATATGATTTAGCTCTTGAAAATAAACAGTTAACTTCCGATGAGATCATTGCCTACTATGAAGAATGGTTCAAAAAATATCCTATCGCTACCTTTGAAGATAGTCATGATGAGGATGACTGGGAAGCATGGCCAAAGATGCTAAAACTTTGTGAAAAATATCATGTGGAATTAATTGGTGATGATTTAACTGTGACTAATATCAAGAGATTACAAATGGCGATAGATAAAAAAGCTATCTCTTCTATTCTGATTAAGCTTAATCAAATTGGTACATTAACTGAGACAGTACAAACCTGTTTACTAGCCAGAGAACATAATATGATGACTGTTTTCTCTCATCGGGGTGGTGGAGAAACCAATGATACAGCAATGGTTGATGTTGCTGTAGCAGTCGGAAGTAGCTATATTAAAGTTGGCCCAACAAGAGGTGAAAGAATTAGTAAATATAATCGTTTGATGGAGATTGAACGAGAATTATAAACTAGCTAATAAGGAGTCTTTCTATGAGTGATCCAAAACAGCTTTTGAGAGATCAGAAAAAAAAGGTTGAAGAGGAATTCCATAGAGTTCATGATGTAACTCAGGATGAGAACTTAGCCAGAGCAAAGGCAAGGCAAGTAAAAGAAGAAATGACTAAGTTAAAGGGTGTCCAAACTGCAAAGGAAGAAACTGAAAGGAATAGAGATTTTTATTGACTCTCTTAGCTAAGCTTTAATTCTTCCTTTAGATATTTACCTGTAAAACTCTTTTCTATGAGAGCTACATTGGCTGGTGTTCCTGTTGCTAGAACTTCTCCACCAAACTCTCCACCTTCTGGTCCTAAGTCAATTAACCAGTCGGAGTTTTTGATAATATCTAAGTTATGTTCAATCATAATAACGGTGTTATTTTGTTCAACCAATTGATGAAGAATCTCTAGAAGTTTTTGGACATCTTGGAAGTGAAGACCGGTTGTAGGTTCATCTAAGAGATATACAACATGATCCCTTGTCCTAGTAGAAAGTTCTTTTGCTAGTTTTACTCTTTGAGCTTCTCCTCCACTGAGAGTAGGAGCAGGTTGACCAAGTTGAATATATCCAAGTCCAACATCCATAAGAGTTTTAAGTTTTCCTCTAATGGTGCCATTGGTGGCAAAGAAATCATATGCTTCAGAGACGTTCATTTTAAGAACATCACTAATGTTTTTCTTTTTGTATGTGACTTGTAGAGTCTCATCGTTGTACCTGGTAGAATTACAAACATCACAGGCAACATAGACATCAGGAAGGAATTGCATTTCAATCTTTAATTGTCCATCACCTTGGCAAGCTTCACATCTGCCCCCTTTGACATTGAAACTGAATCTCCCAGCTTTATATCCTCTTAGTCTGGCTTCTTTGGTATTTTCAAAAAGTTTTCTGACATAGTCAAAGACTTTTGTATATGTGGCTGGATTAGATCTTGGTGTTTTTCCAATCGGGCTTTGGTCAATTAGGTTTACTCTTTTGACTTTTTCATGGACTTTTATTTCATCAATATGACCAATTTTTTCTTTGATTGAATATCCAATTGTTTTGGCTAGGTTGTAGTAGAGTGTATCGTGTAAGAGGGTTGATTTACCTGATCCTGAGATTCCAGTAATACAAGTTATTTTACCTAAAGGGAAATTAACATCAATGTTTTTTAGATTATGGTGGCTTGCTCCTGTAACGCTAATTTGTCCTTTACTGGCAAAAGTAGCTTGGGTAAGCGGCTTACCTGTTATCTCTCTAGTAACATCTTTTTTCCTTTTGAGGTATTTACCAGTGAGAGACTTTTTATTTTTCATTATTTCTTCTGGAGTACCGTTTGCAACAATTTCACCACCATGGACACCTGCTTTTGGTCCAAAGTCATAAATATAGTCAGCGTTAAGCATGACATCACGGTCATGTTCAACAACAATGACAGTGTTACCTTTGTCTCTGAGATTTTTAAGTGTTTCAATGAGTTGGTCATTATCTCTTTGGTGTAGACCAATGGTAGGTTCGTCAAGAATATATAAAACACCGGTTAGACCTGTTCCAATTTGTGAAGCTAATCTAATTCTCTGTGCTTCTCCACCAGCCAGAGTTCCAGCTTCTCTATCTAAACTTAGGTAGTTTAGGCCTACTGAGTTAAGGAAGGAAAGTCTTAAAGTTATTTCTTTGAGTATAGAGTCACCAATTAACATTTCTTTATTATTTAGAATGTCTTTGTTCCAAACCTTATTTAGCCAACTGATTGTTTTTGTGATTGGAAGTTTTGTGGTTTGGGCAATGTTTCTGCCATTAATAAGAACATTGAGTGCTTCTTGTTTTAACCTTGCACCTTTACAAGTTGGGCAAGTTTGTTTTTGCATGAAGTTACTGATTTCTTTTCTAATAAAATCAGAATCAGTTTCAATGTATCTTCGTTCTAGGTTTGTGATAAAACCTTCAAACTTTTGTTTTGTTTCTTTTTCATTACCATAGCTATCTACCTTAGATACTTGGTAAATCTTTTTTGAGCCATGAAGTAATATTTGTTGTGTTTTGATGTCAAATTCTCTCCAAGGAGTTTTTCTATAATCATAACCACGATCAATTATTACCGCAGTAACTAGGTCTGACCACCAAGTTCCATTGGATAAGGCACTAGCAAAAGGAATGATAGCTCCTTCACTAAGTGTTAGTTCTGAAGCGATAATCTTTTCTTGATTAACTTTTAATCTTGAACCAAGTCCATTACAAGTCTCACAAGCGCCTTGAGGTGAATTAAATGAGAACATTCTTGGCTCTAACTCATTGATGGAAATACCACAGTGGCTACAAGCTAAGTTTTCACTAAATAATTTGTCTTCGTAATTTTGAGGATTCTCTGGGAAAGTAAAACTTGAGTCTTCAATAAAGCTGGCCATGACATAGCCATCAGATAATCTAAGAGACTCTTCAATGGTTTGAGAAAGACGACCTTTGAGAGTTTTTAATTCTTTTTCATCTCTAAGTTGTTTTTTGGAAATACTAAGACGATCAATGACAACACTAATAGTATGATTATTGTTTTTAAGTAAATCTATCCCAAGTGGGAGTTGATATGTTTGGCCATCAATTCTAACGCGGGCATAACCCTTCTTTTGTAGTGAGGCAAGCAAGCCTTCAAATTCACCTTTTCGATTTCTAACAACAGGGCTAAGAATCATAAACCTAGTGACTTCACCATTAGCTTTTTGTTCTAATTCATTAACAATCTGGCTAATGATCTGGTCTACACTTTGTGTAGAGACTTCGCGGCCACAGTTAGGACAATGAGGGTGTCCAATTCTGGCATATAAAAGTCTTAAGTAGTCATAAATTTCTGTGATTGTTCCGACAGTAGAACGAGGATTATTTGAGGTAGTTTTTTGGTCAATCGAAATAGCAGGGCTAAGTCCATCAATTTGATCTACATCAGGTTTTGTCATTAGACCTAAGAATTGTCTAGCATAACTAGAAAGAGACTCTACATATCTTCTTTGACCTTCGGCATACAAAGTATCAAAGGCCAAAGAGCTTTTCCCACTACCAGAAAGACCTGTGAAAACTACAAGCTTATTCTTTGGAATTTCTACACTAATGTTTTTAAGATTATGTTCTCTTGCTCCTGTGATGGAAATTGTTGACTGTGTACTCATTTATTCTTGATGTTCACGAATTTTTAAAGAATAACCATTATAACCTGTTTTGCCTGGTCTCTCAATGGTCTATGTTGGATAATTGGATTGAATTAAGATTCAATTTCTTTAACTTTGTCTCTAATTTGAGCAGCTAGTTCAAAATTAAGATTAGTTGCTGCTATTCTCATTTCTGTTTTTAGTTTTTTGATTAAATCCTTTTTATCAAAAGGTGTTAAATAATCTACATTTACTTTGAGGAATTCTGGTAAATTACTTTTTTTCTTTTTAATTTCAAAACCCAAGTTGTTGTTCTTCTTTCCTCTGCCTTCTTTTCTCTCATCACCTTGAGTTTTCTTTATCATTCTTTCTCTGATTGGTTTATCAATTGTAGTTGGAGTGATACCATGAAGTTCATTATATTTTATTTGAGCTTCTCTTCTTCTTTTTGTTTCATTAATTGCCAAGTCCATTGATTTTGTAATACGATCTGCATACAAAATGGCAATCCCCTTTGAGTGTCTAGCAGCTCTACCAATGGTTTGGATAAGAGAGGTTCTTGACCTTAAGAAACCTTCTTTATCAGCATCAAGGATAGCGACAAGAGTTACTTCAGGTAAATCTAAACCTTCTCTAAGTAAGTTAATTCCTACGATGACATCATAAACACCTTTTCTTAAATCAGCTAAGATATCTGATCTTTCCATGGTATCAATATCAGAGTGTAGATAGGCCACCTTTGGTAATAGTGGTTCTAACTCTTCCTTACTCATTTGTGGAACTAATTTTGCAATTTTTTCTTTGTCATTGAGGTAGTCAGTTAGAGCCTCTGACATTTTTTTAGTTAAAGTTGTGACAAGGACTCTTTGACCCATCTTTTTTCTGTCTAATATTTCTACAATTAAGTTCTCAACCTGTCCCTTGGTTGGTCTTATCTCAACTTCAGGATCAAGCAAACCAGTTGGTCTAACCAGTTGCTCTGTAACTTTTCCTCCAGCCATAGAAATTTCCCATTCATTGGGAGTAGCACTGACATAAATAAACTGGTCATTTGCTTCCATGAATTCGTGGAATTGTAATGGTCTGTTATCCAATGCACTAGGTAATCTGAAACCGTAATCAATCAAATTCTTTTTTCTGGCTTGGTCACCATTGAACATACCTCTAACCTGAGGAACACTCATATGACTTTCATCAACAATGGTTAAAAATCCCCCAGTATTAAATATTTTTGTGTTTTCTTTAAAGTAGTCAATTAAGGTAAAAGGTGGGTCACCAGGTTTTCTACCATCAAAGTAGCGAGTGTAGTTTTCTATTCCACTAGTAAAACCAAATTCTCTAATCATCTCTAAGTCATAGTTAACTTTTTGATTTAGTCTGTATGCTTCAATAGGTTTGCCAGCATCTTCTAACTCTTTTACTCTCATGTCCAAATCTCTTTTGATATTTTCCATAGCCATTGTCTTGGAGACAGGATCAATCATGAAATGTTTGGCTGGATAGATAGTAACAGTCATTGGAATATCACCTTCATTATCTTCAATGATAGGAGTTCCTGTTGTTGGATCAACCCAGTTAAGGCTAGTTACTTTATTCTCCAAAGTATCAATTGTGATAGCTCTGTCTTCATAAGCAGGCCAAATTTGGATGATATCTCCCCTCACCCTATACTTTCCTCTAAGTAAGTCAGAATCTGATCTTTCATACTGTAGATTGCTTAAACCTAATAAAAGATCATTTCTAGATAGTTGTTCACCTTCAGTGATATTGAGGGTGTAATTACCATATTCCTCAGGAGAACCTAAGTTATAAATACAAGAAACAGAAGCAATGATAATGGTGTCTTTTCTGGTTAAAAGATTCATTGTCGCAGAAAGTCTTAACCTATCTATTTCTTCATTGATTGTAGATGCCTTTTCAATATAGGTATCACTACTGACGATATATGCCTCAGGTTGGTAATAGTCATAGTATGAGACAAAGTAACTAACGGCATTATCAGGAAAGAACTCTTTGAATTCTTGATAGAGTTGTGCAGCTAATGTTTTGTTATGAGCAATGATTAAGGTAGGCTTCTGTGTTTTCTCAATAATATTGGCCATGGTAAAGGTCTTACCAGACCCTGTTACACCAAGGAGTACCTGGTTTTCTTCACCATTAATAACTCCCTTAGAGAGTTCTTTGATTGCTTGTGGTTGATCTCCAGTCGGTTTAAAACTAGAGTTTAACTTAAATTCCATAGTCTATATTTTATCAGGAATAGCTAGATATATTGGGGTGTTTTATTAATTGGGTTATTTGTTAGTAAAAAATGTTGGGGAAATGAAAAACCGCCTCCAATAGATGAAAGCGGTTTTGTGCGAGGGGGTTCTTATGGTGGCCCCTATTGTAAGGTTAGCACTCATTACCCTGAGTGGGAGGGAGGAAAGTTATCGGCGACAGTTTGCATGTTCCCATGTTTTATTACGCCAGATAAAATTACCAATGCAATCTCCTTCTCCGATACCACTTTCCCATGGGAAAAGCTCTTTATCGTCATCGTGTATCCAACCGAACCATTTATTGTAGGTATAATCAAATAAGCGTTTATGAGCTTGTCCGTGAATACCTTTGCCTGTAGGTTTAGTTGATTCTGACATGATGTTTCATCCTTTATCAGTTAAATTTGAGATTAACAAAAATTTGTCTTGCCTTACAGAAACGTAATTATACACAACACCTATGTAATTGTCAATAGTTATAGGATGATTAAAGTGATGTTATTAAACATTCTTCTTTTTAAATAATATAAGTTACAATAAAACCATGCTTTCAATATCCACAAAAACAGGTGATCAGGGTAAATCTTCTTTAATTGGTAAGAAGAGATATGATAAGGATAGCTTGGTATTTACTGTACTAGGTGATATTGATGAACTGAATTCTTGGATTGGGGTAGTTGTTTCTCACTTGAAACTAAGGACTACAAAGCCCCATAAAAAGTTATTAAAACAGCTCTTAGATGTTCAAGAAAAGCTCTTTACTCTCAGCGCCCAAATAGCCGGATCAGATAAGGTCGAATTAACCTCATCTGATCTCAAAAGGATTGAATCACAGAGCAAAGTAATTCAGCAGTCTTTGTCTGAGAACTGGCATAGTAAGTTTATATATCCCGGTGGTTCTCCCCTAGCTGCTTGGACTGATTTAGCTAGAGCTGTTTGTCGTCGTGTTGAAAGAAGTGTCGTTACTTATAGTAAAAGTAATGAGCTCCCTCCATTAGTTTTTAAGTATATTAATCGTCTTTCTGACTACTTATATTTAGTAAGATGTCAGATTAATGACTTGGATGATATTAACGAAACTGAGTTTAATTAATATTGAAATTTCCTAATTAATCCTACGCATCTACCTTGAATTTTTACGTTGGTGGTAAAAATTGGGCTCATAGTTGAGTTAGCTGGTTCTAGTCTGACTCTAGTTAATTCTTTGTAATATCTTTTGAGTGTAGCTAATCCGTTATCAAGTAGAGCGACAACAATATCTCCGTTGTTTACATCTTGAGTCTCTTCGATAACAACAAAGTCACCATCATCAATGTGGTCTTCAATCATAGATTGACCTTTGACTTGGAGAACATAAGAACGTTTCTTTCCTGAAATCATTTCTGGTGAAACTTTGAAAGTTGCGTTTTGATCAGCGTGAGTTTCAATTGGTTGTCCTGCAGCAATGTAACCCATGAATGGAAGATCGACACTATCTGTCATTCTAAGGAATGTACGGTCAATTAATTCTATACCTCTAACAGCACCTTCATGTTTCTTAATCACTTTTTTTCTTTGAAGGGCTTGGAGATGTTCATGGACTGTAGCAAGTGAAGATACTCCAATGCAGTTTGCAATTTCTTTAAGAGTTGGAGAGTAACCATTTTTTTGGATATACTGCGCAATAAAGTCTACGATTTGGCGTTGTCTTTTATAAAGAGTGATAGGCATGAGTGGTCTTTCTGTAGTTTTTATATGCGTAGGTTACCCGTATTAAACTAAGAATAACCGAAACTAAACCAAACTGACAATCACATCTTTGAGCATATAAATATATCAAACAACATCGGTGGCGAAGAAAGGGCGTAACACCCGAATAAAACTAGACCCTAATCTTTTCTAAAACGATTAGAAAATCTAATAAATTTTTCTTTAACTGTCTCTTTAAGGAATTTTTGCTCAATGAATGGGATACCAATTTTGTATAGTCCTACGATGGTAATGAGACCTACTGTTGCAATGGCAATTACTTTATCAAACTCATGGAGTAAGAAATTACTGACAGAGTCTCCAAAGAGATATACAAGACCAGCTAGGAGCATATATCTAGTTCCTCTTCCTGCTAATGAGGTAAGTATAAATTTCATAAAGTTAAGGTCAAAAACACCGGCAGCGATAGTAAATACTTTAAAGGGAATCGGTGTAAAAGCAGAGATAAAAATAGCTCCAGTGTCATAACGATGGAACATTGTCTGGACTTTATTTGTTTTCTCTTTTGAGAAGAGTTTATTTAAGATTGGTTGTCCACCCTTTTTACCTATAAAGTATCCGAATGCAGCTCCAAAGACTGAGGCAATAGTAGTAATAACACCATAAAGTAATGCTAGTTCTTTATTAGCGAGAGCCATTGGGATTAATAGAACTTCTGGAGGGATAATAAAGAATGCTGATTCTGAAAGTGATAGTGAGCTTAATACAATTAATGCATATGGGCTAGCAACCCAGTTGTTTATAAATTCTGTACTTATTATTGTCATTTTTTTCTTTCTAGTTTTTAGATCTTTAATTCTAAATTTTATCTATATTGTTTTCTTTAAGTGTATCAAAAGTTTATCTTTTCGCACACTAGAGTTATATTTTTTAATTAGAATATTATTTTACTATGCTTGGTTTTACTTTATCTCTTTTTTTTAGAAAGTGGAGGTGATAAGTTTTTCCTAAGCGCTCTGGATATTTATTTATATATCTATGCCTAAATGCACGGAGATCAATTGGGGGTGTTAATGCTCGGTTCCACTGAGGTCTTTCTAAAAGTTGATTTGTTTCTGGGTGGTCTTGGTCAAAAAATGCTAAATGAATATAATATTGCTTTTGTTGATCCCATAGCCCAACTGCTTGAGCTTGTTCTGGTACTAAAATATTTCCCACTATTGGAATATTTCCAATTTCTTCTAGGTGGTGCAATGTTAAATTTGAATGTGGGTCAACATATTTTTCTTCTACAATGCATTCTAAGACATATAAGACTGCACTAATGCAATTACGACCTCTTCTTTGTTCTTGAATCTTTGATACACGACGAGAAAATTCTGACTCTATCATTTATATTTATTATAATAGTGCACGCCCGGTCATGGTGTCAGGTTTAGGTATACCCATAATTTTAAGCATTGTTGGGGCAACGTCAGCCAGTATTCCTGTTGGCAGCATGGTATTTTGGCCCATGAATTGTCGACTGATAATCATCAAAGGAACTGGGTAAATAGAATGCTCGGTGTCTTTTTCTCCAGTATTATTGTTAATTAGTTCTTCAGCATTACCATGGTCTGCTGTAATAAAGACTACTCCACCTTTATTGACAACTGTTTTGACTAAGTCACCGACAACCTCATCTACAATTTCACAAGCAGTGATAGTTGCCTCTAAGTTTCCAGTATGTCCAACCATGTCTCCATTACAAATATTAGTAATTACAACATCACATAGTTCGGCTTCTACACGTTTTTTTATTTCTGCAACAATTTCTCTTGCACTCATTTCAGGGGCAGTATCATATGACTTGACTCCCTTTGAAGGGATTGTAACGCGCTCTTCACCTGGATATAAGTCATTTTTTTGTCCATTCATATAGTAAGAGACAAAACGTTCCTTTTCTGTCTCAGTAGCTCTTAGTTGTCTTAAACCATGTTGAGCAAAAACTTGTCCTAAAGGACTTTTGACAAATTGAGGTGGGAAAGCAATGTCTACTGGGATACCATCTTCATATCTAGTCATTGTGACAAAGTACAGGTTCTTTAAAACTTTTTTTCTTGAAAAAGTAGCGCTAACTTGTGCTTCTTCTTTTTGAATATTAGTTTTTTCGTATTTTTCTTGGTAAGGGTCAAATGCTTCAGAAACTACACCACGTTCAAAGTCCGGTTGAACAAAGGCACGAGTGAGCTCACGAGGACGGTCAATACGGTAGTTAAAAAAGATTACTCCATCATTGTCATTTATAACTAGAGGGGCTCCACTCTCATCACAGATTGTAATAGGCTCAATGAATTCATCAGTAATACTTTTGTCATACTGTGCTTGCATAGCTGAGATAGGATCAGGACTACATTGACCAGAACCAGTAGTCAAAGCTGTGTATGATTTTTCAATTCTATCCCAACGTTTATCTCTATCCATGGCATAAAAACGACCCATTAAACTAGCAATTTTACCAACTCCTAGTTTTGCACAAAGGTCATTTATTTGTTGAACATAGTTAATTCCTGAGGTTGGAGGAGAGTCACGACCATCTGTAAAGCCATGAATATAGACTTTGGAAATACCTTGTTTTTTACAAAGGTTTAATAGTGCATAGAGATGTTCAATATTTGAGTGGACACCACCTGCTCCAATTAATCCCATTAGATGTAGTGTAGAGTTGTTTTGCCTGACATGGTTAAAGGCATTAATGAATGCTGGTGTAGTATTAAAAGTACCATCAGCAATTGCCATATTAATACGAGGAAGGTCTTGATAAACAATATTTCCTGCTCCAATATTAAGATGACCAGTCTCAGTATTTCCATCTTCACCATGAGGTAATCCAACTGCTTCTCCACTTGCAGCTAGCTGGGTATGTGGAAAACTCATCCAATATTTATCTAAGTTTGGAGTATTAGCTCTGGCAATAGCGTTTCCGGCATTATTTGGACCAATTCCCCATCCATCAAGAACAATTAAAACAGCTGGACTAGGACCACTATATGCTTGTTGAGGGTGTGTAGCGTCAAATTCTTTACGAGAAATAATTGGTGGTTTTGGTTGTGGACTTAGGTTTTGAAGTTGTGGATCATCTGCAACAACAGGTTGTGAAGTTGCTGGGTTTACTGTTTGTGGTTCTGTCTGAGGAACTGTTTCTGTAGCCACTGCTTGCACAGGTTTATTGTTATGGCTATTTGGATCATAACCAACATCTCCAGGTTTTTTAATTACTGGTTCTTCCTTTTTGACAGGGATTGTCATTGGTTGAGTAAAGTCGGCTGTATTTTGATTGTTCATATTAAGCTTGTTTATTTTCTGCAGGAGTAGCAACAGCTTCTCCTTCTGCACTTAATACAATAGGTGCAGAATTTTCTCCTGGTATTTCAAGAGGAGGAGTTTCTATCGCAATTGGTGCTGTGACAGGTTGAGGCGTAGCAGGAAGTGGTGTTTCCACTGCAACAGGTTGAGGTGTAGCAGGAAGTGGTGTTTCTACTGCAACAGGTTGAGGTGTAGCAGGAAGTGGTGTTTCTACTACAGTAGGTTCAGGTGTTGCTACAACTGGTTGTGGTTCTTGGATAGTTTCTTCTACTACTGGCTGAGGTGCTTCAGGAGTTGTTGTTTCCACAGGTGTTTGAGTTACTTCTTGGACAGGTTGTTCTGGTGTAGCTTCAACAGCTGGTTGCTGAGTGACAGTTTCAGCAGTCTCAGCTTGAGCAACTGGAGCAGCAGCTAATTGTTGAGCATCATAGGCAAGCTCATTATAAATTGTCAGTAATCTATTATATTTTGCAATTCTTTCACCTCTGTTTGGAGGGCCAAATTTTACATATTGAGCACCAGTTCCAACTGCAAGGTCAGCTACAAAGTCATCAATGGTTCCACCACTACGATGTGACACTATCGCTTGCCATCCTGATTCTTTGGCTAGTTTTATAACTTGGATGGTTTCACTAACAGTTCCTGTCTGGTTTGGTTTAACAAGGACACTATTACAAACTTTGTCTGCAATTGCTTTGGTTGTCTTTTCTAAACTTGTGACAAGTAAACTATCTCCAACGATCATACTTGTGGCACCAATATCTAGAGTAATTTCTTTCCAAGCATTTGTGTCATCTTCCTGGTAGGGATCTTCAATGTAGAAGACATGATAAAGTTCTTTGAGTGATTTGTAGTATTTAGCTAGATCTTTTGATGAATATGCTTGAGATTTATCTTTGAGCATATATTTACCGTTTTCAAAGAATGATGAAGCGGACATATCTGCTCCTAGGAATACATCTTGGGCAAATGTATAAGGAGTGGCTTTGATTGATTCAATGATAATTTCAAAAGCATCTGTATTATTAAAAAGGTTTGGAGTGAAACCACCATTTAATCCAGTAGAATGGATAGCCCCTTTCATGATTAGTACTTCTTTTAATTTGTTATATATTGTTACAGCCATGTTTAAGGATTCAGGAAAGTTGACATGGGTTGCTGGGATAATTTCAAATTCTTGAACATCTAAATTTTCTGCACCATGTTTCCCACCTTCAATCATTGTAAAAACACAGGTAGGGATATCCATCTGCTGAGTGATTTGATATTTTTGTTGGATATATTTATAGAGAGGGAGATTTGAGCTAAGAGCGCCAGCTTTAAGAATTGCTTGAGATATAGCTAAGATTGCATTAGCACCTAATTTTGATTTGTCTTTTGTACCATCTAAATTAACCATTTTTTGGTCTAGATCAGTTTGGTTGGTAGGGTCATCTCCAACAAGTTGAGGACCGAGTATAGTATTGATATTTTCAACAGCTTTAAGAACTCCTTTTCCAACCATTCTATTTGAGTCATTATCTCTTAATTCTTTTGCCTCATATTTTCCAGTAGAAGTTCCAGAAGGCACTGTAGTCATGACACTTCTTCCATCATCTAACCAAAGTGTACATTCAATAGTGGGAATTCCTCTAGCATCAAGGACCTCACGAGCATAGATTTGTTGAATTGTTGACATATATTAATCTCTATTGGTTCAGGACCATTTTTTGTTCTGCTGATATTATCTGTTGTTTTACTATATCTAAAAGTGAAGGTTTGACAACTATGGCTCTGACACCTATCTGTGCTGCACTGCTAACTAGTTTTGCATCAAATTGATTAAGTTTTAAAACTACGGGTAGTGAGCCAACAGAGTTTTTGTGTAATTTATCAGATGTTTTAATCTGATGTACAACTTCTTTTAACATTGAGATGGCTAAATTGCTATCAAATGAATAGTGACTTAGTAACTCAGGATTATCTGGATCAAGTCCATATGAAAGGTCATGAATGGTTTTTGCTTGAAAAGTTACACCACTAATTGGTAAGTGGAGAAATTCTTTCAGGTTGATAATATTGGCTGGGGTGTTTAGCTGTAACCAGAATTTTACATACCTATTTTTAGGAATAGTATTTTCAATTATTTTGAAAATAATTGCTAGTTCTGAAGCTGTTCTGACAAAGGGAATAACAAAATTGATTTCTCTTTTTTTATCATGGGCAAAATCAGAAACAATTTTAAGTTCTGTTTTGAAGAGCAATGAATCTTCGATAATCTTAAGCGCTCCTCTAGTTCCTAAATATGGACTAGTTTCATGTCGTTCATAGTTTAAAGAGTTAGACAATGAATTGAGCTCCATGGAATTTAAATTTGAGCTTCGATAGAAAAGATCTTTTTGTTCTTTGGTAAAGAATGTAGTAACAGTTCTTATTAAGTTCTTTTCTAGTAAATGTTTTCTATTTTGTAGTAAATGGTTTGGGTGAATGCCCATATATGCAATTGCATAGTCACTTTTGAGGAATAGGCCCTCATTGTGTGCTAAGTATTGCTCAGATCTATATGGATTTCCAGCAGATAGATAGACTTTGGTTAAAGTTTTTCTATTTAGTTGAGTTTCTTTTTCTTTTTTTGGAGAAAATATTTTTCCTGAGCCAGTATCTACGACCACTTTATGACCACTATGTAGTCTAGATGTGGCATACATGACTCCAGTGATGCATGGAATATGATTTTCTTTGATAGCTTTTAAGATGGGTGGAGTTAAGACTTTGTCTTCAACAATAAGTGCTGAGGCTTGATTGATTAAGTTAAGGTCAAGGTGAGTTAATGATTTTTTAACTAAGATATGTCCTGTGGTGAAACTCAACCTATCATGGTGATTATTTATTATTTGAGGATAGCCTTCTACATATCCCCCCGTGACACTTTGTCCAATCAAGATTGGATCAGACTCATGCTGTGTTTCTTTTGTCACCTCTCTAATATCTGAAATAATAAGATCTTTATTTTGGACTGAGAAAGAAATTATCCTAGAGCCAATAAAGAGTCTATTTATTTTCCCCGCATCGTTTGTAATTTGAATAGCTTGTTGATCAGTAATAGATGCTTGATTGATTCTTTTTGATTTTATCTTATTAA
>Ga0224496_10000108_pt1 | contig 60894 bp, 56 predicted proteins | sample SF_Jul11_sed_USG_2_FD_168127 | JGI IMG/M metagenome (GOLD analysis project Ga0224496, IMG submission 168127) | Sediment microbial communities from San Francisco Bay, California, United States - SF_Jul11_sed_USGS_8_1 | ecosystem: Environmental > Aquatic > Marine > Sediment | place: USA...
ATCCGCTGCACCGGTCGACAGGCTCTTGACGTACTTGGCCATGTTGTCGATTCCAGCCTCCCCACCGAGCGCGGGAGCGAGCACAGGCATGGCCGCCATGCGCCCGTTCAGGATCGTTGTCATGAGCTCGGCTTCCGCGTTGCCCCACAGCCAGTCGTTGTCCGTCAGGTTCGGGTAGCCAGGTGCGCCACGTGCGTCGGAGCCGTGGCAGGTCGTGCAATAACTCGCGAAGAGGCTCTTGCCGAGCGCCTGGGCTTCCGCGTTCTTCGACAACTCGACAAAGTCCATGGCCGCGAACTTCTCGTAGATCGGCTCGTAGTTTTCGGCGGCTGCCTGCATCTCGGCCTCGTACTGGCCTTGCTGAGACCAGCCCAGCATGCCCTTGTAGTTGCCGAGACTCGGGAAGGCAATCATGTAACCGACAGCCCATGCGATGGTGATGAAGTACAGGTAGAGCCACCACTTCGGAGCGGGGTTGTTCCACTCCTCGAGGTCGCCATCCCACTTGTGGCCCACGAGATCGTCGTCAGCGACATTTGCCGGTCCCTGCTTGGCAGACCAGCTGATCAGCCAGATACACCAAATTGTGAAAACGATCGTGCCAGCAGCAACGAACCAGTGCCAGAATGCAGGCATCAGATGTTCTCCCGCTCGTTAGAATTAATGTAGTTGTCTTCTTCCAGCGGCAGAGCCGCGGAAGCCGCGAAGTCCTTCTTGCGACGGCTGCTCCACGCCCATACCCAGATGCCGATAAAGGCAAAAAAGATAATGGCTGTCAGGATGCCGCGAACGTCGTTGATATCCATACCGATTACCTGCGATTCTTGCGGTTGGTACCGAGGCCTTGCAGGTAGGCAACCAGTGCGTCCAGCTCGCTGCGACCTTTGACGGCGTCGGCCGCCCCGGCAATCTGCTCATCGGTGTACGGATCGCCAATCATCTTCAGGGCCTTGACCTTGGCAGTAATCAGCTCCGGATCGATCGCATTCTCGGCCAACCAGGGGTAGCCGGGCATGTTCGATTCGGGCACCAGGGCGCGCGGATCCATCAGGTGGAGCCGGTGCCAGTCGTCCGAATAACGTCCGCCAACGCGTGCGAGATCCGGGCCGGTCCGCTTGGAACCGAACTGGAACGGGCGGTCGTAGACCGTCTCACCCGCCGTCGTGAACGGACCGTAGCGTTCCGTTTCCGAACGGAACGGACGAATCATTTGCGAATGGCAGTTGTAGCAGCCTTCGCGAACGTAGACGTCACGGCCTGCAAGTCGCAGCGGACTGTACACGGTGATGCCCTCATCCGGTTCCGTGGCATCGGAACTCATCATGAGCGGGACGATTTCGATGAGTCCGCCGATACTGATCGCAACAATGATCAGCACGATCATCAGGTTCAGACTCTTTTCAATTGTTTCATGGCGCATTGATCAGCTCTCCTGTTACGCCGGGTCCAGTACCGCAATGGGCACCGGCTTCTTGTCGCTTACGGTCTTGTAGACGTTGTAAGCCATGACGAGCATGCCCGAGAAGAAAATCAGGCCGCCGAGCAGTCTGAAGTAGTGATACGGCTCTACTGCCTTGAGTGACTCGACGAACGAGTAGGTCAACGTGCCGTCGGCATTCACATCGCGCCACATCAGGCCTTCTGTGACACCGGCAATCCACATCGATACCGCGTACAGGACCACACCGATCGTCGATGTCCAGAAGTGCACGTCGATCAGCTTGGTGGAGTACATGCTTTCGCGGTTGTAAAGGCGCGGCAACAGCGAGTAGATCGAACCGATCGTCATCATGGCAACCCAGCCGAGGGCGCCGGAATGCACATGGCCGATGGTCCAGTTCGTGTAATGCGACAGCGCATTCACGGTCTTGATCGACATCATCGGGCCTTCGAAGGTCGACATGCCGTAGAAGGACAGGGCGACGATCATGAATTTCAGGATCGGGTCGGAGCGCAGCTTATGCCAGGCGCCTGACAAGGTCATGATGCCGTTGATCATGCCGCCCCAGCTCGGTGCCAGCAGGATGATCGAGAACACCATGCCCAGCGTCTGGGCCCAGTCAGGCAGGGACGTGTAATGAAGGTGGTGCGGGCCTGCCCACATGTAGACGGCGATCAGCGACCAGAAGTGCACGACCGACAGCCGGTAGGAATACACCGGGCGCCCGGCCTGTTTCGGCACGAAGTAGTACATCATGCCGAGGAAGCCGGCGGTCAGGAAGAAGCCAACGGCGTTGTGGCCGTACCACCACTGCATCATGCCGTCGACGACGCCGGTGTAGAGGCTGTAGGACTTGGTCAACGACACCGGGATGGCCAGGTTGTTAAAGATGTGCAGTACGGCGATCGTGATAATGAATGCGCCATAAAACCAGTTAGCCACGTAGATGTGCTTGATTCGGCGTTTCACGATCGTGCCGAAGAACACGATGGCATACGCAACCCAGACGACCGTGATCAGCAAATCGATGGGCCATTCGAGTTCCGCGTATTCCTTGCTCTGCGTGATTCCCAGCGGCAGCGTAATCGCGGCGAGCAGGATTACCGTCTGCCAACCCCAGAACGTAAACGCGGCGAGCTTGTCGAAAGCGAGCCGCACATGGCAGGTGCGTTGCACAACGTAGTAAGACGTCGCGAACAGCGCCGAACCGCCGAACGCGAAGATCACGGCGTTGGTATGCAGTGGCCGCAAACGGCTGTAGGTCAGGAAAGGCAGATCAAAGTTGAGCTGCGGCCAGATAAGCTGCGCGGCGATGAGTACGCCCACGAGCATTCCGACAATGCCCCAGATCACGACCATGATCGAGAACTGGCGGACTACCTTGTCATTATAGGAAGCTGCTGTGTCCAACGTAGGACCCCTGTTTTGTATTGGATTGACATCGTGCGGTGCCGGGTTGGCCAGACGGGCCGGTGCGCGGCATTTCTAGGTTGTGAATCGCAGTATAGCCGCGCGAGGTTATCAAGCAAATTCTAATATACGTATAGGTGAGGATACGTATGGACGGCACGTCCAAACAAATGTCCAGATTCGCGGCTTTGTTTGCCTATAATTGTCGGACCGAAAACCTTGCCAGAAGATTTGATGAACCGAATTCCGCTACCGGCCGATATTGTCAGCCAGATCATGCATACGTCAGCCGATGCGACCATTGTCACGGATCGCGACGGCGTGATCCGGCTTGCCAACGAACACGCTGAAAAGCTGTTCGGCTTTGCACCGGGTGAATTGACGGGCCAGCCGATCGAGAGCCTGGTCCCCCGGCGACACCGGGAGCGCCATCGTACCCTGCGTGACAGGTATCACTCGGCGCCCCGCGGGCGGCCCATGGTATCGGGCCTTGAGCTTTATGGGTGTCGCAAGGATGGAACGACGTTTCGTTGTGAGGTTGCGCTCAACCCGATCGAGACAGATGACGGCCTCGTGGTCACCAGCACGGTCCGGCAAGTGCATAAGGCGGACGATTCGGAGGCGTATTTTCGCCACCTGCTTGATTCGGCGCCGGATGCCATGGTCATTATCGATGAGCAGGGCAAGATTGCCATCGTGAATGCGCAGGCGGAGAAGATGTTCGGTTACCGGCGTGACGAGATGCTCGGCCGTGCGGTGGAAATGCTGTTGCCCGATCGATTGCACATGCAGCACATCCAGCACCGCCGGTCCTTCCAGGACGATCCGCGACTGCGGCCGATGGGCGATGGCTCGGAGCTGCTGGCGCGGCGCAGCGACGGCAGCGAATTCCCTGTCGAAATCAGCCTCAGCCCGGTGCAGTCGCAAGCAGGGCGCTTCGTGTCCAGCGTTATTCGCGACGTCACGGAACGCAAACGCATGGAAGACGAGATCAATGCCGCGAGGAAAGAGGCGGAGCGCGCCAACAAGGCCAACAGTGCGTTCCTCGCGGCCGCAAGCCACGATCTGCGCCAGCCCGTGCAGGCCCTGAGTCTCCTGAACGGTGCGCTGCGGCGGACCGTGAAGGATGAAAAGGCGCTGCAGATGGTCGACAGTCAACAGCATTCCCTGACGGCCATGACCAACCTGCTCAACTCGCTGCTCGACATCAGTCGGCTCGACGCCGGTGCCGTAACGCCGGAACTCGAGGACTTTCCGATCAAGCGCCTCATAGACAGGCTGTCCGACGAATTCGCGCGCCAGGCGCAGCACACCGGGCTTGAGTTCACGTCAGCGGCCTGCGCCACGGTTGTCAATAGCGATCCGAATCTCCTGGCCGAAATCATCCAGAATTTTGTATCCAACGCGATCCGCTATACCGACAAGGGAAGCGTCAGGCTCGAGTGTGAGGAAACGGGCGGTCAATGCGTGATCAAGGTCACCGATACCGGTATCGGCATCGACGAGGACCAGATCGATGAGATCTTTCGTGAATTCCACCAGTGCAAGACGCCGGGTGCGAGCAAGGAGGGCTTCGGGCTCGGCCTTGCCATCGTCAAGCGCCTGTCCGACCTGCTCGGCCTGACGATCGGCGTCACCTCGCAGATCGGCAAGGGTTCCTGCTTCAGCGTGTCGATGCCGGCCGTGCGCGGTGCGGGTACGGCGGAGGCGGCGGATGAGGCCGGCGACGCCGGCATTCACGAAGCGGCATCGGGGCTGGTCATACTGATCGAAGACGATATCAATGTCGCCAATGCCTGGGGCCTGCTGCTCGAGGCAGAGGGTTATCGCGTCGCGACGGCCGCGTCGGCGTCGGAGGCGCGCGCGCTGTTGAACCATATATCGGAAACCCCGGCACTCCTTATTTCGGACTTCCACTTGCTGGACGGGTCGACCGGCGTCGAGGCGGTGAGCGCCATTCGCGAAAATTACGGCGAGACGATCCCGGCATTCATCGTGAGTGGCGATACATCGAAAGTCGTCAAGGACGCTCGTCTTCTCGATAACTGTACGTTGATGTGCAAACCGATCGACACGAACCGCTTGTTATCCGCAGCCCGCCATGCGGTGGCTTCGGGCGTCGTGCCGCAGGACTGAGCGAGGATTGCCGACTAGATCGACAACCAGCTAAGCGGCGACCTGGCGAGGGCAACGCCGACTATGTAGGCAAAGACCGCGATGGCGGCGACAAATGCGATCGTTCGGGCTTTTTTCGTCGGGCCGCGCTTGATAGCGATCGTGCCAAGCAGGATGTAGGCGGCAAGCCCTGAAAATTTCGCGAGCAGCCAGGGCTCCTGCAACGGCTTGAGGTGTAGCTGCCAGACCATCAGGACGCCGGCCGCCAGGAATACCGTGTCCACGACGTGCGGCGCGACCTTCGCAATCCGGCTCTGCAGTTGCTGCGAGTCCGTCAACATCCAGTAGCCCCGCAACAGGAAACCCGAGATCGTCGCGACAGCCGCGATGACGTGAACGTACTTGATAATCAGGTAGGACATGGCGTACGGCTAGTACCTATGGTCTCACCAAACAATGTTCGTCAAGGTTGAAGCTCCAGGGATTCTAATGCAGGAGTTTACAGCCAACTACTAGAGCGCAGTGGAAAGCTGTAACGGCGGGGCCCGGCTCAGGTCGGGCCCCGTTTTTTATTGTTGCGAAAAAAAGGACAGTCACCAGGCGGTGACTGTCCCTGTTTGCCGGTCCAGATCCTGGTAGGAATCAAGCGGCTTCGTGATTGTCGAGGCCGACCGGTGTCTGGAACCAGTCGGGTTTGATGATCAGCAAATCGCAGGGCAGGTCCTCGAGCGTACGTTCCGCCGTTGCGCCAATAAAAAGGCGTTTCCAGCGATTGCGAGCAACTGCGCCCATGATCACGACGTCGGCATTGAGATTTTCCGCAATCAGCGGTAATTCCTCGTGCGTGAGGCCGGCGACCAGGTGAGCGTTGTCATCGGCGATCTTGTGGAACTCCGTAATCTCCTTGAAGCGCTTTGCATGATCTTCGTGCATCTGCTGCTCGATCTCGTCAAACGGCAGCGATACAGGGATGTAAGCATTCGCGGTCGCTGTAGCCACTGCTATGCGAGGGTCGTAAGCATGAAACGCGTGCACTTCGCCGCTGACCTTGCCGGCGATACCCTTGGCGACGTGCAGAATCTCATCGTCGAGCGCCGCAGGTTTGTCGTTCTGGTGCATCGGGTCGATGGCGGCGACAAAGACTGGCGTCTCCGCAAATTCCTGCGGCTTCACAAGCCAGAGCGGCATCGGACACGTGCGGATCAGGTTCCAGTCCGTGTTGGTGAGCAGGGCACGGGTCACGGCAGAGTGATGATGCGTGTCCTTGACGACAAGATCGCTGCCGGATTCTATGGCACGCCGGACAATGCCCTCGAACAGGGGGTGATCCCACAAGGCGGTTGTCTTCACAACGATGCCGTCGGCACGCAGCGGCTCCGCCAGGGTCTCCAGGTGCTTTTCGTGGTTACGGATGACTTCGTCGCGCGCCTTCTCAAGCGACGGTGAATCGAACAGTCGATCGCCGCTCAGGTACTCGTTGTAGTAGCACACAAGCAGCTCGAGTTCGGCATTGCTATGTTTCGCAAGCCAGGCTGCGCGACTTACCGCCGGCTGGTCCGCCGAAGTCGGGTCGACGACGGCAAGAATCTTCTTGATTTCGTTCATTGTCGCACCAGGCGCAGAAAAAGCGCTCGCATATCGATAGAGGCTCACTCCGAGAATACCCGCCGGTGCCTAGCTTTCCATACGCCCTGTTGCTTAGGATCTAGCGGATTGTACCTACGGCATGGTAAGTGCTTTTACTAATTACTATCGGGTGACCGGATAATCTAGAGTCGGGCATAGGTTTTGTGCAGGAGCAGACGATGTCGAGCGTCCGCAAAGACGAGCTCAGACAGGTTCTCGAAGAAAAAAAAACTGAACTGACGACGCGGCTTGAACGTATCAATGCGAATCTGCGTCGCGGTTACGAGGCCGATTCCAAGGAACGCGCGAAGCAGCTCGAAGACAATGAGGTGGTCGACGCGCTCGGCAATGAGGCGCGCGAGGAACTCGCCAAGATCTCTGCGGCATTGCAGCGCCTTGGGACTGATGAGTACGGCATCTGTGTTGAATGCGGACTACCGATCAACGAAGGGCGCCTCGAGGTCTACCCGTACGCGGACGAGTGTATTGATTGTGCGGAGTTCGATGAACACCGCCGCCGGCATTCCTAAGAAAGCGGCCTGATCAGGCCGTCATATGCATCTTGACGAGGTCTGCAAGTGACCTTGCCTGCATCTTCTCCATCACCCGTGCGCGATGAATCTCGACCGTGCGTTGACTGACGCCGAGCTCGTAGGCAATGACCTTGTTCGGCTTGCCGGTCACGACCAGGTCGAAGACTTCACGTTCGCGATTGGTGAGTCGGTGCAGGCGCTCGACCACTTCGGCATGTTGCTGTTGCTCTTCGCGCCGCTCCTCATCGGTCGCCAGGGCCTGCCGGATGCGATCGAGCAGTTCCTGGTCGCGAAACGGCTTCTGGATGAAATCGACCGCGCCTTTCTGCATGGCTTCAACGGCCATTGGCACATCGCCATGCCCCGTAATAAAGATGATCGGCAGCGTATTACCGCGCTTGATCAGTTCTTCCTGCAGTTCCAGTCCGCCCAGCCCCGGCATGCGAATGTCGAGTACCAGGCAACCGGGCCGTTGTTCGGTGACTTTCTTAAGGAATTCATCGCCCGAGGCAAATATTTCATGGTCCAGGTTGACCGAGTCCATGAGGGCCTGCATGGCGAAACGAATGGCCGCATCGTCGTCGACGATGAAGACCGTGGGTTTTTGTGAAGATTGAGCAGCCATGGGCGCTGATTGGACCAGATTGGGGCCGATTTAGCTAGTCCAAGCGCTTCGTAAAACGCAGCGCAGCCAGCGTCATGGCGACCAGCGTGAAGCCGATCAGGTAGTACAGATCAGGCAATAACTCGCCGATTGAAGCGTCGCGAAGCATGATGCCCCGACTCAGGCGGATGAAGTGCGTGTTCGGCAGCGCTTCGCCGATGTATTGCGCGAAGACCGGCATGCCATCGAACGGGAACATGAAGCCCGAAAGGAGTATCGAGGGGAGCAGGATGAACACCATCATCTGCATGGCCTGGAACTGGGTCTTGGCGGCCGTCGAGATCAGCAGCCCCAGCGACAGGTTGGCGGCCACGAAAGCGCTGGCGCAAAGGTACAGGTCCAAAATACTGCCGCGCACCGGCACATCGAACAGCAGGCGGCCAACGGCGAGAATCAGGGCCAGCTGCAGCATGCCAATAACGATGTAGGGAACGATCTTGCCGATCATGAGTTCCGCCGAGCTCACCGGCGTATTGATCAGCAACTCAAGGTTGCCGCGCTCGCGTTCCCGGACAATGGCCACGGCGGTAAACAGGATCATCGTCATGGTCAGGATGACGCCGATCAGTCCCGGGATGATATTGACCGGCGTGCGGCGTTCGGGATTGTAATAGGGTCGTACCTCGACAATATCCACGCCAGGCCGGGCCCGAACCGTGGAGTCGAACGCCAGGGGCATCGATCGCAGCTTGTTGGCGACACCCAGGATGGTCGGGTCGGAGCCGTCGACAAGCAACTGCACGGCAGATCGCGAGCGATCGACAACGCGGCGGTCAAAGTCGGCCGGAATGACCACGCCGATGGAGATCTTGCCGCGGCGAAGCCGGTCTTCCAGTTCTTCGGGGCTGGCGACGCGCTCCACGATATTGACGACCTGCGTCTGGGCGAGCCCGGCGACGAGCTGGCGGGACAAATGCGTCTCTGCCTGGTCCGCGACAGCGGTCTTGAGATTGCGAACGTCGGTATTGATGGCGTAGCCGAAAAGCAGCATCTGGATGACGGGCAGGCCGACCACCATGCCGAATGTGAGCCGGTCGCGGCGTAGCTGCCGTACTTCCTTTTTGACAATGGCCGCGATGCGAGAGAGCGGCTTCACGCGCTGCGCTCCTGTGCCGGCAGCGTGACGGCAACGAAGACGTCCTCGAGCGTCGCGTGTGTCGTGTGCACCTGCGCCGCTATACCAGCCGTGCCCAACACGTTTTCAATGAGTGACACCGGCGCATCGACGTGTTGCGGCACCAGCACGCGCAGCCGCACACCGAGCTGGGTCACACTTGCGACCTGCGGCATATCGTGGATTGCCGCCTGGGCCGCGTAGGGATCGTCGGCGACCACTTCGATGATGTGCATGCCGGTCTGATCCTGCAGATCCTGCGGCGTGCCGTCGGCGACTTTGACGCCGTGGTCGAGGATCGCGAGCCGGTGGCAGCGCTCGGCCTCGTCCATGTAATGGCTTGAGACGAGGATCGTCGTGCCTTCGCCAGCCAGCCGGAACAGATTCGACCAGAAATCACGGCGACTCTGCGGATCCACCGCGCTGGTCGGTTCGTCGAGGAGCAGGAGCGCCGGCCGGTGAAAGACGGCGCAGGCGAGCGCGAGCCGTTGCTTCTGGCCGCCGCTCATGGTCCCGGCGAGCTGGTCGCGCTGCGCCACGAGATTGTAGCGGTCCAGCAGGTCGTTGATACGTGCAGGACGGTCTGCCTTCGGGACGGAATAGATTTCGCCGATGAATTGCAGGTTCTCGAATACCGTCATGTCGCCAAACAGCGAGAACTTCTGCGTCATGTAGCCGATCTTGGGCTTCAGGTGCCGCGAATCGCCGGGGACCTCGGTCCCGAGGACGGTAGCGGAGCCTTCGGTTGGCGTGAGCAGGCCGCAGAGCATGCGGATAGTCGTGGATTTCCCTGAGCCGTTGGGGCCCAGGAAGCCGTATATCTGTCCGCGCGGCACCTTTAGGTCCAGCGCGCTGACGGCTTTCAGGTCGCCGAAATGCTTCGACAATCCGCGCGCGTCAATGGCCAGGTCCGGGGACATCACTCAGCCTGGCCGACCAGGAACTCCACTTCGACGGGGACGCCATCGGGCAGGCGCTCGCGTTCGTCCGTGATATCCACCTTGGCGATGAAGCTCAAACGACCGCGGTCGCGCTCGGTCAGGGCGTAGTAGGGGGTAAACACGGACTCACTCGACACCCAGCGCACGCGGCCATTGATCGGGGCATCGAGCCCGTCCACGTAAATCAACCCGTCCATTCCCGGCTTGATGCGAACCCGGAATTCTTCGGGTATGAACACCCGGGCATGAGGCTGTCCACCGCCCAGCAGGATCATCATCGGCGTTCCGGTTGCCGGCCGCTCGCCCGGTTCGAACAAGCGGCTGTCGAGCACACCGGCGACCGGTGCGCGCGTCGTGTGGCGATCCAGGTCGATCTGTACGCCATCGCGTCGTGCGGATGCCTGCATCACGGCCTGTTCCGCCTGTGCCAGTTCTTCGATGGTCGTTCCCGCAAGCCGTTCCTGCAGTTGTGCGCGCGTGAGCTTGAGGTTTGCCTCCGCAGCGTCGAGTGCCGCGCGAGCGCGATCGAGCAGCTCGGGCGACGCCAGGCCGCGAGCATGGACTTCCTCGACGCGCGCAAGTTCGCTTTGCCGAAACTCCAGTTCCTGCGTCGCGCCTTCGACACTTGCCCGCGCAGCGGCAATCTGCTCGGCGCGCGGGCCGCGCACGAGTTCGTCCAGCCGGGCCCGGGTCTGCAGAAGCGCGGCTTCGGCCTCGGCCAGGCGCGCCCTGGCCCTGGCGCTGTCCTGCTCGACGAGCACCTGGCCGGCGTCGACGGACGCTCCCTCGACGACAGCGATGCTGAGGATGGGTTCGCTCACTTCGGCCGCGATTTCGATACGATCCGACGCGAGCTCGCCGACAACGCGGTAGGGGTTATCGCCGGTCCCGCAACCGGTCATCGCGGCCGCCGCAAGGAAAAGGGTGAAAGTCGTTCTCATTGGGTGCGCTCCGCTCACGTCTTGATCTGCGCGAGCAACAGGTTGATCTGGGACTCCATGAGCCCGTCGGTGTCCAGTGGCTTTTCGGTAAACACCAGTCGCCAGATGATCGACAGCATCATGGGCGCGAGAAACAGGTGTGGCTGGTGGTTCAGCGCTTCGCGCCGGAACTCGCCGCGTTCGACGCCCCGCTCGATGAACAGGCGAATCGCGGCCAGGCCGCGGGCAACGACGTTGTCGTAGTAGTAATCAACGAGGTCCGGATGCCGCGGGCCTTCCGCGATCAACAGCCGAATGACGATCGCGATCGGCGAGCCGGGGACACTCTTCATGAACTCGAGCATCGGTCCGCGAATGAACGCCTCCGAGTCCAGTTCCGTCGTCTCCACGGCATCGAGCAGGGCATCCACCCGGCGCACTACGACACTCTTTACGACGGCCTTGAACAGCTCTTCCTTGGTTTTGAAATAGAGATACGTCAGGCCCTTGCTGACCCCCGCGCGCTTGGCGACGTCGTCGACGCGTGTGGCCGCATACCCCTTCTCGGCAAACACCGAAAAGGCGGCATCGGTGATCTCCTGGGGGCGATCTTCCTTGCGGCGCTGAAACCGGGGTTCGGCCACGACGACCCTCTTGCTGACTCTAAGGTCAGTAAGTATAGTTAATGACTTGTCAGTCAGCAAGGGGCAGGCGTCGCAAATTCTGCCGAATTCGGCATAATCCGCGGCATGTTCACCTATATAGACCCCTCGGTCCGGGAGCGGTTGACCGCGCAGGGCACGTTGTTCCAGATCGACAGGAACGGTGCCCGCGTTGCGGCGGGCAAGGCGCCCGCGCATGGATCGACCATCAGTGTCCTGGGGCCGATCCCGTTGCCGCTCGAGCTAGGCACGTTGCACGTCGACGTCCAGTGGTATGCGTGTGTGCGCAATACCGAACTCGGCAAGATCGAGGAGCTGGCTGACGACCTGCGTGCCCAGCATGGCCAGCAGTCCTTCGCAACCCTGGCGTCCTACATGGCCGTCAACAGCGTCATGCTGATCGGTGACCCGTCGACCTGGAAGAATCCACTGGTCCGCGTCCACTCGAGTTGCCTGACGGGTGATGTTTTCGGCTCACAGCGCTGCGAGTGCGGGCCACAGATGCAATCCGCCCTCGAACGCATCAGGAACGATGCGGCCGGCGGCATACTGGTCTACATGGCGGGCCACGAAGGGCGCGGTATCGGGCTGTGGGCCAAGGCGGCCACGTACCTGTTGCAGGACGCCGGAGAAGACACCTACGAAGCGAATCGCTCGCTCGGACTGCCGGACGATTCGCGCGATTTCAGCGACGCGGCATCGCTGCTCAAGTACTTTGTGGGCGGCAAGCCGTTTCGCCTGCTCACGAACAACCCGAAAAAAGTCAACGACCTTGGAAATTTCGGTGTCGGCGGTATCACGCGTGTGAAGCACGTGTCAGGCGTCACCGAGAGCAATCGCCGCTACCTGAGCGCCAAGCAGGACTGGGGTCACGAAATATCGAGCGAGGACCTTGCGAGCTAGGCGGTAGCTACTGCCGCCAGAGTCTCAGGTTGAACGCTTTCTCGCCCGAGTTGGTGCGCAGCGGGTTGATGTCGATGCCGCCGCGCCGCTGGTAGCGGGCATGCACGGTAAGTTCCGCGCAGCCGCATCGGTCCATGAGGTCGACGAACATGCGCTCGACGCAGGCCTCGTGAAAGTCGTTGTGCTCGCGAAACGACACGACGTACTTCAGCAATCCTTCGCGGTCGATCTGTGGCCCGCGATAGCTGATCTGCAGGCTGCCGATATCGGGCTGCGCGGTCACCGGGCACAAGCTGCGTAGCAAGTGAGTGTGCAGGTCCTCGCGCGCATGCCTCGTCGGGTCCGCGCGCAGCAGTCCGGCATTGACGTGCCATTCGGTGCAGCTGATATCCAGATCGTCGAGGCAGGTTCCGGCCAGGCGCGCCACGTGACCGGACTCTGATTCCGAGACCGGCATTACGCGCACGCTGACCGGGCCGCCGGCACAGGAAGCAAGGTCGGCGGCGATGCAATCCGCAACCGCCGTCTCGTCGTCGAATGTACTCATGGCGAACGAGCCCAGGTAGAGTTTGAGCGACTTGGATTCGACGATATTCGTCGAGTCCGCCGGCACGCGTATCTCCGCTGTCGCCACGCGCGGCAGGCCCTTCGGGTCGAGCCAGGTGAGTTCCCAGGCGTTCCAGGTGTCGAGTCCCGAGAAGGGCAGCGGCTCACCAAGGCCGAGGCCCGCGCGACTGTCGGCCCGGGCTATCGGGTGCAGCACGTGCGGTGCGTACTTCTGCGGATAGTCGGTCTTGCGACCCAACGGTAGATTCATTTCATTCACGGACGGTATTTTGCAGGAATTAACGGCAGGAGTTGCCGGTTTCTTGTGTAAAATACCCGACCGTTTTCGCACTAAGTCCTCCCAGAGTCTTCCATGAGTCCTGCACACGATATCGCCGGCGTCGAACGCGGCTACATCATTCCGATCGGCGGCGCCGAAGAGAAACTGAACAATCCCGAGATCCTCGACCGCTTTGTCGATGTCTGCGGTGGCAAGCAGGCGCGTATCGGTATTATTCCCACGGCCTCGGAGCTGGCAGATACCGGCCGCAATTACGAGAAGCTGTTCCGCAAACTGGGCGTCAAGCACGCGCGGGTGCTGCACTTCGTGACGCGCGAGGACTGCGAGTCGGACGAGGACCTTGGTTATATCGACAAGTGTGACGGGGTGTTCATGACCGGCGGCAACCAGTTGCGCCTGTCGACGACCATTGGCGGCACGGCGATCGCGCAGGCGATTCGGCGCCGCCATGCAGAGGGTATGCACGTGGCCGGAACGTCGGCCGGCGCCGCGTTCATGCCCGAGCACATGATCGCAGGCGGCAAGGAAGGCAGTACGCCGAGCCCCGACATGGTCAACATGGCGCCCGGCCTGGGCTTGACCAATTCGTTCATTATTGACCAGCACTTCCGCCAGCGTGACCGTCTTGGCCGACTGCTGACGGCACTCGCCTACAACCCGTTCGCCGTCGGGCTCGGTCTCGACGAGGACACGGCCGCCTTTATCAAGCCCGGCGACAAGCTGGAGGTTGTCGGCAGCGGCGGGATTACCCTTATCGATCCTCGCGATCTGAAGTATTCTTCCATGCACAAGGCGCGCCGCGGCGAGCCTGTCAGCCTGATCGGGGTGAAGCTGCATATCCTGGTATCGGGCGGCCGCTTCGAGATCGCGTCGCGCGACGCGTTCGCCGAATGATCGCAATAACAAGAACGGGCACGCGCTATGAGAATTGAGACGACCAATGTGTATGTCGGGCCAAACGTATTTGCCCGGTTTCCGGTTATTCGCCACATCCTGGACCTCGGCGAGCTCGAGCACTGGCCAACGGCAAGGCTGGGCGAGGATTTCATCGGTTTGATGCTCGAGCTGTTGCCCGGACTGCACGATCACGGATGTTCCTACCAGGAACCCGGCGGTTTCGTCCGGCGTCTGCGTGAGGGCGAAGGCACCTGGCTCGGCCATGTCATGGAGCACGTGGCGATCGAACTGCAGGTGGTCGCGGGTTCCGACGTCACGTTCGGTCGTACCCGATCGATCGATGGCCGTCCGGGGTTTTACAACATGGTGTTCCAGTACAAGGATGCCGATGTCGGGCGGCAAGCGAGCAAGCTCGCTCTGGATTTCATTGGCAGCCTGTTGCCGAAGCAACTCAAATTCGCCGGCGCCCCTGACGGTGACTGGGACTTTGCGTTCGAACGAGATCGTTTCATTCGCTATGCCCAGCGCCGGGAATTCGGTCCGAGTACAGCGTCGCTCGTGCGCGCTGCCGAAGGCCGGGGTATTCCCTGGCTCCGGCTGAATCGCTACAGCCTGGTGCAGTTCGGGCATGGCCGGTATCAGCAACGCATCCAGGCGACGACAACGGGGCGAACGAGCAATATCGCCGTGGAGTTGGCGTCCGACAAGGAAGAGACGAACCAGATCCTGCGTGACCTTGGCCTGCCGGTTCCCAAGCAGATGATCGTCCGCGATGCCAATGATGCGGTGCGCGCCGCGGAGCGCATCGGTTACCCGGTCGTACTCAAACCGCTGGCGGGCAACCACGGACGGGGCGTCGCGATCAACCTGCGTACGCCCGAAGAAGTCGGCGTCGGTTTCGAGAAGGCAAGCGAGCACGGCTCGACAATTGTGGTCGAGAGTTACATCGAGGGATACGACCATCGGCTACTGGTCATAAACGGGGAACTCGTCGCTGCCGCGAAGCGCGTGCCCGGGCATGTGGTCGGCGATGGCAAACACACGCTTGAAGAACTCGTCGCTATCGTCAACCAGGACCCGCGCCGCGGCGTCGGGCATGAGAAAGTACTGACGCGTCTCGAATTCGACCACCAGGCCGAGCGCTTGCTCCAAAAGCTCGGTTACGGCCGCGATACGGTGCCGGCGAAGGACGAGGTTGTATATCTGCGTTCGACGGCAAACCTGTCGACCGGCGGTACGGCGATCGATGTGACCGACATCATTCATCCGGACAATCGCGAGATGGCGATTCGTGCAATCAAGGCGATTGGCCTCGATATCGGCGGCGTGGATTTCCTGACCAAGGATATTACCGAGTCGTATCGGGAGGCGGGCGGCGGTATTTGTGAAGTAAACGCCGGTCCGGGGTTCCGCATGCACGTGGCGCCCAGTGAAGGCACGCCGCGCGACGTGGCGGGACCCGTGATCGACATGTTGTTCCCGCCCGATTCACCGAGCCGCATTCCGATTGCCGCGGTCACCGGCACGAACGGCAAGACCACGACGTCCCGGATGCTCGCTCACATCCTGAAGATGTCGGGATACACTGTCGGCTTGACGTCGACCGACGGCGTGTACATCGACGGCAAGCTGTCGGTGTCCGGCGATATGACGGGCCCGGTCTCGGCACAGATGATCCTGCGCGATCCGTCGGTCGATGCGGCGGTCATGGAAACGGCACGCGGCGGCATGCTCCGCAGCGGCCTGGGTTTCTCCGAGTGCAACGTGGCTTGCTGTATCAATGTCACAGCCGACCATCTTGGGCTGCGGGGCATCGATACGCTCGAGCAACTGGCGGAAGTGAAGCGTGTCCCGATTGAAATTGCCAAAGACGCGGCTGTGCTGAACGCCGATGATCCGCATTGCCTGCAAATGGCGGACTACACGGATGCGGAAAAGCTCTCATACGTGACGATGAACCCGTCACACCCGCTCGTGAAACGGCATATCCAGGCAGGCGGGCAGGCCTTCGTGCTCGAACAGGGCATGAATGGGCACCTGATTACGATCTATGACAACGAATCGCATACGCCGCTTCTGTGGACACACCTGATCCCGGCCACGATCGAAGGGCGCGCGTTGCACAACGTACAAAATGCCATGTTCGCCGCCGCGCTGGCGCACAACCTCGGTGTCAGTCTCGAAGACATTCGCCAGGGACTGAGAACGTTCGACTCGTCGTTCTTCCAGGCGCCGGGTCGCATGAATATCTACGACGAGCATCCGTTCCGGGTCATCCTCGATTACGCGCACAACCCGGCTGCCGTCAAGGCCATGTGCGGCCTGGTCGACCGATTCGATACGGACGGCAAACGTATCGTCGTGCTGTCGGCGCCCGGCGATCGCCGCGATGAAGACATTCGCGAGATCGCTGAAATTGCAGCCGGGCATTTCGATCATTTCATCTGCCGCCGCGACGACAATACGCGTGGCCGCGGCGACGACGAGGTTGCCGTGTTGCTCAAGAATCGCCTGCTGGAAGTGGGGATTTCGCCCGACCGCATCGAAGTGATCCCGGACGAGCAGGAAGCCAACAGGCGCGCCCTCGAGATGGCCCTGCCAGGCGACCTGATTCTCGTGCTCGGCGACAACATCAAGCGGACGTGGAAACAGATCATTTACTTCAATTCCTCATCGCGCGTCGACAACGGCGGCAAGAAGGTATCCGCGAAGATGGACCTGCCGGAATTCGCCGGGTTCGAGCTGGCTGACGACCTCGAAATCATCAGTGATGAACGCGGCGTTCGCATCGCGCGAGAAGAAAGCGATTAGCACACGGCCATGGAGTTTCTCGACGCGCGCAGACTGACCGGGCCCAGCCTGCTCTTCGACGGCCCGGCCTGCATCCTCGACGTGGCGTGCACGCCGGAGGAGGCCGATGCGCTTGTTCCTGTCTGGGCGGAGAACGTCTCTCGAATGCTCGAGGCGCTTGACTGGCCATCCGCGGAGTTTGCCTTTCTGAAGCTAAAGGGCGGCGCCAGCCTGGCGTTCACTGCGCCGGTCGACCAACTATACGCCGGGTCCGGGATCAACGAGTGGGCCTGGGCCGCGAGTGCATTCGAGCTGGGCGTCAGCAGCGACGAGCCTGATTTCGACGCGGCCTTGAAGGCGCTGCGGTCGTCGTCGGACGAAGAGGCCAATGTCGAACTGATGTGGCTTATCGATGAAGCCGCCGCGCACGGCAAAACGCTGCTATGGGACGACGACTTTGTGTCGTTGGGGCTCGGCAAAGGCTCGCAGACCTGGAAAGTTCGCGAGATTCCCGATGTCCTGGAATGGGAGCGTTATCACGATGTCCCGATCGGTGTGGTTACCGGAACCAATGGCAAGACAACGACCGTCCGGTTTGCGACACACATCCTGCGGCAGACCGGCAGGCACGTCGGCCTGAGTTCCACTGACTGGGTCTCTGTAAACGACCGCATTATCGATCGCGGCGACTGGTCCGGTCCCGGCGGGGCGCGCACGGTCCTGCGAGAACAGGATGTCGACGTTGCAATCCTGGAAACCGCGCGCGGTGGCTTGCTGCGCCGGGGTATGGGTGTGGACCGCGCCGACGCGGCACTGATTACGAATATCTCGGAAGACCATCTTGGCGATTTCGGCTCGCGGAATCTCGATGAGCTGCTGGCCATCAAGTGGATTGTCAGCCGTGTGGTTCGGGCGCAGGGTCGCCTGATACTCAACGCCGAGGATCACCGGCTCGTCGCGAAGGCAAGAGACTACGTTGGTGACCTCGTGTGGTTCAGCCTCGATGCCGGGGATGCGGTCGTTCGCCGGCACGTTGACGCGGGCGGTCTCGCGTTCGCGCTCGATGGCGAAGAACTGGTGAAGTTGGAGAACGGCGCGCGCGACGTGATCTGCCGCGGCGCCGACATTCCTCTCGCCCTCGGGGGAGCGGCGCGGCACAACGTGGCCAATGCATTGTCGGCCGCGGCACTGACCTGGTGCCTGGGCGCGACGCTCGAGGAGATCGCGTCGGGCCTCACGACGATGAAGCAGGACAACAACCCCGGTCGCTGCAACATCTACGATCTCAACGGCATCAAGATCCTCATCGACTTCGCGCACAACCCGGCGGCTATGGCAGCCCTGTTCGACATGGCCAGCGCGATTCCTGCCAGTCGCCGTGCGCTGTGCTTCGGCCAGGCCGGTGATCGTCCCGACGACCTCATCCGCGAGCTTGCGCGGGACGCGTGGGAGATTGGTCTTGAGCGCATCGAGGTTTCGGAACTGGCGGATTATCACCGCGGGCGCGGGCACGGGGAAGTGTTCGGCATCATTCGCGACGAGCTCCTCAAGCAAGGTGCCAGTGCTGCGCAAATCGTGCACCACGAGCTGGAACTGGAATCACTGCAGGACGCGATTGACTGGGCGCGACCCGGCGACCTGATCATCATGCTTGCGTTGGGCGGCGCCGCGCCCGTGCAAGAGCGGCTCAGGGAACTGGGCGCTCGATAAACCCGACGATCGCGTCGGCAATATGCTGTGTCTGGGCCGGGGACAGGATATCGCCCGCAAGAACGTGGTGGCTTGGATCGCCGGGGTCCCGGATCTCGATCACGTCTTTCATCGGCGAGCCCGTGGCGCTGACAACCTCGAGTGCGGCATCCGGCGAGATCACCTGGTCATCGCTCGAGTAGAACATCAGAAGACGCTGCGGAATATCGGCTGGCAGCACTCGATTGGCACGATCGACAAGGCGCATCATTTCGACGGTTGCCGCTGTCGGATAGCACGTCGACCAGAATTTCTCCTGCAACGCGTTATGCGCTTTCCAGCAGCGGGTGTCGCCAACGAGCATTCGGGCCAACAGCGGCCCGGCCGGCCGTGTCAGCCATTGTGCCTTGGGATCGCGGGGTGCGAAATTCGGGGAGATCATGACGAGCGTGTCGATACGGTTGGCGAATTCCTGGTCGAGCACTGCCGCCGCCAGCGTAGCGCCGGTACTGGTCCCGATCACGATGGTCTTATCGCCGATCGTCGCGGCCTCGGAAAGCACCCGCCGAGCATCGTCGAGCCAGTGCTCGGCGAGTACGCCGTCCATGGCGGCTTCGACCTGCCCGTGTCCGGTCAGTCGGGCTTCGATCAGCGCGGCACCGAGCTGTCGCGCCACGGTCTCGGCGAGCGGTGCGGTCTCCTGCCGCGACGCCGAGAAGCCGTGCAGGGCCACGACGACCCAGGTCGGCTGCCGGGAATCGCCGTTCAGGATGATGCGCTCGTCCGCGCCGGCGATGAGGGCAGACGCCGGCAGTGCGGGCAGCTCCATACCGGGCGTGTAGTGCAGGCGGGCCGGCGTCGCGAGCCAGAGCAAGGCGACGAGCGCCGCCAGGGCAGCGAGTGAGAGCCAGGTCTTATTCAAGGCTCAGGATTTTTTTCCAGTGCTTCTTCTCGACCGGCATGATCGACAGGCGGTTGCCGCGACGGGTGAGAAGCATGCCTTCGAGGCTCTTCTGTGCCTTGATTTCGGTCAACGTGATATTGCGTTTGAGTTTGCGCACAAACTGGACATCGACCAGTATCCAGCGTGGTTCCTCCCGCGTGCTCTTCGGGTCGTAATACTTTGACGTCCTGTCGAACTGGCCCGGGTCGGGATACGGCTCGCTGGCGACTTTCATGATGCCTGCGATGCCCGGTTCCTTGCAGCTGGAGTGGTAAAAGAAGATCTCGTCACCGATGCGCATGTCGTCGCGCATCATGTTGCGTGCCTGGTAGTTGCGAATACCGTCCCACTTTTCGCGACGATCGCGCTCGAGGTCGTCGATGCTGTAGACGTCGGGTTCCGACTTCATCAACCAATATGCCATGTCGTTATCTACGGATTGTCAAGGGCCTTGAAAGGCGCGAGTTTAGCACGCTCGTCAGGCGCGATTTGCGCCGATTCGCATGGTAGGATTGCGCCTCGCGCATCCGCACGCGACCCTGGGAGGATAAGAACAAATGGCAAATATACTGGCCAATATTTTCGGTACGTCGCCCGTCCGGCCGCTCGAGCAGCACATGGATATCGTCTATCGCTGTGCCAAGAAGCTACGGCCGTTTGTGAACGCCGTGATCAATCGCGACCTGAAGCGCATGGCCGAGGTGCGCGGTCAGATTGAGGCCCTGGAACACCAGGCCGACGACCTGAAAAAGAGCATTCGCATCAACATGCCGAAGAGCCTGTTCATGCCGGTACCGCGGGAGGACCTGCTCGAGCTGCTGCTTGTGCAGGACAAGATCGCCAATCGCACCAAGGACGTGTCCGGCGTGATCATGGGGCGCAAGATGAAGATCCCGAAAGAGATTGCGCCGCAGTTTCTCGAGTTTGTCGAGAGCAACGTCGATGCCGCCAGGCAGGCGCGCAAGAGCGTGCGCGAACTGGACGAGTTGTTCACGGCCGGCTTCAAGGGCGCTGAGGTAACGCTCGTGTCGGAGCTCATCGAGGAACTGGACCAGATCGAGACGCATACGGACGAACAGCAAACGCTGATCCGGTCCGCGCTGTTCGAAATTGAAAAGACGCTGGACCCGATTGATGCCATCTTTCTTTACGAAGTCATCGAGCTGACCGGTGAAATCGCCGACATGGCGGAACGTGTCGGTCGCCGACTCGAACTGCTGCTCTCGTAAGACCAGGAAAAAATAAGAATTCGGGAATGCGCGCATGCCCGGAGGACCCCGAATGGAATATCAGACTACCTACATCGTGCTCGCAGCCGCTTTTGGCCTGTTCATGGCCTGGGGGATCGGCGCCAATGATGTTGCCAACGCAATGGCGACCTCGGTCGGCTCCAAGGCGCTGACAATCAGGCAGGCAATCATCGTTGCCGCCATCTTCGAATTCGCCGGGGCCGTGTTGGCCGGCGGTGAAGTCACCTCGACCATTCGCAAAGGCATCGTCGATGCCGACCAACTCATGGGCATCGACGACGGCGCAAAGATGCTGGTCTTTGGCATGTTGGCTGCGCTGCTTGCCGCGGGTACGTGGTTGCTGATTGCCTCGAGGAACGGCTGGCCTGTGTCGACGACGCATTCGATTGTTGGCGCCATCGTTGGTTTTGCGGCTGTCGGCATCGGCGTTGATGCCGTCCAGTGGGGTAAAGTCGGAACGATCGTCATGAGCTGGGTGGTGTCGCCGCTGACGGCCGGTTTTATCGCCTACCTGATCTACCGCAGCGTCCAGAAACTGATCCTGAGCCAGGACGATCCCCTGGCGAAAGCGAAGCGCTACGTCCCGGTCTACATGTTCCTGGCCGCGTTCACGATTACGCTTGTGACCATCCTCAAGGGACTGAAACATGTCGGTCTCACCTTGAGCATTCAAGACAGCTATTTTCTCGCTATTGCGATTGCGGTCGCTATCGCTGTTATTGGTGCCGTCGCGATCGCCCGAATCAAACCGGACCCGAAGGCCGAGAAGAGCCAGCACTTCTACACCGTCGAACGGGTCTTCGGTGTGCTCATGGTGATCACGGCCTGTGGTATGGCGTTCGCGCATGGTTCGAATGATGTTGCGAATGCTATCGGCCCGTTGGCGGCTGTCGTCAGCATCGCCAAGAACGGCGTTATCGGTGCCAAGTCGTCGCTCGATGCATGGGTCCTGATGCTGGGCGGCGCGGGTATCGTCGTTGGCCTGGCCACGTTCGGCCGTCACGTGATTGCGACGGTCGGCAAGAAGATTACCCAGCTCACGCCGAGCCGGGGATTCGCCGCGGAACTGGCCGCCGCCACGACCATCGTGATCGCCTCGGGTACAGGAATCCCGATCTCGACCACGCATACGCTGGTCGGCGCCGTTCTGGGTGTCGGCATGGCCCGCGGTATCGAGGCGATCGACCTGCGTGTCGTCGCGAGGATCCTGGTCTCGTGGGTCATCACCATACCGGCGGGAGCGATTCTCGCGATCCTGTTCTTCTTCGTGTTCAAGATGGTACTGCCCTAGGGGACTCCTCATGCGCTCACTGCTGGTCGCACTCATCGCGACGTTCATCTCGACCCAGGCAGCCGCCCAGCTCGCCGAGGCCCCGATCGTCCGGTACGACGCCCGGATACATCCGACGTTCGGGCCGGCCGGCATGGTGGCTTCCCAGAACTACCTGTCGTCGGCGGTTGGTGCGGAGATCCTTGAGGCGGGCGGGAACGCCGTCGATGCCGCGGTTGCGGTAGGTTTCTCGCTGGCAGTGACCCTGCCGAGGGCGGGCAATCTCGGTGGCGGCGGATTCATGCTGATTCACGACACGGCATCCGGCACGGACGTCGCGATCGACTACCGGGAAATGGCACCGATCGGTGCCACTCGCGACATGTATCTCGATGAAAACGGCGATGTCGATAACGAGCTCGCCAGGTTCTCGCACCTGTCCTCCGGCGTTCCCGGTACCGTGGCCGGGTTGTACAAGGCACACAGCGAGTTCGGCCGCCTGCCCTGGAAACGACTCCTGCAGCCCGCCATTCAGCAAGCGCGGGACGGCGTGACCATGACCTACGATCTCGCGGGCCTGTTGCGCGCACGCCGCGACCGGCTGTGCATGGACGAGGCAGCCTGCGGCTACTTCTACAAGGACGGCGGTGTTCCGTACGAGCCTGGCGAGCTCTGGGTGCAGGAAGACCTGGCGGCAACGCTCGAGCGTATTGCCGAAGACGGTCCTGCCGGGTTCTACGCGGGCGAGACGGCCCGGCTCATTGCCGCAGAGATGGCGCGGGGTGGCGGGCTGGTCGACGAGAAGTCGCTGGCAGCGTACCGGCCGGCCGTTCGCGAGCCGGTACGCGGTACCTACCGTGGCTACGAGATCATCACGATGCCACCGCCCAGCTCGGGTGGCGTCCATATCATCCAGATGCTCAACATCCTCGAGAACTTCCCGGTCGCCGAGTTGGGCGCCGGTAGTGCGGACAACGTGCACCTGCTGGCAGAATCGGCGAGGCTTGCCTACGCCGATCGATCCCTGTACCTCGGTGACCCGGACTTCGTCGAGGTGCCCGTAGGCTGGCTGACCAGCAAGGCGTACGCGAAACAATTGGCGGACAAAATCGACATGAAGGTCGCGCGCAAGTCCGAGGACGTCGCGCCCGGCGCCGTACCGGTACCCGAGAGTCCCGACACGACGCATTTCTCCGTCATCGACGATGAAGGCATCATCGTATCGAACACCTATACGCTGAACTTCTCCTACGGATCGGCCATCGCGGTTGACGGTGCCGGGTTCCTGCTCAACAACGAAATGGACGATTTTGCCGCCAAGACGGGCGTACCGAATGCCTACGGGCTGCTGGGAGGCGATGCCAACGCCATTGCCGCAGGCAAGCGGCCGCTGAGCTCGATGACGCCGACGATTGTCCTCAAGGATGGCGAAGCCTGGTTCGCAACGGGCAGTCCGGGTGGCAGCCGGATCATCACGACGGTGCTGCAGGTCGTGGTCAACGCCATTGATCACGGTATGAACCTGGCCGAAGCATCCGCCGCACCGCGCATGCATCACCAGTGGTACCCCGACGTGTTGCAGCTCGAGCCCGGTTTCAGTCCCGACACGGTCAAGCTGCTCGAGGAGCGCGGTCACGACGTGCGACGCTCGAACTACACGATGGGCAGCGTCCAGAGCGTGGGTTTCCGCGACGGCGTCTATCGGGGCGCTTCCGATACACGACGTCCCAATGCAGCGAGTTCCGCTCCGGCCGAAACGCGCGACCAGTGACGCGCACTGCGCCGCACATTTCGCAAGGGGCGCGTCGCTATGCTCTGGCCATCCTGGCCATTGTCAACATGTTCAACTTCATCGATCGGCAGATTCTCGCTATCCTGCTGCCGTCGATTCGGGATGAATTCGGTGTATCGGATGCCTGGCTCGGCTTTCTCACCGGCACCGCATTCGCGATGTTCTACATCTTCCTGGGCATACCTGTCGCACGTTATGCGGACCGTCACAACCGCCGCAACCTGATCGCACTGGCCGTCGCCGTGTGGAGCGGCATGACCGCATTGTCGGGCATGGCCGCCAACTTCCTGCAACTGGCGCTGGCTAGAATCGGCGTCGGTATCGGCGAGGCGGGCTGCAGTCCGCCCGCTCACTCGATGATTGCCGACCTGTATCCGCCGGAGAAACGCTCCACCGCGATGGGCGTGTACACGATCGGGATATCCGCCGGCATCATGCTGGCCAATCTGCTGGGCGGATGGGTTGTGCAAAACATCGGTTGGCGCGAGGCGCTGCTCATCGTGGGTTTGCCCGGCCTCGTGCTTGCGGCGATCGTACGCTTCTCCGTCGTCGAACCCAGCCGCGGGCACTCGGAGGGCAGGGAGGCCGTCGCGCAGCAGCCGCCTTTTTTGAAGACCTTGCGTTTCCTCTGGCGCAGGCCGTCGTTCGCGCATATGACGATTGCGGCGGCGCTGTCGTCCTACGTCGGCTACTCGGTGATCAGTTTCCTGCCGAGCTTTCTGGTGCGGAGCTATGGCATGCCGGAGGGGCAGATCGGTCTTTACCTCGGACTGATCATAGGCATCGTTGGCGGTGCAGGCTTTTTCCTCGGCGGCTACATCGCCGACCACCTCGGCCAGTCTGGCCATCGGCGGGCCTTGTCGTTTATCGGCATCACGGTTCTGCTGACGGCAATCCCTTACGCGGCTATGTTCCTGTCGGCAAGCTGGCAGGCGGCGTTGCTGTTGTTCCTGGTCCCTGCGGCAACGGCGAATGTCTATCTTGCGCCGGTGCTCTCGCAGGCGCAGGGACTGGTTTCGCTGCGCATGCGCGCCATGGCATCGGCGCTGGCGCTGCTGATTATCAATGTCATTGGCCTGGCACTTGGGCCTTTACTCACGGGTCTTCTCAGTGACCTGCTCGAGGCTCGTTTCGCGGCAGAGTCGATGCGCTATTCGCTGTTGACTGTCACCAGCATCGGGCTGCCGTGGGCCGCCTACCATTATGTACGCGCCGGCCGCACGATCGATGCGGACCTTGCGCGGGCGACAAAGCACGATTGAGACGCTCAGGCCCCGTCACTTGCCAATGAGGCGTTTCCGGTACTCGGATTCATACTGCGTCTGCATCTTGTAGAACGGGCGTCGCGGATCGCCATTGAGTACGTCCACCAGTACGTTCAGATGGGTATGCCAGCCGGTGCTGACACTGAGAACGGTGTCCATTGTGTCCAGGCGACGATGCGTCAGCACCAGCTTCACCGTGTCGCCCTGCTCGGTGAGTTCATAGAGAACGATCGAGGATTCGTCACCGAATTCCCAGGTGTGCTCAAGAACGTGCGGTGCTTCGCAACGCGTGACAACGCCGGTGAACGACATTTTTTCGGGCATGTCCCGATACTTGTCGGGCCGTGGAATATCCGCGTCACTGGAGAGAGAGACATTGTGAAAGTGCATGTCGACGTGGCCGTCGACAGCGGTCTCCACGTCGCCGCCACACAGCCATTTCGCGCGTTTTTCACTTTGCGTCAGGTAAGCCCAGACGCGCTCGACCGGTCCCGGTAACTCCCGCACAAACCGCACGGTATTCGCGTCTAGCAATTCACCGTATGCGTCCATCGCATCCTCCTTATTCGTCTTCTTCTATGAGCAGGCGCTCAAGCTTGTCGAGTCGCGGGGACCAGAACTCCCGCACCCTGTTGAGCCAGGCTTCCACCTCTTTGAAACCCTCGGCACTGAGCCGGTAGATCCGCCGTTGGGCATCGGCTCTTGACGTGACCATCCCGGCATCGCGCAGCACCTTCAGGTGCTGCGAGACGGCGGGCCGACTCATCTCGAACCGGCTGGCGAGATCGCCGAACGAGGTTTCTCCGGCGGCCAGGGACTCGATGATCTGGCGGCGCGTGGGGTCGGCCAGGGCGGTAAAGGTATCCATGGCCATATGATAAGTAAATACTTAATTAAGTCAAGACTTAATTAATTTGGACAGAGGGGCGGGGGCGGGCCTGGCCTGCAACGCCGTATCGTGAGGTGTCAGACGGCGCGCAGGTACCAGTCGAAGTCCTGCTGCGCGATCTTGTTGTGGAATTGCTCGGCCTCGTAACGCCGGACCCTGGCGTAGTAGCGGCAATAGTCGCTGCCGAGGTAGGCGGGCAGCACCTTGCTGCCCTCGAACTTGTCGATGGCCGCTTCCCAGCGATTCGGGATGCGCAGCCTGGGTGTGATCTCCTGCCCCTGCTCGATCATCGTGCCCGGTTCAATACGGTTCTTGACGCCGTAATGCACGCCGGCTGCGACCGCAGCCATGACGAGGTACGGGTTGGCGTCGGCGCCGGCGACGCGATGCTCGAGGCGCAGGTTGCGTTCGTCGGACTCCGGTATGCGTACCGAGACGACGCGGTGATTAACGCCCCAGTTCGGCTCCACCGGCGCGAACATATCCGGTCGCAGGCGCCGGTACGAGTTGGCGTTGGGTGCGCAGAGGAGCGTCGTCTCCGGCATGAGCTTGAGCAGGCCGCCAACGGCGTGCCGCAGGCGTGCCGAAAACGGCGGCTGCGCCATTTTCTCTTTGCCCTGGGAAAAGAAATTCTTGCCGTCCTTGTCGACGATGCTCATGTGAATATGCAGGCCGCTGCCGGCATAGTTCTCAAAAGGTTTGGCCATGAAGCAGGCAATGAAGCCGTGTTTGCGGGCCGCAGCCTTGACGATGCGTTTCAGCAGGACAGCATGGTCGCAGGCCAGGACCGGGTCGTCGACATGATGCAGATTGATCTCGTACTGACCGGGGGAATATTCCGAAATCGCGGCATCGGCCGGCACGTTCTGCGCCTTGCACCAGTCGTAAACGTCGTCGAGGAATCCCTCTACTTCAAACAGATCGTCGGGATGGTAAACCTGGCCGCCCGGCTGCGGCCGGTTGGTCCCCGGGACTTTCGGTGTGCCGACCCGGGGTGTATCGGACGCAGCATCGAGAAGATAGAACTCCAGCTCGGTTGCGACCACGATCTTCTTGCCGCCTGCCTTGAGAGGCGCGATGGCTTTCTCGAGAACCGTTCGGGGATCGCCGAAGAAGTTGCCGCCATCCTCTGAGCGCATGCGAAAAAACGCCTGGCCCATCGGCTTCTTCGACCACGGCACGGGTACGATAGAGCCGGGTATCAGTGCGGCAGGCAGGTCCGGGTCGCCGTCGTCGGCGCCATACGGTACGCCGGGCACCACTTCGCCAAGGCCGGTGAGCATCGTGGCGCCTGCACAGAAGATGAAACCCCCGTCGCACACCTTGTCGAAATCGCCGCGGCGAATGCGTTTGCCCTTCAGGAATCCGCTGAGGTCGGGGATGAGCAGGTCCAGTGATTCGAACCTGCCGTATTTCTTTTCTGCAGCTCGCAACTCCGAAAGCAGGGACGCGCGTTTCGCCATGATGGGGTCTCGTCAGTGATAGCGCGGCCAAGGATCATCGATTTGTGAAGCGCCCGCAATATCCATTCTGTTACTATATGATGGAATTGAAAATCATAATGTGGAACGCCCGATGCTCGAAAGGAAATCGCCAAAAGGTGCCCAGGCTGCATTGCGCGCGGTGCGCCTGTTGAAGCTGTTCACCGCGGCACGACCCGAGTTACAGCTCGCCGAGGTCAGTCGCCTCGCCGGCCTGAACAAGACCACGGCGCATCGACTGTTGCAGGCGCTCCACAGCGAGTCGCTTCTGGATCGCAACGCCAGTAACGGCGCGTACCGGCTCGGACCGGCGCTCATGGCCCTGGGCGTGCAGGCATTGTCCAGCGACAACCTGAGGCTCAAGGCGCGCCCGCTGCTCAAGCGACTGGCCGAGGAGACTGGCGAAACGGCGACGCTCGAAGTGCCGATCGACGACTCGATGCTGATTCTCGACGAGGTGACCGGCGGGCATTTTCTGGCGGCGGGCGGCAATGTCGGGACACGCTGGCCCATGCACGCGACGTCGACCGGCAAGGCGTTTATTGCGTTTGACGAGTTCGGACTGGACCGCCTGGCGGAGCGCCTGACCCCGCTGACCGCCCGGACGATCGTCGACCGGGCTAAGCTCGAGAACCAGTTCGGGGAAATTCGCCGCCGCGGCTTTGCCGAAACCGTCGACGAGCTCGAGGAGGGATTCTCGGGCGTCGGGGCGGTCGTCCGGGGCAGCACCGGGGAAATACTCGGTGCGTTGTCGATCTGCGGCCCGACACAGCGGATGTCGGAGAGCCGGCGGTCCAGCCTCGGGGCAACGCTGTGTACCGCTGCCGGGCAGCTGCAACCGCGCTACTGAGCCAGCATGCTAATATGCGCGACGACTAATGGCTGCAGGAATGACTCTATCAATACTCGCAAGCTGGTCTCCCGGAACCTCATCCGAACGTCCTTCGTCGCACTCTGGCTTGCGACCCTGATCCCACTCCCTGCTGCAGCGCTCGAGGTGCAGACGCCTGCCGTCGGTTTGACCGGTGTACCGCTGGCCTACTCGGTGTCAGGCGTTGCGGCGGGCGAGGCCGTGAAACTGTCGGTAGACGGCTCGACCTACACAGCGATTGCCGATGCAGAAGGCAACGCGGCGTTTGCCGATGTCGCGATTGAAAAGGCCGGCGTTGCCGGTATCGAAGTAACGGCGGGCACGGCAACAGCCACCCGAGAACTGCGCGTCATACCCGGCTGGGTGTCCGTCTTGCCCGCGATCCTGGCCATTACGATCGCGTTGACGTTGCGCAACGTAATCCCGGCGTTGTTGCTGGGGCTTTGGGTTGGTGCAACGGCGCTTCGGTCGTTCACGTTCGAAGGAGCAGGGCGCGGCCTGCTCGACAGTTTCCAGGTGTTCGTGACGAGCGCTATCGCAGATTTCGACAGGGCCTCGATTATCCTTTTCACCATGATGATTGGCGGCATGGTCGGGATCATCACGCGCAACGGTGGCATGGCGAGCATCGTGCGGTCCATCGTCAGTCGTGCGAAGACGGCGATCGGCGGTCAGGTTGCCGTGTGGCTCATGGGCCTGATGATCTTCTTCGACGATTACAGCAACACGCTGGTCGTCGGCAACACGGCGCGCTCACTGACAGACCATCTCAACATATCGCGCGAAAAACTGGCGTATATTGTCGACTCAACGGCGGCGCCAGTTGCCTGTATAGCGCTGATTACGACCTGGATCGGTTACCAGATCGGCCTTGTCGACCAGGCGCTGGGTACGATCGACGCGTTGGCCGATGTACAGGCCTACTCGGTATTTATCCATTCGATCCCGTACAGCTTCTACCCGATACTCGCGATTGTATTCGTCCTCATGATCTCGGCGAGTGGCCGCGACTTCGGGCCCATGTATGCCGCCGAAGTACGCGCACGAAATGGTGCGGTAAAACCGGAGACCGGTGACGCGCTGCCTTCGATCCAGGGCGACGAACTCGAGCCCAAGGACAACATTCCGTTGCGTGCGGTCAATGCTTTCGTGCCGATCATCGCGCTGATTATTGCGTTGATGCTCAGCCTGTATCTGCTCGGGGAGGGCGACTCTCTCGTCGCGATCCTCGAAACGACCAGTCCTTACCAGGCGATGATGTACTCGTCTTTCGTCGGCGTCCTGGTAGCTGCCGCCCTGTCGATCGGACAGCGCATCCTGTCGGTCCACGAGACCGTCGACGCCTGGTACGGTGGTCTCAGGGCAACCCTGTTCGGCATGATCATACTCGTGCTGGCGTGGTCTCTTTCGGACCTGACCGCGTCCCTGAATACCGCGCAGTATCTTGTGACATTGCTGGCCGATACGCTGCCGGTCGGACTGATCCCGGCCATCGTCTTTGTGCTGGCTGCGTTCACGGCGTTCACGACCGGCACGAGCTGGGGGACGATGGCCATCCTGATGCCGCTGATCATTCCGCTGGCATGGGCTGTAATGAGCGTCAATGGCATCGCCGATCCAGGCGGGATGCATATTCTTTACTCGGCCGTTGCCTGTTGCCTGGGCGGCGCCGTCTGGGGCGATCATTGTTCGCCAATTTCCGACACCACCGTGCTGTCATCGGTAGCGAGTGGCTGCGATCACATCGAACACGTGCGTACACAGCTGCCGTATGCGCTGGTCGTTGGCTTTGTCGGCCTGTTCGTCGGTACGATTCCCGGGGGCTTCGGGATGTCGCCGCTGGTCTCGATCGTGATCGGTATCGCGATTCTCGGCCTCGTTCTGAAGCTCCTGGGGAAGAAAGCAGAAGCGAGTTAGCACCATGCCCAGAAGACCCATAGTCGGTGTGCCGGCAGACCGGCGAGATTTCGGCCCCCATCCATTTCACATGGTGGGCGAGAAGTACCTGGTTGCGCTGCTCCGGGCAGCGAACGTGTTGCCGCTCATGGCGCCCGTGCTTGCCGATGACGTCGATCTCGACGAATTGCTGGACCAGGTCGATGGTGTGTTCCTGACGGGAAGCTACTCCAATCTCGAACCCCATCACTACGACGGCGAGCCGAGCGACGAAGGTACGCTGCACGATCCGCACCGTGACGCGCTTACCCTGCCGCTGGCCCGGCGCGCGCTGCAGCGTGGCGTGCCCTTGCTCGCTGTCTGCCGCGGCTTCCAGGAACTGAATGTCGTGCTGGGGGGGACGCTGCACCAGAAAGTGCATGAGGTCGCGGGTTACCACAATCACCTGGAGAACAAGAACGATCCTCTGGACGTGCAATACGGACCCTCCCACCCCGTCAGTCTGCCCGAAAATGGACTGTTGCGCGGGCTGCTGGGCAGTGATACTGCAATGGTGAATTCCCTGCATGGGCAGGCGATCGCAAGGCTGGCCAAAGGTGTCAGCGTCGAGGCCGTCGCGGACGACGGGCTGATCGAGGCGTTCCGGGTCGACGACGTCCCCGGGTTTGCCCTCGCGGTGCAGTGGCACCCCGAGTGGAAAGCGACCGAGAACGAATTGTCCAAAGTGATTTTCAAGGCGTTTGGCGATGCATGCAGGACCTACGCCCGCCAACGACAGGTGTAACGTGAGTGACGACAACCTACTGCAGGACTGGCTGACGGAGAACAGAATCGACGATGTCGAGGCGATTGTGCCCGACATGGCGGGCGCCGCGCGTGGCAAGGTAGTGCCCGCTGCGAAGTTTGGCAAAGGCGACATGAAAATGCCCGAGGGGGTCTTTGCGCAGACCATCTCCGGTGACTACGTCAACGACCCCGACAATGTCGAGGACAGGGACATGTTGCTCGTGCCCGACCCGGAGACGCTGCGACCCGTGCCCTGGGCGGCGGACAATGCTGCCGCGGTATTCCTCGACTGCTATCACCGTGACGGTTCTCCGGTCAACAAGTCGCCGCGAGCCGTACTACGCAACGTGTTGACCCAGTATGAATCGAAAGGCTGGATTCCGGTCGTGGCTCCCGAGGTGGAGTTCTACCTGCTTAGCCCGTATTCCGATCCGAACGAAGACGCCGAGCCGCCCGAAGGTCGCCTTGGCTGGACCGAGGGCGCAAACCAGCCCTACAGCATCGATACGATGAACGATTTCGACCCGTTCATTAACCGGGTCTACAAGTATTGCGAAGCCCAGCGAATCAACATCGACACGATCTCCCAGGAAATGGGCCCGGCGCAATTCGAGCTGAATTTTCTGCATGGGGACGCGCTGGAGCTCGCGGACCAGGTGTTCCTGTTCAAACGCACGGTCCGCGAAGCAGCGATCAAACACAAGATGCACGCGACGTTTCTTGCCAAGCCGATGGCAGAGGACGCAGGCAGCGCACTGCACATTCACCAGAGCGTGGTCGACACGCGTGGCAGGAATGTGTTCTCCGACGACAAGGGTGAGCCAAGCGCGTTGTTCTACGGGTTTCTCGGCGGCCTGCAGAAATACATGAACGATGCGATGCTCCTGTTCGCACCGTACGTGAATTCCTACCGCCGGCTGGCCAGCCCCTGGGCCTCACCCGTCAACCTGGCCTGGGCGATCGACAACCGCACCGTCGGTTTGCGCGTGCCCGACTCGCCTCCGGAGGCGCGCCGTATTGAGAACAGGCTCGCAGGATCCGACGTTAACCCCTATCTCGTCACGGCGGCGACGCTGGCCTGTGGGTACCTCGGCATGGTCGAAGGGCTGACCCCGACACCGCCGATCGAGGGCAGTGCCTACAGTGAAGAACACAGCTTGCACCGTCATATATTTGAAGCGATCGACGCGTTGCGCGAATCCGGGCCAATGCGCGGCATGCTGGGGGAATCGTTCGTCGATCTGTACGTCGCACTGAAAGAGAATGAGTACAAGGAATTCCAGGAGATCATTACGCCCTATGAGCGTGAAATCCTGATGTTCAACGTTTGATACCGAAGAGAGCAGGTGACCAATGGCAGCAATAGAAAAGCGCTCACGCGAAGACTGGCAGGCGCTCGATAAAGAGCATCATCTGCATCCGTTCACGGATCACAAGGACCTGCACGTGAAACGCTCGCGCATCATTACCCGCGCAGACGGCGTGTACATTTATGATGCCGATGGCAGCAAGATCCTGGACGGGATGTCGGGACTCTGGTGTGTCAACGCGGGTTACGGCCGCGAGGAGATCGTCGAGGCGGCCGCCGCGCAGATGCGAGAGCTGCCTTACTACAACAATTTCTTCCAGTGTGCGCACCCACCGTCTATCGAGTTGGCCGCCATGCTCAAGGAAGTGTCTCCGCCGCAGTTCAATCGTGTGTTCTTCACCGGCTCGGGGTCGGAGTCGAACGACACCATCGTGCGTATGGTGCGCACGTATTGGGACCTTATGGGCCAGCCCGGACGTCACACCATCATCAGTCGTCACAATGCGTACCACGGCTCGACCGTCGCCGCGGCGAGCCTGGGTGGCATGAAGCCCATGCACAAGCAAAGCGGATTGCCGATCCCGGGTATTGTGCACGTCGAGCAGCCGTACTGGTTCGGTTCGGACAGGACGCTGTCGCCCGACGAGCTGGGGCTCGCCGCCGCACGCTCGATCGAAGAAAAGATCAACGAGCTCGGTCCGGAAAAGATTGCTGCCTTCATCGGCGAGCCGATACAGGGCGCCGGCGGTGTAATCATTCCGCCGGACAGCTACTGGCCGGAAGTGCAGCGCATCTGCGAGAAGTACGACATCCTGCTGATTTCCGACGAGGTGATTACGGGATTCGGGCGGCTGGGCGAGTGGTTCGGGGCCAACTACTACGGTACGAAACCCGACTTCATGCCGTTCGCCAAAGGCGTTACGTCGGGCTATCTGCCGCTGGGTGGTGTGCTGGTCAGCGATCGCGTAGCCGATGTCCTCGTGGACAAAGCGGGCGAGTTTGCACACGGGTACACGTACTCGGGTCACCCGGCGGCGTGTGCGGTGGCCATCGCCAACCTGAAGATCCTGCACCGCGAGAAACTCGTGGAGCGCATTCGCGACGATATCGGTCCGTACCTCCAGGCCAGGTGGGCCACGCTGGCCGAACACCCCCTCGTCGGCGAAGCGCGCATGGTGGGTCTCATGGGTGCCTTCGAACTCGTGAAGGACAAAGAGACGCTGGAGCGCTTCGACCCGGAGGCCGGGGCCGGCCCGACGTACCGCGATCATGTGACCGCGACCGGACTTTGCCTGCGGGCTTCAGGTGACACCATAATCTGTGCGCCGCCGTTTACACTCTCGCATGCCGAGGCTGACGAGCTCATCGACAAGGCACTGATTGCACTGGATCTGACGCAGAAGTCACTCAAGGCTTAAGTATGGACAAGTTCGATAGTGACAATGCGATAAGCCGGGAAAGCCTCTACGGCACGACCCCGGAGCCGACGTACGCCGGCGTGACATCCTTCATGCGTCGCAAGTACGTGACGGACCTCGAGGGTGTGGATGTGGCGGTCACGGGTGTACCCCTGGATACGGCAACCACCAATCGCCCGGGAACGCGTTTCGGGCCGCGCGCCATACGCAATGCGTCGACGATCATGGCCTGGGAGAAACCCTATGGCATGGCCTTCGATCCTTTCGACAAGTTGGCCGTGGCCGACGTCGGCGATTGCTATTTCGATCACGGCAAGCCGCAGACGGTTCCGGACGCGATCGAGGCGCATGCGTCGAAAATCATCGAGCAGGGGCCGGCACTGCTGACGCTCGGGGGAGACCATTTCATTTCCTATCCCTTGCTCAAGGCACATGCCGGGAAGCACGGCGCACCGCTCTCGCTACTGCATTTCGATGCCCATAGCGACACTTGGCGCGACAAGGACGACCGAATCGATCACGGGACCATGTTCTATTGGGCGGCGAAACACGGCATCGTCGATCCTGCATCGTCGGTGCAGATCGGGTTGCGCACGGAAAACCCCGACACCATGGGATTCAATATCATCGACGCACCCAAGGTGCACCGGGCGGGCATCGAGGCAGTAGTGGAGGAGGCGCGCCGGCACCTCGGCAACAAGCCCGTCTACGTGACGTTCGACATCGACTGCCTGGATCCGAGTTATGCGCCGGGGACAGGGACGCCGGTCTGTGGCGGTCTGACTTCACACCAGGCCATGTCCATCCTGCGCGGCCTGCAGGGGATCAATATCGTCGGCATGGATGTGGTGGAAGTTGCGCCTGCCTACGACGTCGCGGAGATCACGTCGCTGGCAGCGTCGCACATCGCAATGGAAATGCTCTACCTGTACGCCTGCAAGTAGATCAGTCGGGCTTGCTCGCGTCCCCGGGCAAAAAGACGCTGATGATAAGGTCCGCTATCTCGTCCAGCGTGCCACTGTCGTCGACATCAATGCCGCTGGATAACGGCAGCTCCTTGCCGAGCGCCAGCAGCCCTCCTGACGACAGGCGAATCATGTTGAAGATCAGCTTGGGATTACCGGGAACGGCGATGCCGAGCTCCTGCAGCTCCCTGATCATGCCAAAGGTGGTTTCGAAGAACGGCCGGAGATGGGTCTCGACCAGCCAGTTGAGGCGCGGGCTGGCGTAGCTCGCTTCCTGCACCATGACCTTGTGCAATGCTGGCTGGCTCTTTGCGTAATACACGTAGGCCTTGATCAGGGAAGCCATGCGCTGCTTCGGGCCTTCGTGCTTGTGATGCTCGAGCGACGCGGCAAGCGAGTGCCGGAAATCGCGAAATACCCTGTCGGCTGCAGCGCGCCAGAGCTTGTCCTTGTTCTGGAAGTGATACGTAATGAGTGGGTGATGCACGCCGGCACGCTCGGCAATGTCGCGCGTCGAAGTGCCTTTGAAGCCATTTTCCGAGAACGCCTCGATCGCGGCGTCGAGTAACTTCTCCTGGGTGACAATGCTGCGCTGTTGTTGTTTGCGTGTGGTCTTGGCCGCGACAGCGGCATTAGTTTCTTTTGACACTATGTTTACCGAGCCTGAAAATAAAACAATCCCGCGCAGGGTAACGGGATTGTCATATATGGTCTAGCCTGGAAACGTTTACGGCCCGATTTATTCGACAAGGTGGACAAAAGTCAAATAAATCGGGCAATTGCGCTACTCGATGGCGAACATCATGCGCACGCCGGCGCGTTTCTCAACCAGGACGCCGTTCTCGATAACCGGTTCGAATTCCCATTTCTCGACAGCACGCAGTGCGGCGTTGTCAAAGACACCTTCGGGTGTCGACTCCTTTATCTCGAGATCCTTGACGGATCCGTCCATCGTCACGGTAAAGACGACGTCCACCCAGCCCGACTGGTTGCGGCGCTGTGCGGTGCGCGGGAACTTCGGCGCGACGTAGCGAGTCCGCGTCAGGGAGCTGATCGAGACAGGTGCCATGTCGCCAGCCGTTGCGGGTGATACTTGCGCCTTGGCGGTGGCCGGCGGTTCTACGACCGGCTTGGCGGCCGTACCGGCCGCTTCTTTGGTGGTGACAGACGCGTCTGCACTGGCAGGCACAGCATCGACCGTGTCGGCAACCGGCTCGTCGACGGTCTGCGCGGCGGCCTCGGCGGCGGCCTGCTCGGCAAGGCGGCGCTCGGCGGCTTCCTTTTCGATAGCGGCCTGGCGATTGGCTTCTTCGATACGGCGCTGTTCCTGTGCGGCGCGTTGTTCACGCCGGACAATGGCTTCGCGTGCACCTGCCAGGGCGGTCGCCGCAGCCGTCAGCTCGGGATTGGATGCATCGATCTCACTTGCGTCGTCAAGCAGCGCCTCGGCCGCGTCGAGGTTTCCGGCATCGATTTCCGAGCGAGCCTGCAGAACCAGCTTGCTCGCCACTACGTTGAGACCCTGGCGGGCTGCCGTATTCTGCGGATCGCCCGCCAGCATCAATTCATAGTAATAGCGTGCGTTGTCATTGGCCGGGCTCAACAGCATGCCTTCTGCCAGGCGCGCATTGGCCTTCAGGAGAACGTCGTCTTCCAGCTGCGCGCTGCGCGCCTGGTTCAGTTCGGCGCGGACCACGTCAATCTCGGGGTCGCCGATGTTCAGCGCGATTGCCGCAGCCACGGAGTTGCCGGCATCCTCGAAACGCCGGTCCCTGATTGCGGCACGGGCATTCGTCAGGTGATTGCGTAACTGCATCTGCCAAAGCTGAGCCGTCAGGAATGGCAGGCGGGCGTTCCGAGCGTCGACCAGGGCAACGCGCTGCAACGCGGCCTCGGCTTCGTCCACTCGTCCCTCCAGCAAGGCGGTTTCCGCCATGCCAAGCGCCTGCTGAATCACGGCGTCCAGTTCCGCCGCATGAATCGCGTTCGACCGATCTGCGGCCACCGCGGCCGCATAGAGTTCTATAGCGTTCGATCCCACCGGGTTATAGATCTGTCCGGCTTCGCGTGCGAGACGTGCCTCGTCGACAAGCGCATCGACATCGACGCTCGCTTGCGTCTCCGTACCGGCATCGCCTTCTGCATCGGGCGCAGCCGGAGAAGATGCGATCGGGGCGGGCTCGGCAACAGGCGTTGCCATGTCATCGCTGCCCAGGAACCAGTAGCTGGCGCCGGCGACGGTAAGCGCGACAATCGCCACCAGGCCGATCACTTTCAGTTTTGAAAACAGCGACCCTCCGGAGTCACTGGTCCTTGCCGGCGTCGGCAGTTCGAGGACGGATTCCTCGGGCCGTGTCGGCGATGGCTCGGCATCGCCTTTGAATTTACTGGTAACCGTGCTGATGAGCCCGGTCATTGTCGCGGTGAAGCCGGACTCGTCGTCGCCAAAAGCGCTGGACAAGCCTTCGTCGATGGGCGAATCCATCGTCAGCTCACCAAGCGGTGGATCGACCGGCCTGCGCCTGGCTGCGGCTTGCCGCGCCGGCTGCTGCGCGGGTCGCGGTGCAGGGGCCGGCGTCGCGGTTCTCGCTGCGCCCGGCTTCGGCGCTGCGGGCCTCGGGGCCGGTTGCGCCTGTGGCTTCGGCGCCGGTTTCGCGGCAGCCCTTGGAGCCGGAGCGGGCCTGGCCGCTGCGGCACCGCTTAACTTGAAGGCCGCATCCGGCGCTTCCAGGTGGTGTTTTACCGACGCCTCGACCGCGAGGCGGGCACGCCCGGGCGAGACCGGCTTCAACAGGAAGCGGTAGACTTTGCCGCGATTGATCAGGTCCATGAGCATTTCGCCGTCGTCGCGGCGGCCTGCAACGATCGAGACCAGGCGTGGAGAACCCTTGCGCAGGTGCAAGGTCAGCTGCTCTACTTTCTGGCCAACCATCGCGGCATCGACGACCGCCACGCCAACCTTGTGTTCGCGGATCAGCGCTTCAGCCTGGGCCAGCGTATTTGCATAGTGCACCGAGTGCATGCCGCGCGAAGACTCTTTGATCGTCGTCAGGAATTCCTGGTCTTTCGTGAGTACGAGAACGTCGACCGACCGCGATCCGACAGACGCAGCCGCCGAGACTTTCGTCGGGTTCAGGGCAGGCATCTGGCCGGTTCCGTCGCTGATTATCGTAGAGCCGTTTTCGGACGTCTCCATAATAATGTGTTCTGCGGGTTCGTCAGGTATGGCCGCCGTATCGTTGGCCGATTCGGCAAGGGCCATCAGGCGCATTTGCCGGGTGGCGTTGTCGACGAGTTTCAGCAATGAATCGCCGGTGACGCTGCCACGGACAACCTGGAAGACTTCTTCGTCACTGACAAGTGCTTCGACATCCTGGCTGCTGTTGCCGGCCAGCAGGATGCCCACCATGTCGGGTGAACGTTTCTTCGCCTCTCGCAAGGCTTCGATGCCGCTCATGCCCGGCAGGTTCTGAGCGGTGATAATGACATTGATCGGGGTTTCGCCGAGGGTATTCAAAGCTTCGGTGCCGCTGGTTGCACAATGCACCGTGTAGCGATCGCCAAACCCGGAACTCAACGAGTCGAGCGTGCTTTGCTCGCTGTGCAGCAACAACACCTGTGTCTTGAATTGGTTGAACGCCACCGTGTTTCCTCCAATGCCTTATGTTTAATCGCACGCGCAGTCCTTGCGTCTTAGAAGTATATCCACACGTACCGGGCCAAGCGTCGGTCCACAGCGACAGAATACTGAATCTGTGACATGGCGCACAGTGAAAGTGCAGGTCGCGTCACGTTTGCGGCCCGGGGCGGGCCACGAAACGCGACTAAGGGCACCGAGACTGGGCTCAGGACCGGTTTTCGACCTCGGTAAGGAGGGCCTCGATGGCGTCGGCGAGCGGCAGGACCTGCTGCTGTTTCGAGCCAAGGCGGCGAACCGCAACCGTACGGTTTTCGAGCTCTCGCTGGCCCACGGCGAACAATGCCGGGACCTTTGCAACGCTGTGTTCGCGCACCTTGTAGGAAATTTTCTCGTTACGCAGGTCGCTATCGGCGCGCAGGCCGGCCGCCCGCAATCTGGCGACGACGTCCAGCGCGTAGTCATTCGCGTCTGACGTAATGGTCAGGACTTTCACCTGTTGCGGTGCGAGCCACAGCGGCAGGTTGCCGGCGTGGTGCTCGATCAGTATGCCCATGAAGCGCTCGAGCGAGCCGAGCATCGCACGGTGCAACATGACGGGAACGTGCTTGTTGCCGTCCTCGCCGATATAGCTGGCACCGAGACGCTCGGGCATATTGAGATCGACCTGGAGGGTGCCGCACTGCCAGTCACGCCCAATTGCGTCACGTAAAACGAACTCGAGCTTCGGCCCGTAGAACGCGCCTTCCCCGGGATTGTGCGTGTAGTCCAGTCCGCTCGCTTCGAGTGCTTTCAGGAGCGCTGCTTCAGCCTGGTCCCAAACGGCGTCTTCGCCGACACGCACTTCGGGCCGGTCCGCGAACTTGATGCGCACTTCATCGAACCCGAAGTCTCTGTAAATACTCAAGATCAGTTTACAGACTGCAATAGACTCATCGGTGATCTGCTCGGGTGTGCAGAAAATATGCGCGTCGTCCTGGGTGAACGCGCGCACACGCATCATGCCGTGCAGTGCGCCTGAAGGTTCGTAGCGATGACACTTGCCGAACTCGCCCAGCCGCATCGGCAAATCGCGATAGCTCTTGATGCCCTGGTTGAATACCTGGATGTGCCCGGGACAGTTCATCGGCTTGATAGCGAAGGTCCGCCCGTCCACGGTCTCCGACGTAAACATGTTGTCGCCGAACGATTCCCAGTGCCCCGAGCGCTCCCACAGTGAGCGGGCCACCATCTCGGGCGTGTTGACCTCCAGGTAGCCGGCCTCTGCATTCTTCTGCCGCACATACGAGATCAGCGACTGGAATACGGACCAGCCGTTCGGATGCCAGAAGATGGCACCCGGCGCTTCCTCCTGGAAATGGAAAAGGTCCATGACGCGGCCGAGGCGACGATGGTCACGCTTCTCGGCTTCCTCGAGCATGAGCAGGTACTTGCGCAGCGCCTTGTCGTTCGACCAGGCCGTGCCATAGATGCGCTGCAACATCTCGTTGTTCGAATCGCCCCGCCAGTAGGCGCCGGATACGTGCGTCAGCTTGAACGCCTTGCCGAGCTTGCCGGTCGATGGCAGGTGCGGGCCGCGGCAGAGGTCGATGAATTCACCCTGGCGATACAGGGTCAGGTCTTCATCTGACGGAATGCTCTCGATGATTTCCGCCTTGTACTCTTCGCCGATACCACGGAAGAACGCGGCCGCTTTGTCTCGTTCCCAGACCTCACGCTCGATGGACTCGTCGCGGTCCACGATCTCTTGCATACGAGCTTCGATCGTCTCGAGGTCGGCCTCGGTGAAGGGCTCGGCGCGCGAGAAGTCGTAGTAGAAACCGTTTTCGATCGCCGGGCCGATCGTTACCTGGGTATCGGGCCACAGTTCCTTGACGGCTTCGGCAAGGACATGGGCGGCGTCGTGCCGCAATAGCTCGACGCCGTCGTCGGATTCGCGGGTGATGATCTCGACGGCAGCATCGGCATCGATGTCGCGATTGAGGTCCCGGAGTTCTCCATCGACACGAACTGCGACGGCGGCACGCGCGAGTCCTTCGCCGATACGGGCGGCAATTTCACTGCCGCGAGTGGCAGCGTCAAACTCCTGCACGGAGCCGTCAGGTAGGGTGATCTTCAGCATGCGCGGAATTGTACTCGAATTGCCCCGCGGATAAACAAGTTCGAGTACAATCCGGGCCCATGAATGACAGCGAACCGCGGGACTTTATCCGCAAGATCATTGCCGACGACCTCGAGTCAGGCAAGCACACCGAAATCGTGACCCGGTTCCCGCCCGAGCCGAACGGCTACCTGCATATCGGGCACGTGATGGCGATCTGTCTGGACTTCGGCGTTGCCGCGGAGAACGGCGGTCGGACCTTTCTGCGTCTCGACGATACCAATCCCGGCAAAGAGAGCCCAGAGTACGTCGCGGCGATCAAGGATGACGTTCACTGGCTTGGCTTCGACTGGGAAGACCGGCTGACACATGCGTCCGACTATTTCGACCGCCTGTACGCGTCCGCTGTGCAGTTGATCGAGCAGGGCGTCGCTTACGTTGACAGCCTGAGTGCCGAGGAGATCAGGCAGTATCGCGGAACGCTCACCGAGCCAGGCAGGAACAGTCCCTACCGCGATCGCAGTATCGAGGAGAACCTCGACCTGTTCAGACGCATGTACGCAGGCGAATTCGCCGACGGTGAGCATGTGTTGCGAGCGAAGATCGACATGACGTCGCCGAACATGAACATGCGCGACCCGGCGATCTACCGGATTCGCCATGTCCCGCACCAGAATGCCGGTGACAAGTGGTGCATCTACCCGATGTATGACTATGCGCACGGAATGTCGGATGCGTACGAGGGCATTACCCACTCGCTGTGTACGCTCGAGTTCGAAGATCATCGCCCGCTGTATGACTGGTTTCTCGATCAGTTGCAGCCCGAACATCGGCCGCGGCAGATCGAGTTTTCGCGACTCAACCTGGCTTATACGATCACGAGCAAACGCAAGCTCAAGATGCTCGTTGACGAAAGCATCGTGTCAGGCTGGGACGATCCACGCATGCCCACCATTTCAGGTATGCGGCGGCGCGGTTATCCGCCCCAGGCGCTGCGCGAGTTTGTGAGGCGCGCAGGCGTGACCAAGAAAGACAAGCTTATCGAGATGGGGGCGCTGGAAACCTGCGTACGTGACGTCCTTGGCGACGCTGCACCGCGACGCATGGCCGTATTGCGCCCGCTCAAGGTGGTATTGACCAACTACCCGGAGGACCGGGTGGAGCTCATGGAGGCCATGAATCACCCGGCCAATCCGGACTTCGGGACCCGGGAATTACCATTCTCTCGCGAATTGTGGATTGAGCAGGATGACTTCATGGAGGACGCGCCTCGCAAGTTCTTCCGTTTGAAGCCGGGTGGCGAAGTCAGGCTGCGATCCGGTTACATCATTCGCTGCGACGAGGTCGTCAAGAACGACAGGGGCGATGTCATCGAGCTGCGGTGTTCTTACGACCCGGATACCCGCAGTGGCACCGGCACTTCGGATCGCAAGGTCAAGGGCACGATCCACTGGGTTTCCCGTGAGCACGCGGTTGACGCATCAGTACGTTTGTACGATCGCCTGTTCAACGATGCGAACCCGAACGCGGCCGAGGACGTGCACAGCGTGCTCAACGAGAACTCACTGGAAGTCGTTGCAGCAAAACTGGAACCATCCCTGGCCGATGCGGACGAGGCGGTGCAGTTCGAACGCCTGGGCTACTTCTGCCAGGATGCGCAGGACAGCCGGCCGGATGCGCTGGTCTTCAACCGCATCGTGACGCTGCGCGATTCGTGGGCAAGGCTCGAGAAGCAGGCTCTCGAGAGTCAGGTTTCGTAGCCGTCTCGAATGATGAGCGGCGCGCCGCGCGCCGAGCCGAGGCCATCGGCCGCGCTGCCTTCCGCGCGGGCGATTTCCACGACACCGAATGAATTGATGAGGGCGAGGTAATCACCCGGTTGCGCGCGCCCATAGGTCGTGCGCATTGGGATCTGGTGCCCGGCGATGTCGGCCACGGGTTCGGTGAACGCGTCCAGCAGCTTGCCGTCGATATTGCTGATCAGGTTCCCGAAAGTGTCGATCGTGATAACCACACCTGTGATCCTGCTCGCAGTTACCACGGGTTCGTCGATCCAGCCGGGTGTCCAGTCACCTGTGCGTGTCGCGATGTCCTGGATGCGAAGGCGGCCGGCAGCAAGTTCAGCTGCGACCGGGGCAAAGATGTCACGCCCTTGGAACGTGGCACTCGGTGCCGGCAAGTTCAGCGTGTCCAGCCGGTTCATGTCCAGCTTGAATACCTGCGGGTCGACACAGCTGTCGAGCAGCTGCGCCAGCAGGCCGTTGTCAGGCGCCATGAACAGGTGGCCCGCGCACTCCGCGATGAGGATGTCACGCTCGGTGCCGACGCCGGGATCGACGATGGCAAGGTGCACGGACCCTGCGGGAAACCACGGGTAGGAGCGGCTCACCCAGAATCCGGCTTCAGGCGGCCACTGCGCGGGTATGTCGTGGGCGAGGTCGATGATTCTGGCGTCCGGGTATCGACTCAGGATGACGCCTTTCATGACCGCGGCGAACGGGCCCTTGTGACCGAAGTCGGTGGTTATCGTGATGACGCGGGACGGCTGCATGCCGGACATCTTATCAGGTCGCTTCGTGGACTGCGTGCCGCCGGAAATTGCGGCGCGCCCAGTAGATAAACACGGTGTCGATCGCCGCTATGGCGGCCTTGAAGGCGTATTTCGCCGCCCCGAGAGCGAGGGCGGTCCTGAGGTCGACGATGCCCCACCAGGCAACCAGCGAGTAGATGCTTGTATCCACAACCTGCGACGCCAGCGTAGAGCCGTTGTTGCGCAGCCAGAGCCAGCGTTCGCCGGTGATGGACTTGATCTTGTGAAACGCCCACACATCGAAGTGCTGGCTGATGTAGTAGGCAAGCAGCGAGCCGAAGATAAAGCGCGGCGTAAAGTCGACGATGGTTGCAAACGCACTGTGTATGGACGTCGAAAGCTCGGCTGTTCCTGGCTGCGTGCTCGGCAGGTAGAGCAGCGCAAGACTGAGCATGATCAGCACGATGACGCTGACGGCGAAACCCATGCGCACCGCCTTGTTCGCCGCTTCTTTGCCGTAGTTCTCGCTCAATACATCGGTTGCGAAGAAAATGCTCGAGTAGAAGATGACGCCGAGGCTCGTCTGCATACCGAAGATGATGGTGAGCTTCGGACCCTGCAGGTTGGCGAGAATAATGGCGACGGCGATAGCGATCTGCAGTCCGGCCTTGCCAAAGAACCTGTATAGAACCAGCGTGCAACCTAGATCGACGAACAGGGTCGTCAGCCAGAGAGCCTCCTGGTTGGCAGCGAAAAACTCGACGATGAACTGCGGGAACATACGCCGAGTCTATGTCTGCGGCGCCATGTCTGCCAGTTTGTCGAGATGCCAGTCCGCGTTGCCGAACAGCGTACAGATGGTCGTGAGGCGCTTGAAGAAGTGCGCTACGTCGAGATCCCAGGTAACCCCCATGCCGCCATGGATCTGGATCGCGTCTTCTCCCAGCTTCTTGCCCTCGGTCCCGATCAGGTACTTGATCGCGCTGACAGCGCGCTTGCTGTTGTCGCCGTCGGCCGCGCGCGTCATCGCAGACCACATCAGCAGTGACTGCGCCTGCTCGCAGGCCATCAACATGTCGACCATGCGGTGCTGCAATTCCTGGAAACTCCCGATCGGAACGCCAAACTGCTTGCGGTTCTTCGAGTACTCCACCGTCTTGTCTTTGAGAACCTGCACGATGCCAACGGCATGCGCGTTCAGAGCGAACAGCGTGATGCCGTTTTCGTCGCCGGACTTGCCCGACGTGCGTGCCGGTACGATCACGAGGTCGGCACTGCCGCCGTTCGGGACCAGGCCCTTGTTGCCGTTCAGGACCCAGGCGTCACCATCCCGGTCAGCCGTGGTTGCAACGCTGGTCAGCGCATAGCGTGCCTGCGGTTCATTGTTGATGAACTTGCCGACGCTGTCCGCCAGCATCGTCTGTATTTCCGTGTACGCAAAATCCATGGTGCTACCTACAGGCCGAGTACATGCTTGGCGATGATGTTTTTCTGAATCTCGTTTGAGCCGGCAAAAATGGTCACCTTCCGGTGATTGAAATAGGCGAGGGCGCTCTGGGTCTCGGCGCCTTCGCCGACCTCCGGGCCCGCGTTATACGGCAGTGCATAGTAGCCCGCGGCCTCCATCGTAAGTGCGTCGATTGCCTGCAGTATTTCGGTGCCCTTGATCTTGAGGAACTACGACTCTGGGCCAGGCGCCTTGCCGGACGCAACCGCTGCCAGCGTGCGCAGCTCAATGTATTCGAGCGACTTGAGGTCGACCTCGATGGCGGCGAGTTTGCGCATGAAGTTTCTGTCATCGGCAAGCGGTGGGGCGCCGCGAACGGACCGGGTGGCCTGTTCGCGCAGCTTATGCAACGCGTACTCGGAGCGAAACGTGTTCGCCGAATTGGTACGCTCGTGTTGCAGCAGCACCTTTCCATACGTCCAGCCCCTGCCTTCCTCGCCGACCAGGTTCTCGACCGGCACCTCGACGTTCTCAAAGTGAATCTCGTTCACTTCGTGGGTGCCATCGAGCAAGATGATCGGCGTGACCGTAATGCCAGGTGTCTTCATGTCGATCAGCAGGAAGCTAATGCCCTCCTGCCGTCGTGCGACATCGGTGCTCGTCCTGACCAGGCAAAAGATCCAGTCGGCATGTTGTCCCAGCGTGGTCCATGTCTTGGTACCGTTCACGACGTAATGATCGCCGGCGAAGTCGGCCCGCGTTTTCAGGGACGCGAGGTCAGAACCCGCGCCCGGCTCCGAGTATCCCTGCGCCCACCAGACATTGCTGGCGAGAATGTCGGGCAAAAAGCGCGCTTTCTGCTCGTCGCTGCCATAGGTATAGATGACCGGGCCCACCATGCGCAGGCCGAACGGAATGACGAGCGGTGCGTTGGCAAGGCCTTCCTCGCGAGCGAATATGTACTTCTGCACCGGGCTCCAGCCCGTGCCGCCGTACTCAACCGGCCAGTTCACGCCGGCCCAGCCTTTGCGATAGAGAATCTTCTGCCACCGAATCTGCATCGCCGGCTCGAGTTCAGCGCCGGCGTCCATGGCTTCCCTGATGTCGTCAGGCAGTTCGTCGCGGAAAAACGCCCGGACTTCTTCCCGAAATTCGAGCTCCGATTCGCTAAAGGTCACATGCATGCGGTCAAACCCCCCGATCCAGGCGCAACAGCCTACCAAAGACCACCGGGGCCGTCTGTTGCGGTTTGTATCGGCCCTGGATTACGGCAGAATGCGTTCATGAGCTCGAACCCGAATCCTGACGACGGCGTTGCGAAAGATGCCGCCATCCTGCGCGATGCCTTGCGCAGACCCTTGCATGATCTGCGCATCTCCCTACTCGACCAGTGCAACTTCCGTTGCCCCTACTGCATGCCCGAGGACGAGTTTCACGAGGACTACGAATTCCTGGGAAAACAACAACGGCTCAGCCATGACGAAATCCTGAAGATCGCGCGCGTGGCCGCCGGGATCGGCGTCAGCAAGCTGCGCCTGACAGGTGGTGAGCCACTACTGGATAAACGTATTGCGACGCTCGTACATGGCCTCGCATCGATTCCCGGCATTGACGACCTGGCGCTGACGACCAATGCCATGTTGCTCGCGCCGGTCGCCAAAGAGCTGGCCGACGCGGGATTGCACCGCGTGACGGTCAGTCTCGACAGCCTCGACCCGGACGTGTTTCGGCGCATGAGTGGCGGGCGTGGCGATCTTGAGCGGGTCCTCGCCGGTATAGATGCAGCACAGGAAGCAGGGTTGGCGCCGATCAAGATCAACGTGGTCGTGCAGCGGGGCGTCAACGATCATACGGTTCTCGACTTGCTCGAGTACTTTCGTGGCAGCCAACACGTGGTGCGGTTGATCGAATTCATGGACGTCGGCAACCGCAACGGCTGGCGGCTCCACCAGGTGGTGCCCTCGGCCCAGCTGCTCGAGCAGGTTCAGCGTCGATGGCCGGTCAGGCGTATCGACCAGAATTATCCCGGTGAGGTGGCGAGGCGCTATGAGTATGTCGACGGGCAGGGCGAACTGGGTTTCATCTCGTCAGTAACCGAGCCGTTCTGCGGAGCCTGCAGCCGGGCGCGCCTGTCGGCAGACGGCATGCTTTATACTTGCCTGTTCGCGAACCAGGGCACCGATTTGCGCGAGTCGCTGCGGAATAACGCCGACGACGAGGAGCTGAAGGATATCCTGTCGCAAATCTGGCTGCAGCGCGCTGACCGATACAGCGAGCTGCGCCGCCCGGAGCTGGCCGAGGCGCATGTGCTTCGCAAAGTGGAAATGTATCGAATTGGGGGATAGGTATTGGGCAAGCTGAGTCATATTGATGCACAGAACCGGCCGACCATGGTCGACGTCAGCGACAAGCGGGCGACCGATCGCACGGCGCTCGCCCGCTCGCGCGTACATCTGCCGGAGGAGATCGCTGCACAAATCTCGGGAGACGAGATCACCACGCGCAAGGGTCCCGTATTCGCGACGGCGATTATTGCCGGGGTCATGGCGGCGAAAAAAACCCATGAACTGATCCCGTTCTGTCATCCCTTGGGTCTCTCCAACTGCAAAATCGACATCGAGCTGCGGGACCGGGACGTCGTAATCGACTGCTTCTGCAAGGTGCATCACAAGACCGGCGTGGAAATGGAGGCGCTTACGGGTGCCAGCGTGGCTGCGCTGACCGTGTACGACATGCTCAAGGCCATGTCGCACGACATTGTCATCAGCGAAACACGGCTGCTGTCGAAGACAGGCGGCAAACAGGATTTCCGGCGAGATGAGTGAGCAGCCGATTTACGGCCTCGTACTCTCCGGTGGCGAGAGCAAACGCATGGGCCGGGACAAGGCCCTGCTCCGCCATGATGGCCAGTCGCAACTCGCGTTCGTCGTCGCGCTGCTGGAACGGCACGTTGAGCGCGTGCTTGTCTCGACGAGAGCAGAGCAGAAAGACGAAGCCGAGCGCTCCCGGTTCGACCAGGTCATCGATCACTACACTGACATGGGTCCGCTGGCCGGCATTCTCTCGGCGATGGACGACTACCCGGAAGCTGACTGGCTGGTCGTCGCCTGCGACCTGCCGAACATTGGCGACGAGACCCTGCGACATTTGCTCGAAAACCGTTCGCCCGCACACCCTTTCAGTGCTTACATCAGCAGTCATGACGGCCTGCCGGAGCCGCTTTGCGCCGTGTACCGTGCAAGCAGCGCTCCTCTCGTTCGCCAGTTCGCAGACGACGGCATTCGTTGCCCGCGCAAGATCCTGATTCGGTCGGATACATACCTGCTCGAACAACTGGATCCCACGTCTCTCGACAACGTGAACACGCCGGTCGATCTCGGCAACAGTGTCCTCGAGGCAACATCGTGAAGGTTATTACGGTGCGCTATTTCGCGATGTTTCGTGAGCACGCAGGCGTCGCAGAGGAGACGGTGAGCCTCGACGCCACGACCGCGAAGGACGTCTTCGAATTTACGCGAGAGCGCCACGGGTCGGCGGAACCCAACGGTCACTGCAAGGTAGCGATTAACGACCATATGGCCGACTGGGATTCTCCCGTGAATGACGGCGACACTGTCTTGTTGTTCCCGCCGGTTGCGGGGGGGTGAGATGATCGAAGTTACCGGGTCCGCGCTCGACACGGCCGATCTGCAACGCTCGCTTGCAAATCCTGCGGCGGGCGGCTACTGCGCATTCGAAGGCTGGGTGCGCAACGAGAACGAAGGCCAGGTCGTCGAGCGTCTCGAGTACGAAGCCTACGAGCCACTTGTGATCGCGGAAGGGCAGAAAGTCCTGGCCGAGGCAAAAGAACGCTTCGGGTATCTCGAGGCGCGTTGCGTGCACCGCGTCGGCCTGCTGGAACTGGGCGAATGCGCCGTATGGATCGGGGTTGCGTCCGCGCATCGGGACGAGGCGTTCAAGGCGTGCCGCTATATCATCGACGAGATTAAGGTGCGCCTGCCCATCTGGAAGAAGGAGCACTATGCCAATGGCGACTCAGGCTGGGTAAATTGCGAGCGCTGTGCGGCGCACGGCATTGCGGATTAGGCGCGCATCAGGTATCACTTGGTGAGGCAGTACTGAATACCGCGATGCGGGGGAGCGAGTTTGAAGGTAATACGATCAATTGACGACGCGAAAGCGCTCGAGGGCGAGGAAGTCGGACTCTCCGACTGGATCGTTATCGATCAGCATCGTATTGACCAGTTTGCAGAAGCGACCGCCGACTACCAGTGGATTCACGTCGATACCGAACGAGCCGCAAGGGAGATGCCGAACGGCAAGACAATTGCCCACGGCTACCTGACGCTCGCGTTGATCCCGGCACTCACGGGCAATTTTGTCGAGGTCGTCAACCTCGAACGCGCAATTAATTTCGGCCTCAACAAGGTGCGCTTCTACGCACCGGTTCCGGTCGGCGCCAAGTTACGCGCCCGCGCGATCGTGTTGCAGGCGCGGCGCAGGGCCGGCGCGCTGCTGCTGACCTCCGAAGTACGGATCGAAATCGAGGGTGAGCGCAAACCGGCCTGCGTTGCCGAGACGCTCGGCATGTACTTCTTCAGGGAATAGCCGGCCCCCGGGGAGGCCGTGCGCTCACCGCTTGTGTAGCCACTTCGGCAGGAACGAGTAAGGGTCCTGATCCGCGCTCTTGTTCCAGGCAACGCTGGCGGCCTCGAGCAGCTTCGCCATCGTGCCGTCTGTTGCCGCGGCGAACAGGTCGGTTGCACCGCCAATGTGTTTGCCCCCGATGTAGATCTGCGGGATCGTCTTAAGACCGGTCTGCGCTTCCAGCGCCTTGCGAATCTCGCCGCCCTTGTTGCCGTCCTGGTAAGCCACGGAATCGAGGTCCACCGAGCGGAACGGTATGCCATAGTGGGTAAACATCTTGCGTACGGACCAGCAGAATTCGCACCATTCGAGCGCGAACAGGACGACCGGATGTTCGCTGTCGTGAATTGCCTCTTCGAGAAATGCGAGGGCTTCAGCCGTCGCCTCGGTAGCGGTGTCCTCCTGGCCGGCATTGCCGGTCGACCGGGGTGGAGGGGGCGGGGCGCCGAAGCGGTAATTGGGCGTGGAATGCATGATGCTCTGTTCTTCCTCGGTCATTTCCACCGGAACATCGTCGAATAGCGGCGTGCTCAGGTAGCGCTCGCCGGTATCGGGCAACATGCAGAGCACGTTCGAGCCCGGCTCGGCCTGTGCGGCGACAGCCAGTGCACCGGCCAGGGTCGCGCCGGCGGAGGTCCCCACGAAGATGCCCTCCTGCCGTGCCAGTTCCCGCGACAGCCGCAGGGCTTCGTTACCGTCGATGGGGACGATGCCATCGATATGCTCGAGGGCAACCACATCCTCGGTCAGCTTGGGAATGAAATCCGGTGTCCAGCCCTGCATCAGGTGCGGGCGGAACAGCGGGTGACTCTCCCTGGGCGAACCGTCATCGCGGCGTTTCTGCGGAATGCCGCTGGCGAGAAGCTGCGCATTATCGGGCTCGCAGACGATGATCCTGGTCGCGGGGCTTTTCTCCTTCAGTACCCGGGAGACGCCGTTGAGCGTGCCGCCCGTGCCGAAACCGGATACCCAGTAGTCCAGTTTCCTGTCGCCGAACGCCTCGAGGATCTCGGGAGCGGTCGTGCGCACGTGCGCCTCGGCATTGGCCTCATTCTCGAACTGGCGTACGAGGAACCAGTCGTGTTTCTCGGCGAGTTCCGCGGCCTTGGCGACCATACCGCTGCCCTTGAGCTCAGCGGGCGTCAGGACGACCTTCGCTCCGAGGAAGCGCATCATGCGGCGCCGTTCGACGCTGAAGCTCTCGGCCATGGTGATGACCAGCGGGTAGCCTTTCTGGGCACAAACGATCGCGAGGCCGATGCCGGTATTGCCGGAGGTGGCCTCAACCACGGTCTGCCCGGGCCTGAGCGAACCGTCGCGCTCCGCGGCTTCGATGACCGACAGGGCAAGCCGGTCTTTCACCGACCCGCCAGGATTGAAGGATTCCACCTTGACGTACACGTTGACGTCTTTGGGGCCGAGCTTGTTCAGTTTGACGATGGGCGTGTTACCGATCGTCTCCAGGATATTGTTGTAGAGCATGTTCATGTCGTCGGTATGTCCATTTAGTAGCTTCCATAGAAACTATAGTCTTCAACAGGGGTCATGACGATCCTGGTCGCACTGCTCGGCCGCGCGCGGCCCGACGGCTTGCTGCGCGTGTCGGCGCTGTTCGCCGCGGCATTTGGTGCCTACCTCGCCTACGCTGCAATCTAATCGTCGAATTCGGCCGTGGCCTGGCGTTTGCGGTTGACCACGAGCCGTGTCACATCGGGACGCGAGTAGTGTCCCGCCACATCCAGGCTGTGCCGTTCCTGAAGCACTTTCGCATGGTCGATTTCGACGATGCTCAGGCACTCTGTATCCGCGATGGGCTCCAGCAGCCACTCACCGTCCGGACCCGCGGCACAGGAACCGCCATTGGCCATAATGTCGTCCGCGGTCGCCAGCAGCAGGTCGGCATGCGGTAACGAAGCATCGATGTCCGAGCGGCGCATCAAGCCGGAGACAGATACGACATAGGAACGGCTTTCGCGCGCGATGAAACGCGTTATGTCTGCCGTGTTGCGCACATTCCCGGGCCAGATGGCGATGTGCAGGTCTTCACCCTGCGCGTAAAGCGCCGCGCGAGGGAGCGGCAACCAGTTTTCCCAGCAGTTCAGACCACCGACAGTGAAGGCTCCCAGCTTGTGGGTACGCAGGCCGTTGCCGTCACCGATGGCCCACACCAGTCGCTCCTCGTGGGTTGGCATGAGCTTGCGGTGTGCGGAGGCGACAGTGCCCGCGCGGTCTACGAACACCATCGTGCAGTAAAGGCTGTGACCGCCACGGTTGCCAGCCCGCTCCATGACACCGACGTAAACCGCAATATTGTGCCGACGCGCCACCTCGCACACGGGCTCCAGGTCGCCTTCCTCAATGCATACGCCCTGGCTGACGTAATGAGCGAACATCTCTTTCTGCAGTGCGGACTCGAAAACCGCACCGTTCGTGCGCTCGACCCAGAACGGGTATCCCGGCACAAGTGCCTCGCCGAAGACGACGAGGTCACAGCCCTTTTCCGCCGCATCGCTAATCCAGCTTGCGACCTTGTCGAGGGTCCTGGCCCGGTCCAGCCAGGCGGGCGCAATCTGCGCGAGGCCAATCCTGAGTTTGTTATCGAGCATGTAAGACTCCCGATCGCAGCGTCAAACGCCGATCCCGCGTATCCCTGCGCGACTCGGCAGAAGGTGGTCCTGACAAAAAAAGGGCGGCAGGAAGACCTGCCGCCCTTTGCTTTCCAGCGTATCAGTCCCAGTTCTTGCGGAACGTAATACCGTAGGTCGCCGGTTCGGACGGATAGGAGTTCGTCCGGCCCGTGTCGAGCAGGGGCGGATCGTAGGAACCACCGTAGTAACGCTCGTCCGTGATGTTGCGTCCCCACAGCGTGATCGACGAATTCCAGCTTTCGATGTTGTAGCCGAGGCGAACGTTGAGGATGCCGAAGTCTTCCATCTTCGTCAGCGGATCGTTGTCACCGTCGGTCAACTGCTCCGATGCCCAGGCGTATTCGGCGCGCAGGAACATCTCGTTGTTGCCCATCGGGAACGACTGCATGACGCTCAGGTTGAAGCGATCTTCCGGATTGTAGGGAATGGCCTCACCGCCGCGGCTGCAGGTTCCGGTTGACGGGTTGAGCCCAGGGTCCGGCAGCAGTGTATGGAACGGTGTTGCGTCCCAGCAAGTGCCCAGTTCGAAGGTCTTGAAGTCACCCTCGTTGTGCGCGAAGTAGCCCGAGACGAGCGTGTTGTCCAGCGGCTGCCAGGTGAACTCGACCTCGACGCCCTTGACTTCGAGGTCGCCGGCGTTCTGCAGGTTGAAGCCTGTTCCGGTAAAGGAGTTGGCCTGGAAGTCCTCGAAGTCGGTCTGGTAGAGCGCGAGCGCCACGCGGAAGCGGTCGCCCAGGTCGCCTTTGAAACCGATCTCCGCCGATTTTGAGGTCTCGGCGTTGAAGAGCTGCGGCAGGAAGAACCAGATGCGGTCGGTATTGGTACCGCCGGACTTGAAGCCCGTCGAATACGACGCGTAGGCCATCGCGTTGTCGTTGATGAACCACGTGCCCTTGACGGTACCCGTGACCTGGTCATCCGACAGCGTCTCGCGCACGTCGGGACGCGGTGAGAAAGGCGCCAGCGTCCAGGCCGCCCAGCCTTCGTTGGGTTGCGCGACGGCCAGCAGCGGCGTCAGATCGGGCGGTGCGCCGACCATGCCACCAGCGGCCCACTGCTGGAACAGGAATATCGAAGTCGCAATCGCCGTTGTATCCGGCACCATCGTGCCCGGGTTCGTCTGCGTATAGACCGCCTCGATGTCCTTGTTCTCATCCGTGAAACGCGCGCCGAGCGACAATTCGAAGGCGTCGCTCAGAGCCCAGTCGACCTGGCCGAAAACGGCATACCCATCGTGCTCCTGCATCACGTCATCGTTCGCGAAAGCGCCCGGCGGGAAGCCCTGGGCACCGGCCGGGAAGGGAATGCCGGCGGCTGCCAGGCCCTGCGAAATCGCTGTAACGCCATTCGTGATGTCGGACAGCGTCGGCAGTCCCTGCGCTGCGTTACCGAGATCTGCGTAGGTCTGCAGTTCCGTGCCGCCGATCGTTCGCGTGTTGCTCTTGATGTCCTGCGCGAAGTAGTAAGCGCCGACGACCCAGTTGCTGCTCTCACCGAATTCGCCCGCGAGCCTGAACTCCTGCGAGAACGACTGCTGCGCTGCGTCGTTGGTGCGCTCGGCAATCGATGTGTCGGTGAAGTCCGCATCGATCGAGTCGTACGTATCGAACGCGCGGTAGGCGGTCACCGACGTGAACGTCGAACCGTTGGTCAGCGACTTGTTCATCTCGACCGAGATGCCGCGATCCTCGTTTTGCGAGATCGGCGCAAAGTTCACAGCCGTGCGGTAGTCCTCCCAACTCGCCTGGATAACGTTGGGTGGCAGAGGGAACGGGTAGTTCTGGTCCGTGTAGACGGTGCGGCCCATGGACATGAGGATGGCGTCAGGACCATTGAGGACCTGTCCGGCCGCGAGGGCGCCTCGTGAAAACAGGCTGTCAACGCGCGTCGTACCGATACAGCAGACTTCGTCGATCTCGGCGTAATCCGCGATGACGCGCAGGTTGAAGTCGTCCTGGTTGTCGTAGGCGAGCTGCAAGCGCATGCCGATACGGTCACGGTCGTTGTAGAGATCCTCGACCGGCCCCGAGATGGGGGAAATCTGCTGGCGGAAGTTGTCGTCCGTGACGTAGCCATCGCGCTTCGAGGTGAACAGCGTACCCCGAACGGCCAGGTTGTCGGACAGGACGATATTCGTGGCGGCCGCAACGCGCGCCAGGTCATAGTCGCCGGCGGTGACCTCGACAAAGGCATTGTTGCCGTCGGTGCTGGGCGCGACTGTTCGAACGTTGATAGCACCCGATGCCGTGTTTTTGCCGAACAATGTACCCTGCGGGCCACGCAATACTTCGACCGCCTGGACGTCGACGAGCTCGTTGATCAGCGAGCTCTGCCGCGAACGATACACGCCGTCCACGTAGAGACCCACCGAGGATTCGACGCCGAAGTTGTTCGAGGTCGAGCCGATGCCGCGGATGCTGAAGTTTGTTGTTGTCGTTGTCTGGCTGCCGCCGACGATGAGTCCTGGAACGCTCTGCTGCAGGTCGATCATGTCCTTGATGCCGGACTGTTCTATCTGTGCACCCGTGACCGCCGTTATGGCGACGGGCACATCCATGAGGTTCTGTTCACGTTTTTGAGCGACGACGACGATCTCCTCGAGAAACGACGCGTCCTCCCCCTGCGCAAATGTTGGTGCCGCCAGTGTCAGGCCGACCACTGGCAACGCAACAAAACGACCGAGATTGAGTATGCTGGTACCAATCGGTTTCATGTCTCCCCCCCTTCAATGGGAAATTGATTCAATATCGCGCCCAAGCATAGCATGGTTTTCGCGCGTGGAAATGTTCTATAAGCTCATGAAAAATACGTGGTTATCCCCGCTCAGGACCCAGAAGAGGACTCGCTCATGCACGGCTTGATGATGGACACACCCCTGCTTATTTCCTCGATCGCCAGACACGCGGAAAAATTTCACGGCGACCGCGAGATCGTGTCGGTCACCATGGACGATCCGCGGCATCGCTACACGATACGGGATGCCGTCCGGAGATCGCGGCAACTGGCCAACGCGCTGGCCAGGATGGGCCTGGAAACAGGCGATCGCGTGGCCACGATTGCGTGGAACGATTATCGGCACCTTGAGATCTACTACGGCGTCAGCGGCTCGGGCTACGTGTGTCATACGATCAATCCGCGGCTCTTCCCCGAGCAGCTCGTGTTTATCATCAACCACGCCGAGGATCGCTGGATCTGTACAGACCTGGTATTTGTGCCGCTGCTCGAGAAGCTGTTGCCACAGATTCCGAATGTCGAGGGATTCATCGTCATGACGGATGAAGCCCACATGCCTGACACGTCGCTGCCCAATGCCCTCTGCTACGAATCGCTGCTGGATGCCGAGTCGGCGGAGTTCGAGTGGCCCCTGCTCGACGAACGCACGGCCTCCGCGTTGTGCTACACGTCCGGGACGACAGGCGATCCGAAAGGCGTGCTCTACGACCACCGGTCGACGGTCTTGCACGCCTTCGCCAGCGTGGCGCCGGACGTCATGAATCTTTCGAGCCGTGATGTCGTGCTGCCCGTGGTGCCGTTGTTCCATGTCAACGCCTGGGGCATTCCCTATTCGGCGCTGATGGTTGGCGCGAAGCTGGTCTTCCCGGGACCGAAGATGGGCGATGGCGAGGCGCTCTACGCGCTGCTCGAGGAGGAGAGAGTCACGGTGGCCCTTGGCGTACCGACCGTCTGGCTGGCGCTGCTGCAGTACTGTGAACAGGCCGGCAAGACCCTGGAGTCGCTGGACAGAACCGTCATCGGCGGTGCGGCGGTGCCGCGCGCCATGATCGAACAGTTCGAAAAAGTCCAGGACGTGCGCACCATCCAGGGCTGGGGAATGACGGAGATGAGCCCGCTGGGCACCGCGAACACGCCCAAGGCCGGACAGGAAGGCCTTGGCGACGAAGAGCGACTCGACCTTGCGACCAAGGCCGGTCGTGGCATCTTCGGCTGCGAGCTGCGCATCGTCGATGACCATGGGACTGAGCTGCCCTGGGACGGTGTCGCCTATGGCGCGCTGCAAGTTCGCGGCCCGTGGATCTGCAGCGACTATTTCAAGCTCGCGGGAGCCGGAGGCTCCCACAAAGAGGATGGTTGGTTCGATACGGGCGACGTCGCCACGATCGATGCGCAGGGATACATGGCGATTACCGACAGGACCAAAGACGTTATCAAGTCCGGCGGTGAATGGATCAGCTCCATCGAGCTCGAAAACGCCGCCATTGGGCACCCGGCGGTGGCGGAGGCGGCCGTGATCGGCGTTGCGCACCCCAAGTGGACGGAACGGCCTCTGCTGGTCGTGGTCGCCGCAAAAGGGCAGGAGATCGACAAGCAGGCGCTGCTGGCATTCTTCAAAGGCAAGGTTGCGGACTGGTGGATCCCGAACGATGTCGCCGTGGTCGACGAGCTGCCGCATACGGCGACCGGCAAGATCAAGAAGATTGAATTGCGCCGGCAATTCGCCGACTATGCGCTTCCTGAATAATCACCGGTTTTCGAGGAATCTCCATGGCTGACCCCAAGCGCCTGTATGGGCTGAACGCACTCGTGCTGAACGCCGCCGACGGCATCGGCGAGGCAATCGCCCGGACGCTGGTCAAGCACGGTGCGACGGTCGTCGCAGCGGACACCGGCAACAGCGGTGTCGTACAGCATTACTCGTCTGTCAGGGGAATTACCGGGCGCGTCGCGAACCTGCTTGACCCGGAACAACTCGCCGTGCTCGTGGACGAAACCGTCGACAAGCTCGGCGGACTGGATATCCTGGTGACGGACTTCCTGCTGCGGCAGGAGGCACCGCTCGCAAAGGTGGATGAAAAACTCGAGGCCGTGCTGAAACAGCGTGCGACGCTGGTCATGAGCGTCTGCCGGGCGGCGCTGCCGCATCTCAAGAAGAGTCCCTCGGGGCGGATCATCAATCTCGGATTCCTGCGCAGCTTCTTCACGGCAGATGGCGCCGACGCGAGTTTGCGTGCCGAGCGCGACCTAGCCAACCTGACCCGGGCTCTGGCGGCGGAAACCGGTGAATTCGGTATCACGGCCAATTTCATCCAGCCTGGCGCTGTCATGACGCCCGAGAGCCGCGAGGTATTCCGCAGGAACAAGGGGCTCCGCGATTACTGTATCCAGAGCTCCGCCGCGCGGCGACTCGGCGAGCCCGTGGACGTGGCCAAGGTGGCGCTTTTCCTCGCCAGCGACGACGCGGTGTTTGTCAGCGGTACGGGTGTCGCTGTCGATGGCGGTCGCCTGGCTAATTGATGCACCCGGTTCTCGATGACCTGATTTCACTGCTCAAGCTCGAGCGCATCGAGGAAAACATTTTCCGTGGTGTCAGCCGCGACATTGGCAGCCCGCAGGTTTTCGGCGGGCAGGTCCTGGGCCAGGCGCTGTCGGCCGCGCAACACACGGTGGAGGGCAGGGTTGCACATTCCCTGCATGGCTACTTCCTGCGCCGCGGCGACGTGAATGCACCGATCATCTACGATGTCGATCGTGCCAGGGACGGCGGCAGTTTTTCGAATCGACGCGTTGTCGCTATTCAGCACGGGCGACCGATACTCAACCTGGCGGCATCTTTCCAGGTGCCGCAGGAAGGCCTGTCACACCAGGCTGCAATGCCCGACGTTCCGCAGCCGGAGGGATTGAAGGACCTCACCCATCTCGCGGCTGATGTACTGGACAAGATCCCGGTGAAACTCAGGCGTTTCATGACGGACGAACGGCCGTTCGAGTTTCGCCCGGTGGAACAGTCCGATCTCGAGGACCCGGCGCCGCGACCGCCGAGGAAGCACGTCTGGATTCGAGCGGTCGATGCCATGCCTGACAATGTGGCCTTGCACCAAAACCTCATGGCTTATGTCTCGGACTTCGAGTTGCTGGCGACGGCGACATTGCCACATGCTTTGCCGTTTACGCGTGGCAGTATATTGCTCGCGAGCCTCGATCACGCCCTCTGGTTTCATCGCGAGTTCCGCATGGATGAATGGTTGTTGTACGCTATGGAAAGCCCGAACGCATCGGGTGCGCGCGGCTATGCACGCGGACAGTTCTTTACCCAGGCGGGCGAACTGGTTGCCTCGACGACGCAGGAAGGGCTTATCAGGGTGGTCGACCCGAGCCGGTCGAAGCAGCGCTCAGACCCCAGGCACCAGGTCTGAATTGAATCGCGCTGCGTTCCTGACATAGACATCCGCAGACCAGCGGATGTGCTTGATTTCTTCATCGCTCAGTTCCCTGGCCACTTTCGCCGGGGCGCCCAGGATCAGCGAACCCTCCGGGAATTCCTTGCCCTCGGTGACCAGCGCGTGCGCGCCAACCAGGCAATTGTTGCCGATCCTGGCGCCGTTGAGCACGGTGCTGCCGATGCCGACCAGGGAGTTGTCGCCGATGGTGCAGCCATGCAGCATGACCTTGTGGCCGACTGTCACGCCATTGCCGACGACAAGTTCGATGGCCTCGTCGGTATGCAGGACGCTGCCATCCTGGATATTGCTGCGCGCGCCGATCGTGATCCAGTCGTTGTCGCCGCGCAGAACGCAGTTGAACCAGACGCTGGCCTGATCGCCGAGGCGGACGCTGCCGATGATCGACGCATTGTCGGCAATGAAGTGCCCGGCGCCCGCGAGTACCGGGGCGCGGTCGCCGAGCCGGTAAATCACTTGGCCTTGCCTTGCGCGGCGACGGCGGCTGCTGCCTTGGCGACCGCTTCGGGGTCGCCCAGGAACTCCCGCTTCAAAGGCTTGAGGTCGTCGTCAAGTTCGTAGGCGAGCGGGATGCCCGTGGGGATGTTGAAGCCGGTAATTTCTTCGTCGGACACCTCGTCGAGCATCTTCACCAACGCGCGCAGGCTGTTGCCGTGGGCCGCGATCAGGACGTCCTTGCCCGCCGCGAGATCGGGCGCAATGGCGCTTTCCCAGCAGGGCAGGACACGCTCGAGTGTCAGCTTGAGCGATTCCGCGCCGGGCAACCCGTCGATGCCCGCATACCGCGGATCGTGTCGTGGGTGACGTTCATCGTCATCGTCCAGCGGCGGTGGGGGAATGTCGTAGCTGCGCCGCCAGATGTGCACCTGTTCATCCCCGTACCTGGCCGCGGTCTCCGCCTTATTGAGCCCCTGCAGCGCACCGTAATGGCGCTCATTCAGGCGCCAGTCCCGCTCGACGGGGATCCACATCAGGTCCATCTGGTCGAGAATATGCCAGAGCGTGCGAATTGCGCGTTTCAGGACCGACGTATACGCGATGTCGAACCTGAACCCGAGTTCATGCAGCAGTTTGCCCGCGGCAACGGCTTCTTCGTTGCCCTGTTCAGTCAGGTCTACGTCCTGCCAGCCTGTGAACAGGTTCTTCAGGTTCCAGTCGCTCTGGCCGTGGCGGCAGAGTACAAGCTTTCCGGCCATACTAACTCCGTGTCTGTAATCAGGATGAAATCAGCTTGCGCAATTCCTGCGCAGCGACTGCCAGCGTAGCAAAGTCGATGTCTTCGCGTAGTTTCATTTCCTCGATGGTCTCAGTGAAGTTCTGTACCTCTTGCTCATGTTTCACGAGCCACCGCCGCGCGATCTCGCGCGCGTCCCGGGTACTGCGCCTGGTCAGCAGGTTGTCGCCGATCTGGCGCCGCAGCCTGAAGAAGTCCTCGCGAAGAATGTTTCTCGCCTTGGCCTGCCACCGCCCCGAGACCTTGAGGTCTTCCGCCGAATTGTGGAGCCACTGCAGCCCGAGTGCATCATTGAACGATGAGTACAGGCGCGCGGAATCGATGACATCGCGCTTGCGATCGGCAGCGAGGTCGACGATATCGACGGCCGCGCGCGTCACCAGCAGCAACGAAATCTTGTTGGCGAGTTTCTCTGGTACACCCATGTCGAGCCATGCGTCGTGAGCCTTGCCGATGCGTGCCTGGCTCGCTTTGGAGACATAGCTGCTCGAGCGGGCATAGATCTTCACCATGCCGGGTTTCAGACGCTCGACACACTTAACGACATCGAGGTTCTTGCCGTACTGCTCGATCAGCCAGTAGCAGACGTGCCGCAGCGTGCGGCTGATCTCGAACATCATGAGCATCTGGGCTTTGGCCGGGACGACATGATCGAGCGCTTCAATTTCCTTGAACAGGGGGCGTGCGCCGCAAATGATGCGCGCGACTTCATAGGCGCGCGCCACGGTCAGAATGCTGGCGCCCGTATCCGACTGGGTGCGCTTGACGAACGTCGGGCCCATGCGATTGACAATGTCATTGGCGATCAGCGTGGCGAGAATCTGCCGGCTCAGGCGATGCAGTGGTATCAGGTCTGAGTAACGACGGCGCAGTACGTCCGGGAAGTAGCGTTCCGGGTCGATTTGCAGGAAGTCTGTCAATGAGTCGTCCGACCTGATCAGCCCGTTGTACAGATCGATCTTGGCGTAGCTCAAGACGACCGCCAGTTCCGGGCGTGTCAGGCCCTGTTTACGCTGGCGCCGGTCCTCGATTTCAGCCTCATCGGGCAGGAATTCGAGATCGCGGTCCAGCTCCCCGGTACGTTCCAGGTCGGTGATCAGTCTCGCGAACTCGTCCAGGCGCTCGGCAGACGACATCTCGCTCATGCTGATCGACTGGGTCTGCAGGTAGTTGTTGCGTAATACCAGGTTCGCGACATCGTCGGTCATGGACGCCAGCAGCTCGTTGCGCTTTTCGCGCGGCATGTTCGTCTGCTTCGTAACGAGGCTGAGCAGGATCTTGATATTGACCTCGCGGTCGGAACTGTCCACGCCGCCGGAGTTGTCGATAAAGTCGGTGTTGATACGACCGCCATGCATACTGAACTCAACGCGTGCGCGCTGCGTCAGTCCGAGGTTGCCGCCTTCACCGATGACTTTGCATCGCAACTCGTCGGCATCGACACGCAACGCATCGTTGCTGCGATCGCCGACGTCCGAGTGGCCTTCGCTGCTGGCTTTGACATACGTACCGATACCGCCGTTCCAGAGCAGGTCGACGTCGGCCTTCAGTATGGCCCTGATCAGATCGTCGGGTTGTACGGATACTTCTTCGATGTCCAGCAGTCTGCGAGCTTCCGGGCTCAGCTTGATGGTCTTTGCCTGCCGCGAGAAAACTCCGCCGCCCTTGGAGATCAACGCCTCGTTGTAGTCATCCCAGGTAGAACCGGCCTTGCGGAACAGGCGGTGGCGTTCCTTGTAGCTGACGGCCATATCCGGGTCGGGGTC
>Ga0224496_10000109_pt1 | contig 60746 bp, 55 predicted proteins | sample SF_Jul11_sed_USG_2_FD_168127 | JGI IMG/M metagenome (GOLD analysis project Ga0224496, IMG submission 168127) | Sediment microbial communities from San Francisco Bay, California, United States - SF_Jul11_sed_USGS_8_1 | ecosystem: Environmental > Aquatic > Marine > Sediment | place: USA...
TATGCATAACCGGAAGATAAGACTGTTGATCGTCGACGACGAAGACGCTTTTAGGGAACTTTTATTGCGCCGGTTTGACCGGTCAGAGTTTCTGGCAATGGGCGCCCGATCGGGAGAAGAAGCCCTGGAAGTTATGAAGGCCAACATGTTCGATGTTGGAGTCATAGACATCAGGATGCCGGGCATCTCCGGAATAGATCTGCTGAGGGAGATAAAGCTCCTGCAGCCGGATTTCGAGGCGATCATGCTCACAGGGCAGGCGACCATAGACACCGCCATAGAGGCGATGAAGATGGGGGCTCACGATTATCTGGCCAAGCCATGTAAACTATTTGAGCTGGAAATCGTCATAAGAAAGGCGTTCGAGAAGAAAATGCTGGGGGAGCAGAACGCCAAACTGCGAGCGGAGCTAAAGCAAAAAGCGGGTCGCCACGAGATCGTCGGAGACTCTATCCAGATGCGGGAACTACGCGAAAAAGTGAATAACCTGGCCCTGCTGGATGAGCCGGTGCTGATCCGTGGCGAAAGCGGCGCCGGCAAGGAACTGGCCGCCAGATGCATACATTACATCTCCAATCGCAAGGACAATCCCTTCTACGCCATCAACTGCGGAGTGTTGACCGAGGGAATGCTGGAAGTGGAGCTGTTCGGCCATGAGGCGATGGCCTTCGTGGGAGCGGCCATGCGCAAAAAGGGGTATGTGGAATCGGCCAACGGAGGTACGATCCTGCTCAACGAAGCGGAGCAGATCCCCCCTTCCATGCAGGTGAAGATACTCTCATATTTAGAGACCGGCGAGTTCCGCCGAGTGGGAGGCGAGGCTGACATTTCTGCCAACACCAGGCTTTTGTTCGCCACCACGGAGGACCCACGCCAACCCATCACGCACGACAGGTTTCGCGACGATTTCTTTTACAAGATATCCACACTGTCGCTTAGCATTCCCTCGCTTCGAGAGCATAAGGAAGATATCACCGAGTTGGCCTCCTATTTCATAAAAAATAGCCTTATCCCCACAGCGCGTAACAAAAGGATCGCAAAGAAGGCCATGGACGCGCTTATGCGCTACCACTGGCCGTTCAACTCCCGGGAGCTTATCAACGTGCTGGAGCGGGCCATAGGGCTCACGGCCCGCAACGTCATCCAGCTCAAGGACCTGCCGATCAGCTTCGAGAAAAAATCGAAAGCTGGCCGCCAGCGTCACCTGCAGAGCCTGTCGGAGATCGAACGGGAGCATATCCTCCATGTGCTCGACGCGGTGAACGGAAACATATCCCAGGCCGCCAGGATACTGGGGATCAGCCGACCGAAGCTGTATCGGAAGCAGGAGCGCTACCGCACCGAGACTGCGTAGCGGAAGGGAATGTCATTGAGAAGAAAGAACCAGGGCGGGAAATATTGAGAGCCGGTTTAATCCTTTTCGCTCCCCTACTTTTTGGTCGCCTCCACGAATTTCATCCTCAGGTCATACAGAAGATGCTTGATCAGTTTGGCCTCCTCCTCATTTAGGTTCCCCCTGGTTTTCTCCTCGATCATCGACAGGATATCAATGGCCTGCTTGGCTTGGCTCAGGTTCACTGAAGTCTTGCCACTGACCGGATCCTGAAATCCGCCGAGGCTGTACACAGCGTTGGACGCCAGCGACAGAACGAAAGTGGAAAAATCGATGGGGGGCGCCTTCAGCTCCTCCTCTTCCGCGGAATATAGGCCTTCGTCGGCCGATGGGCCTTCGTCGGCCGATTCATCTTGCGTCACAGGCCTGCTCTCCTGGACATCCTCCTGCTCTTCGTGGCGATGGCGCTTATCTACAAAAGAGAAGGTTCCCTCCTCTTTTTCATTGCTGGCGGAGGGCATTATTCTTCTTCCGTGTTCACAGATTCCATGGTGGCGAAAAGATCCTCGCTGGTGGTAATCTCTTCCTTGCGGGTCTCTATCTTTCCCTCGGCGATTTCCTTGAGGGCGATATCAATCGCCGAAAGGCCCTCATACTCCACCAGCGGATCCGCCCCTTCCTGGAGCTGCCGCACTCTCTGGGTGACTGTATTGGTAAGCAGAAAAGATTGTGTGATCTTTTTGTTGGCCTCGGAATATAGCTGCATATCAAACATCTGTATGGTCTCCTGATTAACTTTTAAAGGCGGGATTTTCCCCCGCCTGGGTTTTTTCGCTCTCTTCCTGGCAATGAACACACAGGATGGAATAAGGTTGGGCGGCCAATCTCTTTTTCGCTATTTTCCCTTCACACTCGGCGCATGTGCCATACTCGCCATGGTCGATTCGCTTGAGCGCCTCTTCAATAAGCCTCAATTCGTCCTTACCACGGCTTTTGAAAAGATAAGCCATCTCTTGCTCGTAAGCCGATTCTGCTATGTCCGCCTCGTCTCCATGGCGACCTTCCAGGTCCCTTTTAATCTCACGATCTATATTCTCGTCCGCTTTGAGCAAAAGAGCTCGTTTTTTCAGCAAGAGCTTTCTAAAGTCCTCAAATTCTTGGGATTTCATAATCTCACTCCTTCCATATCCGCTCAGCTTCACATGACGCCGGGAAGCCATCCAGCTTTATAGGGCCTCACACAGGTTTTATTGTCCCGGCGGTTTTTTAAAGTCCTGATATCATAGTTAAATATAAACCTTTGGGCAAGAAAATAACATAAGCCACCTAAAGATTCAGCAAAACTTAGTGACCGAACTTATGTCAGGAGGCCGCAACAACACACGAGGTGGGCCTTATTATACAATGTCTTATACCTTACAAAGCCTTCAGCCTCCTGGATGGAGAAGCATATGAGTGCTTCTCTGAAGGATACTCCCCACCGCGCACTTCCCTGGTGTACTCCCGGAACGCATCGTGGGCCACTGTGGCCATATCGGCATATTCCTTTACAAATTTTGGCGCATGACCTTCCGAAAGCCCCAGCATGTCGTTGGCCACCAGCACCTGCCCATCGCAATAAGGCCCGGCGCCTATACCAATGACCGGAATCTGAACCCTGGAGGACACTTCCGCACCCAGATCCATAGGGACGCATTCCAGCACCAAGGAGAACGCGCCGGCGTCCTCCAGCCTGCGGGCGTCATCAATCAGCTTTCTTTCCGCCTCCAGCCCCTGGCCCTGCACCTTGAAACCGCCCAGCGCATGCACCGATTGAGGGGTGAGCCCAAGATGGCCCATGACAGGAATACCTGCCGCCACGAGCTCTTTAATGGAATCTATGAGCGACTCCACCCCTTCAAGTTTCACAGCTTCCGCTCCCTCGGCCACCAGCCTGCCGGCATTTTCCAGGGTCCGGCCAGCTCCCAGCCGGAACGACATGAAAGGCATATCCGCCACAACAAACGCCCGCCCGGTTCCCTTTCGCACAGCCCTGGTATGGTAAACCATATGATCCATTGTCACCTTCAGGGTGTTCTCCTCTCCCTGGAACGTCATTCCCAGCGAATCGCCCACCAGCACGATGTCCACCCCCGCCCGATCCGCCAGGGAGGCCATGGCAAAGTCATATAAAGCAAGCGCGGCGATTTTCTTCCCCTCGGTCTTCATCTGGCGGATTGTAGTGACTGTAACTTTGTCTTTCATTGTCTTTCCCGGATATCAATTAAATGCGGATGTCGGGAGGGGGGGGGAGCGCCAGGCATGAGGCCTGCGTCGAATATGGCTTTCTCTCCAACCGTCCCGGTCCGCGCTAATAAACGGATCCAAGCGGATACCTGGTGATTGTATCCTATTTTTAAATGATTTAAAAGATGTTCGCCCCGTCTCTCTCCATGCGCGTTTTATATGTCGCAAAGCGAGCTTCTCCTTGCTTTTCATCGCTGGGCGCCTTAAAGTATATGTCTTTTCTTACTTTTTGGAGGTTGCATTACATGGCTGTCCGCATAGCCGCTGGTATCACTGTTCTCGCCCTGATAGGCGGTTCGATATTTTTCATCAATATGTCCCAGTCCTCTGGGCCGGAGAAGACAGCCACCCATCAAACGCCGTCGGGTGACGCCGAATCCAAACTGAGCTTTGACCTGGAGGATACCGTTCCCAAGATCGATTTCGATTCCATTCCGGATATTATCGCCGAAGTGGACGGCCAGCCGCTCCCCAAGGACGAATACGTAAAAGAACTCAAGTTTTTCCAGGAGATGGTAAAGAAGAGCAACCAACCCATCGGTCAGGAATACACCGAACAGATCAAGAATCAGATATTGACCAAGATCGTGGACGGACACATGTTCCTTGCCAAGGCGGATAAGGTCGGGATCGAGGTGGATCCCGCTGAGGTGAAAAGTAGCCTGGAAAAAATGAAAGCTGGATTCGGCGACGAAGCCAAGTTCAAGGATTTTATGGAAACCAGAGGTTTCACCGACGAGTCGTTAGCGGAGGAAATGGAAAAGGGGATGCGCATCAGAGCTCTTCTGGACCAGGAAGTGGCAAAAAAGATAGAGATTGGCGAGCCCGAGGCGAAACAGTTCTACGATAGCAATCCTGATAAATTCGAGGCCAAGGAGAGGGTTCACGCCTCCCACATACTAGTCATGTCCAGCAATCCGGCGGACACCGAAGGGGACAAGACAGCCAAGGCCAAGGCGGAAGCGATCCTGGCCAAGCTTAAGGGTGGCGCGGATTTCGCCGAAACAGCCAAGGCGGAAAGCGACGACAAAGGCTCCGGCGCCAATGGCGGCGACCTGGGATTCTTCGCCCAGAAAGACATGGTCCCCGAATTCGGCGAGGTCGCCTTCTCCATGAAACCTGGAGAGTTGTCCGACCTGGTGAAAACCCAGTTCGGATATCACATCATCAAGGTTTTCGAGAAGAAACCGGCCGGGAATGTCCCTTTCTCGGAAGTCCGGGACAATATCATCCAAAAGCTTAAGATGACCAAATCCAACAATGCCGTGATGGATTATATCGACCAGTTGTACGTGGAGATGTCGGTCAAGGTTATAGACAAGGATAACAAGATGGGCCCCATCACCTTGAAGAAAGACGCCTCAGCCGGAGCCGGACACAACCCGCCGAATTAAGGGCCACAGGCCAGGATTCGCAGGCAAAACTCCGACAGAGTTTTTGGCGGCCAGCTTTTGTCCGCGGTTGGCGTAGCAATAGGCGCATCCGGCGGGGCAGGTATCATAGGCCCCTATGTCCATGCTGGCGTGGCATCCACACAGCCGCCGGGTGGGCCTCTTCGGCAGCCCCGAAAGGTCCACCCCCGTCACGGCAGCCATCCTTTCCCGGTCCACGCAACTTGAGGCGGGAATGTCGCCTCGGATATCCTCCTTCTCGCAACAGGCCGAAAGCCTTATTCCCCTCCTGGCGGCGATGGCCGCCATGGATGAGACCAAGGTTGGCAGATCTCCGGGGGCCGGGGCCAGAATTGGCGAACAGTTCTCTTCCATCAACCGCGGAAGCCGCCTGGAGAACTTGGCGTAGAAGTCGATAAACGATGTGACGCATTCATCTGTGGCGCCCTCCATCATGTCGGCCAGCCCGGCGAAATTCCTCAGATGCCATTCGGCGTCCATCCCCTCGGCCAGCATCACCGGATCATAGCGCCACACCACGGCCTTGGGGCCATGCCGAAGGGCCAGGGCGTGGGCCGTCCGCACCGCTATCTCGATCGGCGGCGAGCCAGGATCCACCCATTTGGGATATCCGATGATAGTGAACTGGAAATAAAAGTGGTACCCCATATCTGATAGCCTTGCGCAGTCATCGAGCATTGGACGGTAATCACGCGACCAGAAGACGATTCCATCCACATCCTCAAGCCTGAGGGAGACTTCCCGCGTATGACCATCGAATGGATTTTTCACCATGGCCTGGCCCCGCTCTATCTTGTCCATGAACCATCGAGAATGGAAGGCGGGGATATCTGTCCTGCGGGAAGCGGAAATTATGGCCATATCGCAATGGGAACCATAGACACAATGGGAGCCATTGTCGCCATCAGCTCTTCTGGGCGTCGGCCAGCGCTTCCCGGGCCCATTTCAGGGCAGCCTTGGCGGCCTCACCATCGCCCACTCCGCCAGCCATCCGCGCCAGTTCCTCTATCTTCTCCTGCTCCCCCAGGATGCTGGCCTCTACATGGGTTCTTCCTTCCACCACCTTTTTGCCGATCCGCAGGTGCAGGTCCGCGTGGCGAGCCACCTGGGGCAGATGGGTGATGCAGAACACTTGACAACCCCGGGAAAGCTCCCTTAATTTCTTGCCAAGTGTGTCCGCCGTGGCGCCACCCATTCCGGAGTCTATCTCGTCAAACACCATCACCGCGGCGGGCTGGTCGCCGGGGAGCACTGTTTTGATGGCCAGCATCAGCCGACTAATCTCCCCTCCGGAAGCAATGCGGGCAAGAGGCTTTTGCGGCTCCCCCGGATTTGCGCTGAATATAAACTCCATGCCTCGTATCCCCTCCGGGTCGAGCTTGGGCGCCCCCGCATCGCCGCCTTGAGCGGCAGGGGGACCGAAATCCGCGGCTAACATCGCCTTCTCCATGTTCAGGCTTTTCAGCTGGGCCACTGCCGCCGAGGTGAACGATGGCGCCCCGCTGGCGCGTTCTGCGTCCAACCTCCTCCCCAGCACCAAGGCCTCCTTATGGAGACGGTGGGCCTCCTCCCGCAGTTTGTCGATATTGTCACGCATAAACACCAGTTCATCGAGTTCGGTTTCCGCAGCTTGCCCAAACCGGAGGATATCTTCCACTCCACCGCCATACTTTCGCTTGAGCCCCCGAATCAGATTCAGCCGGTCATCCACGCTCTCAAGCCTGGCCGGATCCATGTCCACTCCCGCCAGGTATCCGCGGATGGCCCCGGCTGCCTCATCAATCTGGAGCAAAGCTCCTTCCAGGGCGGACTTGGCAGGATTCAAATCACTGTCTATGGTGGACATTTTCTCCAAGACTCCCATAGCCTTGTTCAGGCCCAGGTTGGATGAGCCCTCCGGCTCATCCATCAGCGCCAATACCTGCGCCAGACCTTCCACCAATTTCTCCGCGTTGGCCAGCTTATGTTTCTCCGCCGCCCAGGTCTCCTCTTCGCCCGGCTTTAACTCCGCCCCGATTATTTCGGCCACCTGGTGCCGCAGGATGTCGATGCGGCGCTCCCGTTCCCGCTGGCCGCTTTTGGCGGTGTCCAGCTTTGCCTGGGCCTCCAGCCAATCGGCACGAGCCGTCTGGTATTGCGCCTTCAAGGGCAAAAGCCCCAGGAATTTGTCCAGGATCATCATATGGATGGAAGGGTCAAGCAGTGTCTGGCTGTCGTGCTGCCCCAGGATATCCACCAGCATGGCGCCTGCGGCCTTCACCTGGGCCACCGTGGCGGAACAGCCATTTATGAAAGCGCGGTTCTTCCCTCCCCGGCTAAGCACCCGGCGCAAAAGCAGGCCCTCGGCGACATCGAATCCGTTCACCTCCAGCCAGGAGGGAAGCCCCGGCGCCCCGCGGGTATCGAACATGGCTTCCACCACCGCCTTCTCTTTTGAAGAGCGGATCATATCCTCGCTGCTTCTGCCGCCCAGGACCATCTCCAGCGCCCCGATGATGATAGACTTTCCGGCGCCGGTCTCCCCGGTGAAAGCGCAAAATCCGGGGGTGAACTCCAGCCGCACCTCGTCGATGATGGCGAAATCACTTACGTAAAGTTCCTTTAGCATGGCTTTTTGATATTAGTGTCTATTGTTTCCGGGCGCTCTGTCACTCCCCCCATCGCAGCTTGCCGCGAAGCAGGTTGTAGTAATCTGTATATGGCGACTGTATGATCCTGGTGATATCCTCTGACCGGCGGATGGTGATCCTGGATCTGGTGTCCAGCCCGAATACCACCTGCCCGTCCAGGGTGGCCTGAGCGGCGTTCCCCTTGGCCCTGGGCGTGACGGAGAGACGGATGGTTACATTGTCCGGGATGACGATGGGCCGTATCGACAAAGTCTGCGGACAAATGGGCGTGATGATTATGGCGTTTAGCGACGGATATACGATTGGACCGTTGGCGGAGAGGTTGTAGGCCGTGGAACCGGTGGGAGTGGAGATGATCAACCCATCGGAAGTGTAGTGGTTGAGCAGTTCGCCATTGACCTCCACCCGTACGGTGATCAACTGGCTGGTACTCCCCCGGTGGATAAGCACATCGTTTAGCGCCGTATATGAAACCCCCTTCTTGCCATCGAAGGATATTTCCGCCGCCAGCATTATCCGGTCCTCGTAGGTGAAGTCGCCATTGAGAACCTTTTCCAGCGCGGGAAACATATCCTCCAGGGTGAACTCCGTCAAGAAACCGAGGCTCCCCAGGTTTACGCCCAGCACCGGGGCCTTACGCCCTTCGAGCAGGCGGGATAGCCCTATCAAGGTTCCATCACCTCCGAGTACCACCACCAGGTCCGCCTCCTGGGCCAAGGCGGATTTTTCCATTCCCCCATCCAGGCCCGCGGCGTCGGCGGTGTCCTGGTCCAGCAAGGGGGCGATTTTTCTCTCCCGCAGCCAACCGACCAGCCGGGCCACGGCTTCTGCGGCCAAGGGGCTTTGTGTGTTTGCAACGATTCCAATCTTTTCCATAAGCGCTTTCTTTACATGCCCAGGCTTCCAGCGCCAGTCCTTGTGGGGAATTGACAAGGCAGCCGGTTTGCCGCATAGTAATCAGGATCGAGTTTCTATTATACAAAACATAAGTTCCCAACGTTCAATATGTTTATTCCTTATTTTTCAAAAAGGGCCCATGGGGCCGCAGCCGGGCTGCCGCTAATATTATTTCTTCTGCTGTCAACCGGGGTGTCTGGTTGCGTGCAGACACACGTTGAGATGGTCACGGACGACTCGCGGCTTTTAGAGAGGGCCAACAATTTCTACGCCCGCCAGAGGTATAACCAGGCCACAGAATCATACCGGAAGGTGATGGATGAATACCCCGATTCCAAGTACAGAAAAGTGGCCGTCATTGGCCTGGCCGATTCCCTTTACAAGGAGGGCCAGTTCGATGAGGCAAATCTGTACTATGAGCGGTTCGTGGAGATGTATCCACTGGATGAATTGACTCCCCGGGCGCTTTTCTATTACGGCATGTGCTACATGATGCTCACCAGCACGCCGGACCGGAGCCAGAAACAGACCAGATTGGCCATACAGATGTTTGATGGATTCCTCACCAGATACCCGGATCACATCCTGGCTCCCACCGCGGCCTGGAACAAGGAGCAGATGGAGGCCATGCTGCTGCAGAGCAAGCTGGACGTGGCGCGGTTTTACTTCAACACCTACAAGAGCACAGCCGCCATTGATCGGCTAAAGGAATATTTAAGCAATAATCCAAAGTCGCCCGACACCCCGGAGGCTTTGTTCATGCTGGGAGAGAGCTTTAGACGGAAGCAGTCTTATAGAAAGGCCGCGGAGGTGTTCACCGTGCTGATAGGTGACCACCCGAATGACGAATGGGCCAAAAAAGCAAGGGAGTCCGCCGCCAGGCTGACCGTAAAATCCAACTAAACTCGCACCGAAACCCCACAGGGAAGCTGCATGAAAAGAGTTTTGATGGTGGCGGCGCCGGATAAATTCCGCGACGAGGAACTGGCCATCCCCAGGCAGGTCCTGGAGGCGAAAGGGGCCGAGGTGACTCTGGTTTCCACCAGGGCAGGCGTCATAAATGGTATGTTGGGCGCCACAGCCCAGGCCGGGGATATCGCTGAATCCGCAGGCGCCATTTTCGACGCCGTGATCGTTGTGGGGGGCGCTGGCGCCCCAGAGGCCCTGTGGGACAATAATATCCTGCGCCAAATCCTTAAGACACATCACGCCGCCGGGAAAGTGGTGGCGGCCGTATGCCTTGCCGGCGCGGCGTTGGCCAGGGCTGGAATCCTGTCGGGAATCGAAGCGACGGTGTTCAAGACCGAAACCTCCATGAAGGTGTACAGGGAGTGTGGTGTTATTTTCCGCGAGAAACCGGTGGTGACATCCGGAAAAGTGATCACCGCCAATGGCCCGGCTGCGGCTCGGGAATTCGCCCTGGCGGTGGCGGCGGCGATGTAGGAGAAAGATACAATCTCCCCTGAGTTCGAGGCGCCATCTTTGCCTTGGGTCCCTCTCTTCCCCCCCTTTCATCACCCTTCATGAGGTTCGCCCTGTCCGTCCTATTCCTTTTGTGTATAAACCTGGATGGGCGTAGGATAGAATATGCAAGTGGCCCATGACGGTTTTGCGTTTTGACAACAGAAACGATTTTGCGGAGATATCAATGTTAAATATTGCGCGAGCGGCGGTGATTGTGGCGATGCTGGCGGCCCCGGCGGCCGCCCAGAACTTCGAGGCGGCAAATGTGGAGAACCTGCGGTCGGTCCTTTCCGGATACCATGAAGTCCCCGGTCCGGACTACTGGCAGAAGCTGGACGCAAACATGGCCAGGGCGTCGCTTCTGAGGCTTTCCGCCGACAAGAATGAGCTTATCCACATCAGGACCAGGGCCTTGTCGGCATTGGCCAACTTTGTAGATCCTCAGGTGGAGCGGAGCCTTATTCAAATATTCAACAGCCAGGAACGCGGCTATTTACGCGCGGCGGCGTTGAACACATATTCCGCGATCCGGGGCCGAGAGGCTGTGCCCGCGCTGGAGAAAGGCCTGTCCGACAAGGATGAGATCGTCAAAATTTCAGCCATCAGGGGCCTGGGCCGCGTGGGAGGAGAGCAGGCGGCGCGCATCCTTCAACGCGCCATGCATACGGAAATTGACCCCGTGGCCAAGGACGCCATGGCCCGCTCCCTGCGAAGCGTCTCCGGGCGCTAAGCCACCGAGGCTCAAGCCATGGACGCCGTCATCCTCTGCGGCGATAAGGGAGCAAGCCGCATGGTGGAAGGGGAGTCGAAAGCCTTTCTATTCATGCACGGCATGCCTCTGTTCCTGAGAGTGGCTCTGGCCGCTGACGAGGTGGACCGGGTGGCCCGGCTTTTTATTATCGGCAACAAGGCCAAGATCGATCTCCACCTCTCCCGCCATCCACCACTGTCAAAGCCGGTGGTCACCCTGGAGCAGGAAGGCTCGCTGCTGGAAAACATCCTGGCAGGATTTATCGCCACCATAGATGGCTATCAGCCCGGAATGGAGAGCAGGGACCCCTCCATCAGGGAGAAAGTGGTGGCGCTTATGCCAGGAGACGCGCCCTTGCTCCACCCGGCGGAGATCAACGAGTTTCTGGATGGAGCGGACATGGAGAAATCCGATTACGTGGCCGGGCTGACCCCCGACCATGTGATGGCCCGCTACTGTCCGGCTGGTGACAAACCCGGTATCTCGATGGCCTATATGCACTTCCGGGAGGGGAGGTTTCGCATCAACAACCTTCATGTCGCCCGCCCTTTCGCCTGCCGGAACAAGGATGTTATACAGCTCATATACGCTTCCCGCTATCAGAAGGACATCAAGAATATCATCCGGCTGACCAGGGATATGTTGGCGCATCATGTGAAGACGCAAAGCCTTTTTCTATACGCCAGACTGCAGGTGGCCATGTTTCTTTCATTCGTACGGCTACGGTTTCTCAGCGACATCATCCGGAGGCGCATTCCTATGGAATCCGTGGCGGAAGCCGCCGGCAGAATACTGGGTATGCGTGTCAGTTGGTCGGTGACCAACCGGGGAGGGGCGGCGTTGGATGTGGATAACGACATCGACTACGAAACGATGAAGAAAATGTTTCACCGCTGGAAAGGTATGCAGGAATGAAACTTGCCCCACTGCTTGCCGGGACGATACTCCTTCTGTGCCCGGAGCAGGCATGGGCATGGGGCGCCGGAGTGCATGTGGCCCAGGGAACCTATATCCTGGAGCACTTGGCCCTTATCCGTCCGGAAATAGCCGCCATAATACAGGCCTATCCGATGGATTACATATACGGTTGTATCAGCGCCGATATTTTCATAGGCAAAGGGGTGAAACGCCGCCCGGACCACTGCCACAACTGGAGCGTGGGGATGGCCACCCTGGACAAAGCCAGCACAGATTCCACCAGGGCATACTCCTATGGCTACTTGACCCATCTGGCCGCGGACGTGATCGCCCACAACTTCTTCATACCCCGGCTGCTGTGCCTCACACCGGCCACCAGCGGTGTGGGGCATGTGTACTGGGAGTTTCGGGCGGACAGGTTTGTCGAGAAGAGACATTGGAAGCTGGCCACCCATGTGGTCTCCATGCACAACCGGGACAACGACGATCATATCAAGAATATCGTCAGCCGCGCCAAATTCGGCTTCCCCGTAAGGAAAATGGTGTACAAAAGAGCGGTCCACTTGTCAGACCTGACCCTGTGGCGCGATTACGTCACCTCCACCGTTACCTTCGGCCGGGCGGGCAAGGTCACCCGCAGGGGGGTGAACCTACTGAACAGTTACTCGCTGAACCTGATATTGGACCTTTTCACCAACATGGAAGACTCGGTTTGCCTGCGATATGACCCGGTGGGCACAGACTACATAGTCATGGCGCGCCACATCCGCCGGGCAGGACGCGTCTCCAGGAAGAATATCTCCATAGACGAAATATTCGCCCCCCCCAGCGAGATCCTGGACCTGAAGTACCTGGACCACGATCAACAGACCATCTAGCTGGCGCAATCCGGCTCCCGGACTGGCTTCCCCTGTCCCCCTTCGAGAACGTCGCAGCCCGAAGGCGGAGCGACCGGTCTACCTCTTTTCCCGCTTCATATCCAGGGATTTCATGAAGGGCTCTATGAAGTCCATGGGTAGCGGAACGATGATGGTGGTCGATTTCTCGTTGCTCATTTCCCGCATGGTCTGCAGATATCGCAGGGTCAGCGCCGCAGGAGTTTTTTCCATGATGGCGGCAGCTTCCGAAAGCCTGGTGGACGCCTGATATTCACCCTCGGCGTTGATCACCTTCGCCCGGCGTTCGCGTTCCGCTTCGGCCTGGCGGGCCATGGCCCTCTGCATATCCAAAGGCAGGTCCACATGCTTTATCTCCACGTTGGAAACCTTGATCCCCCATGGATCGGTGCGCATATCCAGTATCTGCTGAAGCTTGGTATTGATATTGTCCCGCTCGGACAATAGCTCGTCCAGTTCCACTTGCCCCAGTACGGAGCGCAAGCTGGTCTGGGCCAATTGCCCTGTGGCGTAGAAGTAGTCCTCCACCTTGACGATGGCCTTCTCCGCGTCCATCACCCGGTAATAGACCACGGCATTCACCTTCAAGGAGACGTTGTCGCGCGTGATGATATCCTGGGTGGGCACGTCCAGGGCGATCACCCGGATCGACACACGCACCAGCGTCTCCACGCCGGGGATGATAAACCGGATACCAGGCTGGCGGACCGAGTGAAGCTTTCCGAATCTGAATACCACGGCTCTTTCAAATTCATAGATGAACTTGATGCTGATCAGCGCAACAAAGCCCAACAGGGCCAGGAAAAATCCAAGACCGAAAACTGGCATTTCAAACCCTCCAAGTCAAAGTGTTCATTGGCGCCATGCTCCTCCGGTTTGCAGACTTTCAAGCCCACCGCTTTTCTACAGCGCCTATCACACCCCCATGATACTAGATTCGCCCATTCGCCGTCTTGTGTAATCGGACGGCCACGCCCGATCAGCCCTAAGCTCTACCATTGGGACGGGCATAGGTCTATAATGTTTCAAAGGGAGAGTATGATGCCAAATAAAAATATCATAAACGCGGCCAGGGGGCTGTCCGCCGTCATCCTCACCGTGATCCTGTCCACCGGGGCCATGGCTGACGCCGAGACAAACCAGGAAAAAGCGGTACGTATTCTGGAACGAGTGGACGACATGTGGCGCGGAGAGAGCTCCCGGGGCGTGTTCTCCATGGAAGTAAGAACCAAGCGATATAAAAGGAAGCTCTCCCTGGAGGCGTGGAGCAAGGGCAAAGACTTGTCACTGGTGGTGATCAAGGCGCCGGTGAAGGAGAAAGGAACCGCCACCTTGAAAAGCGGAACCAGCATATACACATACCTGCCAAAGACCGACCGGACCATCCGGCTCACATCCGGAATGATGATGGGCTCCTGGATGGGGAGCCATTTCACCAACGACGATCTGGTGAAGGAATCGCGCATGTCAGACGATTACGACGTTTCCATCATCTTCGATGGGGAGCGGGACGGCCAGATGGTATACGAGTTCGAGCTGATCCCGAAGCCGGACGCGGCCGTGGTGTGGGGCAAGATAACCATTGCGGTGCGCCAGGACGACCTGATGCCGATAGTCTCCACATATTTCGACGAGGATATGGAGAAGATGAGGACCATGGATTTTTTCGACATAAAGACGATGGGTGGGCGAAAGTTCCCCGCCACATTGCGGGTGACACCGGAAGACAAACCGGACGAGTACACCGAGGTGGTGTACCACGAGATGGAATTCGACATCCCTATCGACGATTCGGATTTTTCCATCGCCGCGCTGAAGAGAAGCAAATAAAAGAGCGCCATGAATATCCTGCCCCTGGCTTATCGCAACATCTGGCGGCGCAAGCTGCGCGCGGTCACCACTATAGGCGCGATGGCGTTCGCCGGGGCTATCATGATCTTCTACTCCTCGCTGATGTTGGGGATGCTGGAGGCGCTGGAGCGAAACCTTATCATTATGAACATGGGGGACGCGCAGATACACAAGGAAGGCTACCGTAGCGACCCGGACCTGTACACAAGGATTGATGGATATGAAAAGATTCTCCAGGATCTCGAAGCCCTAGGTTTCAAGGCCTCCCCCAGGCTGTTCGGCTTCGGGCTGGTGGCCCACGAGCAAAATTCGGCCGGTGTCTCCATCATGGGAGTTGACATAGAGCGGGAGAAATCCGTCACCCAGACATACAAGCACCTCTCCTCCGGCGTCTGGCTGGACGACAGCGATCCCAACGGAGTGGTCCTTGGCAGAAAACTGGCCAAAATCCTGAACGTGCGACAGGGAGATGAACTGGTGCTGGTGAGCCAGGCGGCGGATGGCTCCATGGCCAACGACCTGTACCAGGTCCGCGGTGTGCTAAAGGGTGTGGGAGACGCGGTGGACAGGGGCTCCCTGTTTATGACGCAGCAGGCCCTGCGCGATTTCATGTACATCCCGGATGGGGTCCACGAGATCGTAGTCCTGCGCAATGACAGGAATGAGCCTTTGGACGAGGCGATGGAGCAGATAATTCAGGTGGCGGGCGGAAACGAGGCAAAAAGCTGGAAGCAGCTACAGCCGCTAATGGCCAGCCTCATGGAAGTTTCCGACGCCAGCTTGATAGTGATGGTGCTGATCATGTACGCCGCCGTGGGAATGGTGTCGCTAAACGCCATGCTGATGAGCGTCTTCGAGCGGATTCGGGAATTCGGAATAATGAAAGCCCTTGGCGTGTCACCGTTGCAGGTCATGGCCGTAGTGGTCCTGGAAGCGGCCATACAGGTGACAATCGCATGCGCCCTGGCCATGGCGGCAGGGATCCCTCTCTCCATGTATTTCGAAACTCATGGAATCAACTTCTCCGCCCTGGGAGAGGGTGTAAGCCTAGGAGGGGTCACCTGGGATCCGACCATCTTCTGCCATCTCACCACTCGGGCCATTGTCACTCCCTTGGTCACCCTGGTGGTGATAGTACTCCTGGCGGTGATATATCCCGGCATTAAGGCCGCGGTGATCAGACCTGTGGAAGCGATCCACCATATATGAGACAGGAGCGGGAGGTAAAATGTTAGTGAAGCTGGCCTGGCGAAGTCTTTGGCGGCGCAAACGCAGGACGTTCATCACCTGCTTCACCGTCGCAGGCGGGATATTGCTCTCTGTGGTATTTACCGGCTCCGGCGATTACACCTACACACAGATCATAGACACCAGCGCCACCATGGGCCTGGGGCACATAACGGTGGAGCCGAAAGGGTACAACGACATCCCCACACTCCAGAAGAGGATGAAAAACACATCTTTGGTCCGAGAAACGGCGCTGAATATCCCCAGGGTCACGGCGGCCGCCGAGCGGATTACGGGGATGGCCATGTTCGCCAGCGCGGCAAAAAGCGTGGGGGGTATTTTCTTCGCGGTGGATCCGGCCCATGAAACCGCCAAGATAAACACCTTCGTCCGCGCCATGGTGGAAGGCGAGATGCCGCCAGACGCCGATGGGCGCAAGATCGTGATCGGGGCCAAAATGGCGGAAAAGCTTAAGATCGGCCTGGGCAAGAAACTGGTCTACACAATGACCGATGTGGATGGGGAAATCGTCAGCGAAGTGGGGCGCGTATCGGGCATATTCAAAACAGGCGTCGAAGAGGTGGATGGCGCGTTTGCCCTCATACCCATAAACCGCATGCGCAAGGTGCTCAAATACGCGCCGGACGAGGCCACCATGGTGGCGGTGTTTATCGATGACCAACGAAGAGTGGACGGGGTGGGCGGCCTTATCGCCTCCGCCCTGGGAAACGATAGCCTTGAGGTGCTCAACTGGAAGACCACCCAAAAAGAGGTCTCCGGAATGATCAAGGTGGACCGGAGCGGAAACTATCTGTCCCAGTTTCTGGTGGGGCTCCTTATCGCGGCAGGGATCCTGAACACCATCTTCATGAGCGTGCTGGAACGCCAGCGGGAATTCGGGGTGATGCTGGCTGTAGGATTGAAGCCTGGCTCGCTGTTCAGGCTGGTGGTTCTGGAATCGCTTTTTATCGCGATAGTGGGCTTGATAATGGGGATCATCCTTACCGCTCCATTCTTTTATTACCTCTATTATCAAGGGCTGGATCTGCGGCAATTTGCGGACAACATGGAAGGATACGCCGTTGGTGGGACCGTGGTGGATCCAATTATGAAAATCCGTTTGTTCAAGGAGAGTGCCATCGCCATCCTGATTGGTGTGTTCGGTTTGACGATCTTGGCCGGATTGTACCCAGCCTGGAGAGCCGGCCGACAGGCGCCTGTGGAGAGCCTGAAAACCATATGAGCAATGCAAGCCAGGGCAAGGTGTGGCAGGATCCGCGACAGGCGGCAAGTTACCTGGCTCATGCCCGAGGGGCCATCCCCCTTGCCGCGGAGCAGCTGCGACTGGCTGTGGGCCTGGCGGAAACCATGGCGACGAAGGTGGAGAGAATCCTGGACCTGGGGTGCGGTGATGGCGTGATGGGCATGGCCATGGTGGAAAGATGGCCCGGCGCCACTTTAACCCTGGCCGACTTTTCAGATACAATGTTGACAGCCGCCAGCCAAAGAGCGGAGGCGGCGGGAGTGGACGCGAACCTGGTCAATCTCGACTATTCCGATCCTTCATGGCCAAGCCTGGTGTCCGGGCGTGGTTCGTTCGACCTGGTGGTGTCCGGTTTTTCCATCCACCATCAGACAGGAGGGCGGAAGGAGGAAGTCTACCAAGAGGTGTTCGGTCTGCTGACGACGGGGGGGGTGTTCCTGAATCTGGATAACGTATCCTCCCCCACCGAAAAGCTGGCCCGGTTTTTTGAACTAGACTTTGTGGACGCGCTGGTTTCCGAAAGAGTCCACAAGGGGCTGGCGGCGGACCGGGAAGCGATATTTGGCGAATGGTGGACGCGACGAAAAGAGGATCTTGCCTGCTGTTCGCCATTGGAGGATCAGCTGGGGTGGTTGCGCGATATCGGCTTTGAAAACGTTGATTGTTATTTCAAGTATCTTGAATTCGCGCTGTTCGGCGGAAGCAGGCCGATGGCAGGTATATGACAGGAAAGTAGTCACATATGAAGTTTGGGGAGTTTTACATTCAGACCGCTATCATGGCAGGCATCGCCTTGGTCCTGGTGGCGATAGGTTACTTGAAAGGGGACGGGCAGCATATAAAAGGGCTTCAATCCGGGCTTGGTATGATTGTGCCCACCTTGCCGCTGATCCTGGCTGCGTTTATTGTGGCCGGATTGATGCAAGCGCTGATTCCAAAGGATGTGGTGGTTCGATGGCTGGGGGCCGACGCCGGACTGCGCGGAATTGCCGTGGGCGCCATGGCCGGCGCCTTCACCCCTGGCGGGCCGTTCACCAGCTTTCCCATAGCCGCCGGACTGGTGAAAGCGGGCGCCTCCATCGGGCCCGTGGTGGCTTTTCTTTCCGGATGGCTGTTGTTGGGTGTCACAAAGCTGCCATTGGAGGTTGGATTTGTGGGTTGGCAGGTGACTCTGGCGCGGGTAGGGTCCACCTTTTTTGTCCCATTTCTTGCCGGATGGATCGCGCAGACGCTGTTCTCCAGGCTCGGCACGGGGGTGGCCCAATGATCCAATTATGGCCCCCAACATTGCGACCACACGATATAATGAGCGATAGGATTTGTATTACGATACTCTCATATTTACATAGCCAAGGAGAATGGAAGTGAGATCAGCGATATTTATCTCGGCGTTGGCGTTGGCTCTTTGCGTCCAGCCCGCTCTGGCCCAGACGGCGATTGTGTATATCCAGGCGGGGGATAACCTGCGCGCTAAATTCGACAACAAAGGAGCGTTGGAGCAGTATCGCAAGGCGCTAGAGCAGAATCCCGAAAGTGTGGTGGCGCAAACCAGACTGAGCCAGGCCCTGGTGGATAATGGCGAGGATCTGGATTCGAAAGAGTCGGAAAAGTACTATACCGAGGCCATGAACGTGGCAAAACAGGTGGTGGAGGGCAATCCATCCTTGGGCGAGGGGCACTACCTGCTGGCGCTGGCCACCGGCAAGCTGGCGCTGTTCCGCGGTGGAAAGGAAAAGGTGAGGCTCTCCCGGGAAGTGGAACAAAGCGGCGTGAAGGCGCTGGGACTGGACCCAAAACACTCCCGTGGGCACATTCTGATGGGCGTTTACTACAGGGAGATAGCGAACCTGAACTGGGCGCTGAAAATGTTCGCCAACACATTTTTCGGCGGTCTGCCAAAGGGGACAAATGAAGACGCGATCCTGGAGCTGAACAAGGCGTTGGAGCTGGATCCGACGTCGATTCGCGCTTGGTTCGAACTTGGTAAAACCCACGAGGTCATGGGCGATGACGAAGCTGCGGCCAAGGAATACAGAAGCGCCATTAACCTGCCCCTCACCGACCATCTGGACGCTAGATTTATCGCCGAATCAAAACTCGGGTTACAACGGGTGGGCGAATAATACGATGAGTCAAGGTCATACAGGGAAGGAGAATAAGCTTAGGGAGCCTGTGCAAATTGGCGGCGCAATCGTTCGGCTGGAGAAAGTGTCCCGGGTGTACCAACAGGGGAAAGTGGAAGTGAAAGCGGTGGACGATCTTTCCCTGATTATAAATAAAGGAGAGTTCACGGTGATCAGCGGCCCTTCCGGAAGTGGCAAGACCACCACCTTGAACATGATCGGCGCTCTGGATATCCCCAATTCCGGGACAGTGGAACTGGAAGGTAGAAACCTGGGAACCCTGTCACGGACCCAGCTTTCCGAGTTGCGCCGTGACAGGATTGGTTTCGTTTTCCAAGCCTACAACCTGGCGCCCGTGCTGACGGCATATGAAAACGCCGAGTTTGTGCTGGCCCTTCAGGGCGTTCCCGCCGCCCGGCGCAGGGAGCGGACCATGAAGGTTCTCGACGAAGTAGGGCTAAATGGGCTGGAGGACCGACGGCCGGACGAAATGTCTGGCGGGCAACAGCAAAGAGTGGCCATCGCCCGGGCCATCTGCCCCAGGCCGGCCATCGTGCTGGCGGACGAGCCCACCGCCAATGTGGACTCTCACACTGCGGAATCGATTCTGACTCTGATGCAGCAGCTTAACCAGACGGATGGGATCACTTTCCTTTTCTCTACCCATGATCCTCAGGTGATGGAACGGGCTCGCAGGATCATCACCATGCGTGACGGGAAAGTGTTTGATGACATTACCAAGTCATTTTAGCGCAAGCTGGACTCTGCTGGCTGCGGGAATAGTCATTCTTCTTTTTGCCACTCCCTGCTTTGGGTTCTATGAAAGCCAGGAAGATGAGACACACCTCTCCTTGCGCGCATCCATCCGCGCATTGGGGGTGATGACGGAAAACCCGGAAGCCCCGCAGCTGTTCAAAAGCCAGAACGACTACGTAGCGGGAGGAATGACCAGGCTGGAATTTTCCGGCGCCTGGGGTGGCTGGCTCTCCATGGAACTCAACGCGTACGCCCTGGGGTATTACAACTCCGCGGGCGCCCAGGGATCCTCCTTTGTGAAACTACAATCGGCGGATCGCAGCGGCGCTCCGGAGATTGGACTATTTAAATCCATCGACTCCAAAGGCGAAATGGCGTTGGACTGGGCCAACCTGACAGCAACCCTTGGCGGAGCGGATCTTTCAATCGGTCGCCAGCCTGTAAACCTGGCCAGCACACTATACTTCACCCCCAACGATTTTTTCGCCCCCTTCGCCGCCGATGTGTTCTATCGGGTGTACAAGGCGGGGGTGGACGCTGTCCGGCTGGAAGCGGGGCTGGGCGCCTTGACCCAGCTGACACTTCTGACAGTGGCTGGATATGGTCATGACCAGGACACCATAAGCGGATTCGAAAACACTCCGGACAAGGATCGCACTTCATATCTTTGTCGGATATCCACTGTGGCGTTCGACTACGAGTTCATGGCTCTGGGAGGAAAAGTCCGCAGGATGATGGTGTACGGCGGATCATTTCAAGGGACGTTTTTCGACTGGCTTGGAGTCCGGGCGGAGGGGCACTGGGCAGAGCGGATGGATAATAAAGAAGCGAAGCTTGAGTGGACGCTGGAGCTGGAGCGAAGATTCCCCAGTTCGCTGGATCTGCGTCTGGCCGTCTACCACCATGGCGCTGGCGTGGAGTATGTGGATGAATACACCAAATACCTGCTTTCCGAGGGACTTGAGAGCCCATACATCGCGCGTTGGTATGCGGGGATGGGAGCGTCGTATGAGTTCACACCGCTATGGACCGGGACAGCCCTGGCGCTGATGAACCTGGTGGATGGTTCATCCACCCTCAGCGTGAACGCTGTCTACTCCCTCTCCGACGAGGGGGAGATGTTTATGGGTCTTTCCCTCCCTGCGGGCGACGCGCCCAAGGGATTTATATTAAAAAGCGAGATGGGCGCCAGACCCAGGGCCGCCAGCGTGGAAGCGCGATACTATTTTTAGCCGACCATTGGGGCGCTGGCGATCGGGGCGAATGTCTCGGCCCCGGTTGACACATCGGCCATTGTGGCGCCAGAATCAAAGGATATTACTGGGGAACGTATTCAAACCGGCGCCAAGCCAGAAAGAGGGCCCATGCTGGAACCTTTGCGAGCCATTCCTGGCCCGGACTTTCTCTGGTATTTCCTGGGTGCGCTGGTTGTCACCTGGTTCCTTGTCCGGCGCTGGGCCTATAACGACGGCTCGCTGGATCACATGCCCCCCCAGATGACCAGGGTGGATCCTTACTCCATCGCCGCCCTGCGCGGGGGCGCCGCGGAAACTGTGAAGGTGGCCATATACGACCTGGAGCAGCAAGGGTTGATAAAGCTTTCCGGGGAAGGAGCGGAAATCAGGATGAGCGCCGAGGCGGACCCCAGCCGTCCACTGAACATAGTCGCCGCGGAAACCCTCGATTATATTTCCGGCAACGATTCCCCTCGCCAGATGTTCGCCGATAGCGCGTTCATAAGCAAGGTGGAGAGTCATCTTTCCTCCCACTACGACGATCTGAAACGCAAACATCTGATGCGCGATGAAGATATGCAGTCCGCCGCTTGGATGGCGTTCATCGTCGGGGTTCTTCTTCTGGAGGGCATCGGAGGCGCCAAGATGTATTTGGGAGTGGTGAACAGCAAACCGGTTCTTTTTCTGGCTCTGCTCCTTCTCATAACCCCTGTCGCTCTCTGGTTCGCCGCCGATCCGTTGGGCAGGATCAGCGCCCTGGGCCACAAACACATCTCCTCCCTCAAAAGCCACTTTGGCTGGGTGAAGGATTCCCTTTCGAAGGAGAAGGAGACGGACAACATGAATGTGGCTTTCGCCCTGGCGGTGTTCGGCTCTGGAGCGCTAGCCGGAGGACCGCTGTACGACCTGTATAACAAGGCGGCGCAGCCCTTGAACCAGGGGGGAAGCAGCAGTGGATGTAGCGGGTGTAGTGGGTGCGGTGGTGGATGTGGCGGTGGATGTGGAGGGTGTGGATGAGGTTTCCCTGGGATAGCGGATTATTTCCGTGGCGACGAAAGTTCCCCAGGTACAAGCGGGGGCTGCTTCTCCAATGGCATATCACTAACCGGTGTCAGCTACGATGCGCACACTGCTACCAGGATGAATATGGTGGCGGCGAACTTGGCCTTGACGACCTGATGGGGATTCTTGAGCAATACAAGGCTCTGCTCGGCTCGCTTGGAGGGCATAGCCACTCCGGCCGTCGCGGCCTCTTGGGGAATCGCGGCCATGTCACTATCACCGGTGGGGAGCCCTTCGCCAGGGAGGATATCTGGGAGCTTTTAGATGCGCTGGTGGCGCATCGGGACTTGTTCGGATTTGCCATCCTGACCAATGGTTATGACATGGACATCGCCATGGCCAGGCGTTTGGCCCGGCTGGGGCCCAGGTTTGCACAGGTTAGCTTGGAGGGGACGCAGGAAATTCACGACCGTATCCGGGGCGAAGGAGATTATGATCGTGTGGTGAAAGCATTGAAGGTGATGATTCGGGGCGGATTGCAGACAATGATCTCTTTTACCGCCCACTCGAAAAACTATCGGCAGTTTCCCGATGTGGCTGCACGGGGCAGGCTGCTGGGCGTGGGGAAGGTGTGGACAGACCGGATGGTCCCTTGTGGAGGCGCGGCTACAAGTAATCAGGATGTCAAGCCGCTGGATATGGATCAGACCCGTGAGTATCTTCAGATAATTGATATGGAAAGGCGCAAGGCGTCCAGGAGTTTTTTCCAGGGAACTCAGGTGGGGGGGGATCGGGCGCTGCAGTTTCTGGCCGAAGGAGGCAGACCGTACCGCTGCCAGGCTGGGGAGGGATTGATCACCATCATGCCGGATGGGAGCCTGTACCCTTGCCGCAGGATGCCGGAAGCCGTGGGCAACGTGATGGAGACACCCCTGGTGGAGCTTTACCACGGCGCGGAGCTGTTTAAAAGTTTACGGGACGAGAACAAGATAAGCCAAGGGTGCGAGAGATGCCTGTATCGACGGTTCTGCAGGGGAGGCCTGAAATGTATGTCCCATGCGGCATTGGGGGATCCGTTTTTGGCGGATCCTGGATGCCCGTTGGCCGGGGCGAGCTCTCAAAAAGAAATGAACACTTATTTGTGAGACAGCCATGAACGAGTTTGAGAATCTGGATAAGACGAAACTTTCAGCGGCGGAGAGGAAGGCGGTGGAAAGGTTTTGCTGGGAAGCGCGAGAGGGACTGGGGGAGAAACTGTTGTCGATCACGTTGTATGGCAGCGCCGCCCGGAATGACTACCATCCTGGGCGCAGTGATATCAATATTCTGGTGTTGACCTCCACATTGAGTTTTCCCGCCATGCAGACGCTGCTGGACCCTGTGTCCAGGGGATTGCGGGTGGGCATTCATCCTTTGTTGATGACCGATGGTGATCTTCACTCCTCCACGGATATCTTCCCTGTTAAGTTTCTTTCGATGAAGGAGAGCCACTACACCCTGTGGGGGGAGGATCCTCTCTCCGGGCTTGTCATCGAGCGGGAGCATTTGCGGCTGCGGTGCGAGCAGGAAATCATGAACCTTCTGCTTCGGCTACGAAGGTACTATATCTATCATGGCGGGTGGAACCTGGAGGAAAAGATCTCCGGCAGCGTCACCGGTTTTCTGGAAAATCTGCGAGTGGCTCTCTCCCTGGGGCAGGAAGCCATCCTCACCAGGGATCAGACCTATGAGGCCGCGGAAAAACATGGCATCTCCTCGTCCACCCTGGCCCGAGTGGTGGCAGTGAAAAACCAATCGCCCCCCAGAGAGGAACTGGAGACCATATATAGTGAGTACCTGGTGGCGGTGGAAAGGGCGGCCAAGATTGTTGATAGCGGCGAAGTGTGAAGCGAGAGCCGACCGCGTTTGGCCGTGGAATGGCCCCCGGAGAGGGGACCAGGATATTTCCTGATACGCGAGCATTAAAATACAATATAATTTCGGAATAATCCAGGAGGGGAAAAACATGAAACTAAACCTGCTTCGATTCATTTCCATCGCTTTGATTGTCGCCGTGGCTTCTTGCACCGGGGCGGCGAAAAAGAGTGACTCCGTGCTCAAGGCGGAGGAAGCCTTTAAAAGGCGGGACTACGTATCCGCTTTCAACCTTTATATGGGGGAGGCTGAGAGAGGCGATCCAGAAGCCCAGTTCCGGGTGGGTTATATGTATTCCAACGGCAAGGGTGTGAAGAAGGATCAGACTCAGGCGGTGGATTGGCTCACCAAGGCCGGTAATGGCGGACATGCAATGGCCCAGCATAACCTGGGGCTTATCCACCAAAATGGCCGAGGTGTGCAAAAGAGCACAGCTGAGGCTGCCCGCTGGTATGGCATGGCGGCTAAACAGAAAGTGATCGATTCACAAATCAACCTGGCTATCCTCTATTACAAGGGGGACGGAGTGGAGAAGGACAAAGTCACTGCCGCCAGATATTTTGGCATGGCCTCCGACAGTGGCAATGTGCGCGCGCAAACAAGCCTTGCCATGATGTATATGAAGGCGGACGGCGTGCCCCAGGACTACGCTCAGGCGCTCAAGCTGTTCAAGTCCGCCGCCAATGCCGGCAATCCTTACGCCCAGAAGTACCTGGGCGATATGTATGCCCAGGGCATGGGCGCCACCCAGAGCCGCTCGGAAGCCCTGCATTGGTTCTACCAGGCGGCCGATTCATATCTGAAACTTGGACAGAAGAAAAGGGCGGAAGAGGTCGCCAAGATGATCGGAAAGATAGATCCAAACAGCCGCGAATACGGTGAATTGCTGGACAAAATAGGAAGTCCATAATTTTCCAGATCATGAAGCAGGGGCCGCGAGGAGGTGGCTGATATGTCACGGGCCCCAGTGGTGGGTCTGACTGCCGACACGGATTCCGTTGTCGCCCAGAAGGGATATACGCAGGAGAGGTTCCTCCTGAAAAGGGCCTACTTCGACGCCGTTATCGCCTCCGGTGGAGTGCCTCTGCTTATCCCGGCCTATGAGAAACCACGCCATACCGATATCTATCTTTCCATGATAGACGGGTTGATTATCACCGGCGGCTATTTTGATATCGACCCAAATTTCTATGGTGAGAAGAAACGTTTCAGGATCGACAAGGTCAAGCCCGAGCGCACCCTGACGGAAATCCGGCTGATAAGAAAGGCCGTCCGCCTGAGCATGCCCACCATGGGCGTTTGCGGGGGAATGCAGGCGATAAACGTGGCATACGGTGGCGGCCTATATCAGGATATATTCTCGCAAGTCAGCGGCGCACTGCGGCACGAACAAAAGCCCATGCCTGCCAATAAACCGAGCCACGCCGTCCAGTTGGCCCCCGCCAGCCGCCTGGCCAGGATCATGAAGGCCGAGACGATCATGGTAAACTCCACCCACCACCAGGCGATCTGGAAAGTGGGACGGAACCTGACAGCTTGCGCTTTCTCCTCCGATGGGGTGGCCGAAGCGATAGAGGGAAAGGGCCCCGGCTTCCTGCTGGGTGTGCAGTGGCATCCGGAACAATTATTGGGGAAAACCCCGGAAAGCGCCAAGCTCTTTAAGGCATTCGTAGCCCAGTGCCGCAATTTCAAAAAGTCGCGGGTAGGCCGATAATCGCCATCACGTCCCTCTAAAGCGGACAAGTGTCCCGTTTCCCAACCATCCGCCCCGTCCGGTTTCAGGACAATTGTCACCGTCTAGATCCTTGTAGATTGGCTAACATGTTGAATAACATGGCAGAACAATGATGGCGCCTCGTTTGCAGTAATATTAATCGAAATAGTTGAATTGGTGACAAGGAAGTTCAATTTAAAATTAGTAAATAAAAATTTGCCTCTATTCCTGTTGAACGCGTTGGCCGGGCTGTCCACCGTTTGCGCGGTGGCGGCCTTCGCTTCACACATGCTACATGCGAATTAAGCATGAAGCCAGCAGAATTTATCTGAAAAGCATTTGGGTTTACACCATCGATTGCTTAATCCTGATAATCAGCGCGGTGACCAGCCCGGCGTAGGCCGGGGAGATGGAATGAGTAAAATCGGGGGATGGTGGGTATAAAAACAGCGTTTTAGCTGAAAATCAATCCCTGGAAGCAAGGTCATGCTGGCATTCAACCAACCACCTATCAGGATTGCTAAAAGTTTGGATAAAACCGAGAGATCATGGTAGATTTACGGTAACAACGGGTATCATCCGGGAAATATCGGATAATAGTTACCAAGCCCAATAATCTGCCAGCCCTGATAAGCATATGGTTTATTTGAATCGGTTTATTTATCCTCTGGCGATTCTTTGCATGGCGGCCCTGGCGCATGGCTGCTCCTCCGGCTCCGGAGACAATTCCGGCGTATCCCAGACCGCGGAGACAGGCTCCCCCTATTTATCAGGCGTCTATGAGTTCAAAGTGGATGTGGCCACCGCAAACTGCTCCGATGGGTCCCATCCGCGGCAGGGATTCAACTTCTTGGCGGAGATTATCCAGAACGGGGATTTTTTGGAAGCCAGGCGCGATGGCCAGACAATTGGCCGGGGCGATATTGACAAGACAGGCAAATTCCACATGTCCGGCGCCCTGGAGGCGCAAGGATTGAAGATCGTTGTGAACATGGATGGGCAGGCCGATGGCAAAACCCTTTCCGGCGAGTCGAAATCCGCCTGGGAGACGGCTCCCGGCCTGAGATGCAGCCACGTTTCCGGATTCACCGCCACGCCGAGCCAGGGAGGCGTGTGATGCGAAGACGAAAATACACGCTGGCGGTGGTGGTTGTGGCGATGTTGTTCCTGCAGGCATGCCTTGTTGTCATAGCGCATAACTCCAAGGAAACCATTGAGGGAGAAGAGAGGGACGTACTCATTTACGCCGATGTGGAAATCGTGGACGCCGGCAGTTATTGGCACGATGTGGTGACCCAGCCCTCCTGCGGCTCCGTGTCCTCTGCAGTGGTAGACGGAGCCCTCGCTTTCTGGTTCGACCGCTCCTCCGGCGTGGCCAGGGGGACTTACAAGTTCAAATACTTCGTGCGCGGGGTCTCAAAAGCGTGGGGACTCGATTTGACGTCGGAAGCCGAGGTGGAGGTCCATTTTACGGAGACTATCCCCGCCCCCGACGGATCACCCCCTTGCGGCGCCCAATACCAGGCGTTTCTGGACAGCGCGTCGGATTCCGGCTCCGGCGCTGCCCGCTCCGTGTCGGTCTCCTGGCATGTGCCGGAGGATTCGGAGCCAGCGGATTCATACAAGATCACCGTGACGGACACAAAAACAGGCGCGGCCCTGGGTGAAGCCACATTTGGCGCTCCTCAGGGGAATGCCATCCAGACAGCGAATATCAGCCACTCTCAGGCCCTAAGGCTGAAGATCACACTGGAGACGATACTCAACAATCAGGTGATGTATACAGACACCCTGGTTATCCAGGGCGCCCCGCTGGACTTCATCGCCGTGGACGACTACGTGACCGTGGACAGGAATAGAGGTGGCAGCGACCCGGTGAATGTGCTCGCCAACGACTATGATCTGTCCGGACAGCCATTGACCGACGCGATAGTCACTGTAGTTGATTCAGCCGGATTGATTCTGCATAAATTTCTTACCCAGACTCAAGAGATGGCCTTTGTTGTCATAATTAACCAGGAGACCGAGGCGGGCCAGCACAGGATAACACTAAGTGTACAAAAGGCGGGTTACAATTCCCAGACCGAATATCTGTATGTGGATGTCATTGGCGATGACTTCGTCGTTGTGGATGATTATGTGATGCTGGAGAGGGGAGTTAATGAGAGAGCCATTGTAGATGTGCTGGCAAATGATTACATACCAATAACCACGGCTGAAGGGATATTAAAAGAGCCGCTAACTAACCCCAGATTAGACGTTGTAGACAACGCGGGCTTGTTTCTATGGAAGGTCTCCCAATCGGGAGGTAATGAGGCTATAAGAGTCCATATGTATCCTGAAACGGACGCCGGTGCGCACACCGTGCTTTTGCGCGTCACCCATCCCCAATATAATCCGCAGTACGAAAGGCTGACTGTGGAAATCAAGGTTCCGGATTTTGTGGCGGTGGACGATTATGCGCAGATGGTAAAAGGAGTAACAGCCAAAGTGGTGTTGAACCTTGGGGCCAACGACTATCTCCCCGATAAGGCGCAGACGTCAACTCCACTGGAAATCGTGGGCGCCAGAATTGTGGATGACGGCGGCCTTATGTTTCACAAGATCCTGGATGAGCGTGGCTTGGAAGGCTATGCTTTGGTAGATTCGGGTCTTCCGCCCGGTCAATACACGGCGGTGTTCAAAATACTCGCAAGAGGACATAATCCGCAGTATTCAAAGCTGGTGGTGGATGTGGTTGATGCCCTTGAGGCCAATGACGACACCCTGGCAGGCCAGGCCGGATTGAACGTGAATCTGCCGGTGCTGAACAACGATACGACCTACGACGGAGGGCCACTGACGATCATTGGGTTCAGCCAGCCGGGTGGCGCCATAGTCGCATCGTCAGGGAGCTCTCTTTCCATTTTCGGCCCGGCGGGGAAATACGTTTTCGGCTACACCATCCAGGACCAGCATGGCAACCAGGCTTCGGCGAATGTGAGCGTGACCCTGGTGGAGCCACCTCCACCGAATCCATGCGAGGTTAATCCTTTTAACCCGAACTGCTGATGATCGGCCGCTTTCATGGAGGCCTGCGTGAGTGTCATCCTCATCCCTCCGGGCAGGTATTGCGGGGTAAGCCGGGCAAACGGGAATTCTGCGTGATCCAGGCTCTCACTTCACCCTCATCGCCTTGATAGCTGCCTCGTCTATCCGGGCGGAAACGCTCTTGGCCCCATGGACCGGCGCCTTGCCCGGGGGCGCGCCTTTCGGCTTTTTTTTTCTGCTTGGCCAGGCGCCAGGTCCTCCAGGGTCCGCGCCGCGTCCACAGCCTCCATCCCCCGGCGGGCCCTCCTTGTTCCACACATTCCTCCCAGCCGGGGGGATTTTTTCAGCGGTTTTAACTCTCCCCCTCCTCTTCCAGGCGCATATAATACAGGGGACCAAGATTATAGGGGAGGCGAAATGAAGGTGTTTGTCACCGGGTCCACTGGGTTCGTGGGCCGGTATGTGGTGGCGGAGTTGAAAGCCCGCGGCCACACCCCCGTGCTCCTGGTCCGTCCCGGCTCCGAAGCGAAGCTCCCCAACCTGGAGGGGGTGAAGCTGGTTCCTGGAGATGTGAACCAGCCGGACCAATACATCCGCGCTCTGTCGGAAGTGGACGCCGTCATCCACCTGGTGGGGATCATCCGTGAGTTTGCCTCCCGGGGGATCACCTTTGACATTATGCATTACCAGGCCACGCGCAATATCACCCGCGCGGCCATCGACTCCGGCGTGCGGCGATTCATCCATATGAGCGCCAATGGAGCCGGACCCCAGGGCGTTTCCGATTACCAGATCACCAAGTGGCGCGCAGAGGAACTGGTCATGAACTCCCGGCTGAAGTGGACAGTATTCCGCCCCTCGATGATCTTCGGCGATTCGCACGGCTTGCCCGAATTCACCAGCCAACTGGCGGACGTGATCCGGCATGCGCCATGGCTCCCCATCTTCGGCGGGGGAAAGTACAGGATGGACCCGATAGCCGTGGAGGATGTGGCGCGCTGTTTTGTGGCGGCGCTGGAGAATCAGAGGACCGTCGGCCGGGCATACTGCCTGGGGGGTGGGAATCCCACGCGGTTTTCGGAGATCGCCCAGACCATCGGCAAGGCCATGGGGAAGCCGCGCACCAGGACCATCAGTGTTCCCTTCTGGCTGGTACTGCCTGTGGCGAGGGCCATGGAGGGCTTTCCCTTTTTCCCCATCACGTCAGACCAACTTCTGATGCTGCGCCAGGGAAACATCTGCGCCCGGCTCGACTATATGGACGTTTTCGATATCACCCCCATCCCCTTCACCTATAGGACCATGGGGTACCTGAAGACCTGAGGGGAATGGCGCGGCTTTGATCCGGCCCCTTGTTTCCTGTCAAGTTTGACATTTGAGATTCCGGATCGAGCCAGGAATGTCCACTTACCTATTCTCCGTGGTTACCAGAGCGCAATCCCGGCTCTCCTCCCACCCCATGCCCGCCGACCCTTCCAATTGCGCGGCCTCGGGCGATTGCAGCCTGTGAGCCATGGCCCCTTCCGTCTCCTCCGCACTTTGGTTCACATCCGGGCCTAATATAACAAGTCCCATCCGCCGGGCTTCCTCCACATATTCCACCGCGTTGTAAAAGCCGCCCCGGTTTGCGATCACCGCAGCCATGAACTGGGCCGGGTAATGGGCCTTCAAATACGCCGTGCGGTAGCTGATGACGGCGAAGGACGCGCTGTGCGCCTTGCAGAAAGCGTATCCGCCGAACGACTCCATCTGCCGCCATATCTCCTGGGCCACCGGCATGGGCGCGCCCCGCCCCACGGCGCCCTCCATGAACATTTTTTTGTACTTGTCGAAGGCCTCCCAGTCCCGCTTTTTGCTCATGCATCGGCGCAATCCGTCCGCCTGCCCCAGGCTCAGCCCGGCCACCCGGTTTGCCACTTTTATCACATCCTCCTGGTACACCATCACGCCGAAAGTGTCTCCCAGCACCTCGCGCATGGCAGGCAGTGGATACACTGGCTCCTCCCGGCCCAGCCTGCGGTCTATGTAGGCTTTCATCATTCCAGAGTCGGACACGCCGGGGCGGATGATGGAGCTGGCCGCCACCAGAGTCTCGAAATCGTCCACCGCCAGTTTTTTCAGCAGGGCGCGCATTCCCGGTGACTCTATATAGAAGCATCCGATGGTTTGGCCGGAGCGCATCAGGGCGCGGGTGGCCTCATCCTCCAATGGGTCGATCCGCTCCCAGTCCAGGGCCAGGCCATGGTCCCGGCGGACCTCCTCCATCGTATCCACCACCACCGCCAGCGCTCGCTGTCCCAGCAGATCTATCTTCACCAGACCCATATCCTCTATCGGGTACATATCGAACTGGGTGATCACCAGCCCGTTGGTGGAGCGCTGCAAGGGGACCAGATCTGTGATTGGGCAGGGCGCCACCACTATCCCGCCACAGTGGATCGATAAATGGCGGGGGAATCCCTCTATGGCCAGTCCTGCGCTGATGATGGAGCGGTATGGCTCGTCCTCCATCGGCAGGCCCCGGCATTCGGGCACGGTGTCTCGGGCGGCGGCCAGGTCGGAAAGCCGGGTGAAGCCGGGGACCCGCTCGGCGAATGGGTCGATCTCCTCCTTCGGCAGGCCCATAGCCTTGCCCACCTCCCGGATGATTGAACGGCCACGGAATGTGGCGTGGGTGGAGATCATGGCGACACGATCGTTTCCAAAAGTTCCATATACATATTCAAGGATCTCATCCCGCCGGTTCCATGGGAAATCCAGGTCGATATCTGGGCAGTCCCCCCGCTCCAGGTTAAGAAACCTTTCAAAATAAAGGTTATATCTTAGCGGGCAGACATCAGTGATCCGCAGGGCATAGCAGACCAGGGAGTTTGCCGCGGAGCCTCGGCCCACGGTGGGGATGCCACGCCGGCGGGCTTCGGCAGCGATGTCGTTGACAATCATAAAGTACTCTGCGTACGCAAGCTTGCTGATGATGGCCAACTCATGCTCCAGCCGGGCCATGACGGCCGGTGGCAGGGAGGGGTATCGCTCACTGGCGCCACGATAAGCCAGCGCCCTTAAATGCTCCTCCGGCGCCACCCCGGCAGGGAGGGAATAGGCCGGAAACTTCACCTTGCCCAGCTCCAGTCGGCAGTGGCACTGATCAGAGATTACAGTTGTATTATGATTGGCATGTGGTAGCTCCGCAAATAACCGGTCCATCAAGGAAGCTGGTTTCAACCAGGCCTGTGGGCTAGCCACGGCGCCGGGGGGGAGGCGGTGGATAGTGGCATTGGTCCTGATGGCGGAGAGCAATCGGTGTGTCTGGTATTTTTCAGGCGTGGTGAAGTGGACATTGTTTGTGGCCGCCACAGGCAAGTCCAGGCGCTTTGCCAGCCGGAGCAGATAGGAAATCTGATGGCGGGATGCCGTATCGCCATTGTTTATAAGCTGTACATACATGCTCTGTTCGCGACCGGCAAAACGCCCCGCCTCCAGCACAGGCAAGTCCGATGAAATTACAATCACCTTCCCCCCAAGCGCGGCAGTGGCCATGGCCAGATCGAAATCAGGGTCCAGATGGCGCGCCGTTATCAGTCGGCTGATTTCTGAATAGCCATCCAGATCCCGCGCCAGAAGAACCGCATGACCCGTTCCACCGGGGCCGACTGGAAAGTCGCCGATTCTTGCGCCGCTCCGGATATCGGGCTCCGGTCTATCAACCACCGCCCCAATGATCAAGCGGATGCCCTGCTTGTCCGCCCTCTTTTGGGCCGGGACCGCCCCGTACATTCCGTTGGTATCTGTTAGCGCGATGGTTTCCATACCCAGCGTTGACGCCTGGGCGAAGAGCGAGTCCAGGCTATCCGCGCCAGAAGCCATGGAATAACAGGAGTGGCAATTGAGATGGACGAAGATTGGCGGATTCATGGTGCATCCTCCAATTGCGGAGAAAAGGGGAAAAAGAGTGGGTCGCCAAATGGTGAGAGTGCGGCAGGACGCGGCATGATGAGTCGGGACCAGTGTATTCGCATCGTTATGCCTGGCGCCGCTTGCCCCAGAATCGCGACACCAGAAGAGAAACCGCCATAAGGATATGCACTGAACATTTCCCGACACCTATGACCAAGCCAGACCGAACCGATTAGCGCTACGAAAATTGTATTCGCGAGGCGCCATAACATCACACTATTTCGCTATATGTTCGTATTGTACCGCCACAGAAGACGAATAACAAGCGAAAACAGCCTTTATTTTGATAATGATCAAGAAGCAGCCACAGGTGAGTTTGTGTAGGCATGAATCTGCCACCAAAGAGGAGAATCTCATCTGTTTGGTGTGATGCCAGGAGTTGTTGCAGTAAGGTTTTCAGCTCATATGTTTTTACCCTACTGTCTGATGTGCGGGATATAACGGCCAACTAGGCTGATCGAATATAACGAGGAGCGGCCCCATGAGTCGCTGGGCAACCTGCCGCCGGCTGAATATCTGGCGGCGGAAAAACAGCAGGATACTTCAATTTAGAGTGGCGCTAAAAAGGGAGGTTTACAAGTTTACACAACTGATCTAAAGGTACCGGCAAGCGAATATCGCGGGAGCACAAATGCGCAATCCATAGTAATACAGAAAATAATTTAGATGTTCTCACTCTTGCCATCTTAGGATTAGCCATGTATCTTAAGGTACTGTCATATCCGCATAATCGGGAAAAGGAACAACATCGTGAAAAGGGAAAACTGGGCCTCACGCCTGGGAATAATCCTGGCCGTGGCCGGCTCCGCCGTGGGGCTGGGCAATTTCATGCGGTTTCCTGTCCAGGCGGTGGAGAATGGTGGTGGCGCCTTCATGATCCCATACATCGTGGCGTTACTGCTGTTGGGTATCCCCCTTTGCTGGGTGGAGTGGACAATGGGCCGAGCCGCGGGGGGGCATGGTCACGGCTCCGGGCCGGGTATATTCAACGTCTTCTGGAACAGCCGCCTGTCTCGCTGGTTCGGCGCCTTGGGTATTTTCATTCCCCTTGTTATCTACTTCTACTATGTGCTCATAGAGGCGTGGTGCCTGGGATACGCGTGGCATGCGCTCTCCGGTTCGCTGGGGATGGCCGCCTCCGAGGGGCAGCTGAAGGAGTTTCTCTCAGGCTTCCAGGGAGTGGCGGACAACAAATGGTTTTCTGGTGTCAGCGCTGGATACGTCTTCTTCCTAATCGTTTTTTTCCTCAACTTCTTTGTCATATACTTCGGCGTGGCCCGAGGCATTGAGTGGATATCGAAAATCGCCATGCCGGTGCTGGTCCTGTTGGGAGCGTTCATCATGTTCCGCGTGCTGACCCTGGGCGCGCCGAATCCGGCCCAACCAGACTGGAACGTATTCAACGGATTCGGATTTTTCTGGAATCCAGATTTTAGCGCGCTGACAGACTCCAAGGTGTGGCTGGCGGCGGCTGGGCAGATATTTTTCACCACATCGGTGGGCCTGGGGCTGATCATCACATATGCAAGCTACCTGAAGCAGAATGACGACGTGGCGCTCTCTGGATTGACGGCCATCTCCATCAATGAGTTCGTGGAGGTTGTCATCGGCGGGTCCATCGCCATCCCGGCGGCCTTCATCTTTTTCGGCGGCCCGGGGCGGAGGAGGTGGCCAAAAGCGGGGGATTCAATCTGGTGTTCGTCACCATGCCATATGTTTTCGACCAGATGGCTTTCACCGCCCTCTTCGGTTTCATGTGGTTTTTTCTGCTGTTTCTGGCGGGAGTGACATCCAGCGTGTCGATGCTCCAGCCGGCGATCGCGTTTCTGGAGGATGAGTTCAACCTCAACCGTCATCAGTCGGTGGGTATCCTGGCCGTAGTGTCATTCATAGCCTGCCAGCCTACGGTTTTCTTCCTGGCCAACGGAGTGCTGGATATGCTCGACTTCTGGGCGGGGACGGTGCTTATAGTGGTTTTCGCTACGGGCGAGGTGATCCTTTTCGCCTGGATATACGGCGTTGATAAAGGTTATGACCAAATGATGCATGGGGCGGATATCAGAGTCCCCTCTTTTGTGAAATTTGTCATCAAGTATGTGACTCCTTCGTTTCTGCTGATCATCCTCGGCTCCTGGTTTTACCAGAACATCCTGATGATCTTCCTGGCGCCGGACGACGACACTTATAACGAGCTGTTCCTTGTGAAAATGTTCAGTGGAGATGACCGGGCCTACGCCATCGGGGCCATGGCGGGGATGGGGCTTTTCATGCTGCTGCTTATCGCGCTGGTGGAGATCGCCTGGCGCAGAAGGGAGAATGCGAAATGACTATCGCCGGGTGGGTAATGTTCCTGTTCAGCTGGACGCTGATCATATCGCTTTCCGCCTTTTGCATGGCGCGGGTGCTGAAGCTACAGGACACCCAGGTGGAGCATATCAGGCCGATCCACGAGATAGACACAGGCGACCTGACCGATGAAGTGAAAAAACACAGGGAAGGTAAAGGCAGGCCCGAATAGCGCGACTGACCGCCAGCGGCCCCAGGCTGAAACCTCTTGCCCGCCAGCGCAATCAACCACCATTAACGTTCAAACAAGACGCGGATTCACTTTTGCGTGTCCCTGATCTTGTTGAGCGCAGACCCTGCGCGGAACCATTCGATCTGTTCCTCGCTCAATGTATGAGCCACCTGGAACGACACAGTGGAGCCGCCCGGCCGCGACAGCTTGACAGTCAAGGGCCTGCCAGGGGCCATCTCCTCCATCCCCAGGATGGATACCTTGTCTGTCTGGTGAATCTTCTCATAGTCCTTCTGATCGCTGAATGTCAGCGCCAGAACTCCCTGTTTCTTCAGGTTTGTCTCGTGGATGCGGGCAAATGATCGGGCGATGATCGCCGCAACCCCCAGGAACCTGGGACTCATGGCGGCATGTTCACGGCTGGAGCCTTCGCCATAGTTTTCATCACCCACCGCCACCCAACGCAGCCCCCGGGTTTTGTAGGCGCGAGCGATTTCGTTGAATGGGGAATCCTTTTCCCCGGTCAGCTGGTTCAACCCGGCCCCAGGCTGGCCAGTGAAGGCGTTGATGGCGCCGGTGAACATATTGTCGGAGATATTATCCAGATGTCCGCGGAACTTGAGCCACGGGCCTGCGGGGGAGATATGGTCTGTTGTACACTTCCCCCTGGCCTTGAGCAATAGGGGCAGCTCCGTGAAATCCTTCCCGTCCCATGGGGCGAAAGGCTCCAGCTTCTGCAATCTTTGACTTTTAGAATCTATCGCCACCGTCCCTGTCGATGGCGCCCCGGATGGAGGAGCGTATCCTTCCATATCAAAGATGAATCCTTCCGGCGGAATCTCCGGCGCCTCGGCCGGGGGGAGAAGATGGAAGGGGCCGTCCTTGCCTTCGAGAGTGTCCGACAGCGGGTCAAAATCGAGTGATCCTGCCAGTCCGAATGCTATCACTATTTCCGGGCTGGCGATGAAGGTGAAAGTGGCCGGGTTCCCATCGTTTCTTTTTGGGAAGTTGCGGTTATAGCTGGTGATGATGGAGTTGGGGGAGCCCTTGGTCACTTCGTCGCGGCGCCACTGGCCGATGCAGGGGCCGCAGGCGTTGGCCAGCACGGAGCCACCCAGTTCCTGTAAAGCTTTCATCTGGCCATCCCTCTCTATGGTGGATGCGATCTGGCGCGAGCCGGGAGTCACCATAAATGGGATCTTTATCTTGGCCCCTTTGGCGGTGGCCTGTCTGGCGATATCCGCGGCGCGCGTCAGGTCCTCGTAGGAAGAGTTTGTGCAGGAGCCGATAAGCGCGGCGGAAAGCTTGGCGGGGAACTCTCCCTTTCGCGCGTCGTCGGCCATCCGTGAAACGGGACGGGCCAAGTCCGGTGTGTGGGGCCCCACCACATGCGGCTCCAGCGAGGAGAGGTCTATCTCCACCACCAGATCGTAAAAGCTCTCAGGGTTTGCCACCGCCTCCTCGTCGGCGGCCAGCATATGGGCCACCTGATCCGCCGCATCGGAGCAGAAGCCCCGGTTTGTGGCGTCTAGGTATGTTTTCATCTTCCCATCGTAAGGGAAGATGGATGTGGTGGCGCCCAGCTCCGCGCCCATATTGGTGATGGTGGCCTTGCCAGTGGCGGAGATTGTGGCGCATCCTGGGCCGAAGTATTCTATTATCCGGTTGGTACCCCCCTTCGCGGTGAGCGTACCGGCCAGTTTCAGGATCACATCCTTGGGTGAAGTCCATCCGCCAAGATCACCAATTAGCCGCACACCCACCACTTTCGGGAAGAGCACTTCCCACGGCATACCGGCCATCACATCCACGGCGTCGGCGCCCCCCACTCCCACGGCGATCACGCCCAGACCACCGGCGTTCGGGGTGTGGCTGTCTGTGCCGATGATCATCTGGCCGGGAAAGGCGTAGTTCTCCAGCGCCACCTGGTGGATGATGCCTGCGCCAGGCTGCCAGAATCCTATGCCGTATCTGGCGGAGATATCGCGCAGAAAGTTGTATACCTCTTCATTTTCCTTGTTGGCGACCTTCAGATCCGGGCCAGAGCCCTGGTGGGCGCGGATCAAGTGGTCGCAATGGACCGTGGAGGGAACCGCTGTTCTGTCTATGCCCGCGCTCATGAACTGGAGCAGTGCCATCTGGGCTGTGGCGTCCTGCATGATCACCCGGTCGGGCCGCAGCTGCAGATAACTTTTTCCCGGTATCATGTCCTGGTGTTCCGGGTCGTGCAGGTGGCCTAGTGTGATTTTTTCCGCCAAAGTCATGGGCCTGTTGAGCCTGTTGCGGACAACGGACAAGGTTTGCTCAATGCGGGTGTATACCTGGTCCACCCACTCGGGTGATAGAGCTACGGGATCTGTCATCTCATCCTCCATTGAGCAAAGCCTCTGTTTACATGTCCAGAGTAACTATTAGGAGGGGATGGGTCAAGGGGGTGACTTATTCTGCGCCCTACGCCGGAAATATTATTGACCCACTACGCTCTGTCAGATACTATGGGCATAGTTGCTTTTCCATACATACCGTGAATCTTCTTGATATAACTGGGGGTACGATGAATTGCATATTGCGCGCAATAATTGACCTTCCCCCTAAAAACTGGACAGCCTGCAGAGTGAGAAATTCGCCTCATTTTGCCTGATTTTCTCCTGTCTGGCAAACTCCGCTGGGGCCAGATAGCCCAGCGAACTGTGGGGCCGCACTTCGTTATACTCCACGCGCCACGCCTCGATCTTCTCCCGGGCTCTCCTTTGAATGGCAATCCACGATCGTCAGCGCCCGGAAGCGCCGATGACAGTACAGCGCGTCCGACACAAAATCCATGGCCCACACCTGGTTGGAACATGTGGGCTCAGGGCGCGTGATCCGCAACGCCGGAGCCTTGCGCTTGCGGCGCTTGGTGCGCAGAGCCAGCTTCAGCCCGCAGTACACGCGCTCCGTGCGCTTGTGTGGTTGACCACCAGCCCTTCGGCCTTCAGCATCGCGTGAAGCCTCGGTGAACCATAACTCGGATACCTGGCGGCCAACTCTTTCATCCGCTCCTTCAGCGACAAGTCCTTCCTTTTCAGCTTGCGGTTCTCCTCCTCCAGTGCCTTAAGCTTCTTCGCATCGCTGATATCCATTCCGCCGAACTTGCTTTTCCAGCGGTAATAGGTCTGTTCCGATATGCTTTCGTCCCTGCACACGTCCTTGACCTTCCTGCCGGATTCGACCTCCTTGAGGATTCTGATGATCTGCTCTTCTGAAAAACGCTTCTTCATGTGAACTCTCCCTCGACATAATTTTATTGGAAAATTCACTCTGCGAACTGTTCGATCAACGGGGGAAGGTCACTAAGATAGGATTTGTAAATATACTGTGAAAGTACGCTCCTTTCTTTCCTTTTTGGGATACCTCCTGCGGCATAGAATTGGCCATGACTAATGAAACATGGAGATTGATTTTCTCACCCCACCTTTCCCCTTTCGTTCCAACCGGCGGATGCAAGGCTGGCGCAATTTCCGCGCAGTGTATCAGCGTCGGCTCCATGAGAGCCACCATCCAAAAGCCTTTTTCAAGAATGGTGTCAGGCGGGTCTTGTTGTATGCGTCCGCCACGCGTTTGATCGCCTCCGCCTGGGTGGGGTATGGGTGTATCACGTTTGCCAGGCCGCCCAGGCCCATTCCGGCGGACATGGCCACCGATATTTCGCTGATCATCTCCCCGGCGTGAGCCGCCACGATGGTGGCCCCAAGTATTTTATCGGAGCCATTTTTCACCAGGACCTTCACAAATCCCTCATCCTCTCCATCGACGATGGCCCGGTCATTCCCACTCATTTCCACTTTGTAGACGGAGGTCTTGATCCCATGCTTGCGCGCTTCATGCTCATACATCCCCACATGGGCGATCTCAGGCTCGGTGTAAGTGCACCATGGCATGTTCTGCGAGGAGAGCCGGGCCCGCCCCATGAAGAGCGCGTTCTTGAGCACTATGCGCGCCGCTGCGTCCGCCGCGTGGGTAAATTTGTGCGCCATGCATATGTCACCGGCCGCGAATATATTCGGGTTTGCGGTCCGCAGGTGATCATCCACCGCCACTCCCTTCAATGGATCATAAGTCACGCCCGCCGCCTCCAGGTTCAATCCCTCCGTGTTAGGCTTTCGTCCAGCGCCAATCAGTATTTCATCACACTCCAGGGTCTCCTCGCCGCTTTCAGTCAGAATGGTAACCATCTTTCTTCCATTTTTCGAGGTCACCCGGAGAGGCTCCGCGTTTATCCGCACCTCCATCCCCTCCCTCCGGAATACTTTGCCCAGCAGCTCTGAAGCGTCCTGGTCCTCCCTGGGCAGGAAAGCGCCTCGTGAAACAATAACCACTCTGGAGCCGAGCCGGTGGAACGCCTGGGCCAGCTCACAGCCGATAGGCCCGCCACCGATCACCATCAACGAGCCGGGGAGTTTTGTCAGGTTGAACACGGTTTCGTTTGTCACAAAACCGACCTCCGCCAGCCCTACAATGTCCGGGTGAACCGCCCGGGCGCCTGTGGCTATTACCGCCTTTATGAAACGCAGCCTCTTCCCCTCCACTTCCACACTGTCCGGTCCATCGAACCTGGCCTCCCCGAAAAAGACATCCACTCCCGCCTCGGTGAAGCGCCGGGCGGAATCGTGGGGGCTGATGCTGGCTCTTATTTTTCTTAGCCGCTCCTGGATTTTGTGAAAATCCTCGGGCCTGGTTTCGGCTCCGGTCAATCCCAGTCTGGCGGCGTGTTTCATCTCGTGGGCCAATCTGGCCGGACGGATCAAGCTCTTGGAGGGGACGCATCCTACGTTCAGGCAGTCCCCCCCCATCATATGGCGCTCCACCAGTGCCACCTTGGCGCCCAGCCCCGCCGCGCCGATGGCGCTCACCAGCCCCGCCGTACCCGCTCCCACCACCACCAGATTATAGACCGGGGCAGGTTCCGGATTTTTCCACTCCCCTGGGCGGACGTTGGAAAGCAGGGACCGGTTGCTTTCATCCATCGGCTCGAGGGGGAAACGCCAGGAATTACCCATCACTGTTTTCCTTTTACTCCATACGATCCGCCAGGGCGCGCCGCGCCATCCTGGTTATGTATACGGTGACGGCGATGGTGGCCACCAGGCCCAGAACATACATGGCCCACTCCGCGTTAGTTCTCTGTCGCTCGGCCGTGTCCTCCCCCAGCATGGCCAGCGATCCGGCCAAAGAGCCGATATAGACGTACATCAGGCAGCCTGGCGCCATGCCCACGAGCGAAGCCCAGAAATAATGCTTCAGCGAAATCCGGGTGAGCCCATATGCGTAGTTGAGCAGGTTGAAGGGAAACACAGGTGAAAGACGGGTGAGCCCCACGATCTTCCATCCATCCTCGGCGATGGCCTGATCCATGGCGCGGAACATCGGCTTTTCCGCAATCCACCTGGCCACCCACTCGCCGGCCAGGTAGCGCCCCACCAAAAACGCCGCCGTGGCGCCCATAGTGGCGGAGATGAGGGCTATAACAGTCCCTTTTGCCACGCCGAATATGATCCCTGCGCCCAACGTGAGAATTGATCCCGGGATGAATAAAACACAAGACAAAGTGTACAAGAGGGCGTACATCAAAATGCCAATCCATCCCAACTGGTCGATCCAGGCCAGGAGGCTTTTCAGGTGTGTCGCAAGGTCCAGGTATATCCATGAGGCTATGGCGCCGGCAATAAGAAGAATAATCCCGGCGGACTTGAGCCAGGCGAAAAGGGGGCGCTCCTGGCTGCTGTTATCAATCTCGTTACTCAATCTTCTTCCTTCCCATCTTGTTCAAAGACCAGTTGTAGAAGGTATACTTTATTCGCCAGTCGCGCTGGTTGTCAAAATCTCCCCTATCCATGTCGGGCCAGAATGGGCGCAAAAACCCGAGCAAGCTCCTCTTCCCTTTTTCAAAGTCGGCACTGTACCACTTGAAGATGGGGGAGAGATGGATCACACCCGCGGCCCGGTCCACTCGGTTCTTTGTAGCGACGGACAAAAAGAGGCGCATCTGGTTGTTGAGTTGTTCCTCCAGCCGTCGGCCCACGAACGCCTCATAGCGCAACTGAGGGCATCCCATGGCGGCGCATACCAGGGCCGCATGGATTCTCGGCTCATCATACCTTTTGCGGAGAATCTGATGCTCGATCATATCCAGGGTCACCGTAATGCCCCAAAGCTGGGCCACCGGCGCCTCCCAGGGGGTCGAGAACCATCCGCCAATATCCTTGATGCTCTCCACAGGGTAGTGATCCAGTATCAGCTTTAACGTGGCGGCGTTGTACAGGTTTATCAGAAAGGCGATCCGGTCCGGCTCGTCCCATGCTGTGAATTGATTTTCTGGCACGGTGGCCAGGATGGCCAGGTATTGATCCAACCGCTTCCGGTTATTAGCCAATCCTGGGTAATCCACACGCCCATCCTCCACGAATTCCCCCAGTAGTTTGTTGAAAATAGCATGATCATGATCGAAGCCCCCCCTGCCATGGGCGGCAGGTATCGGGTACAAGCATAACCACGAGAGCGCAATCATGGCGAACACCAGCGGAATATGTCGGACGCGGGGCGCCTGGCTGATGAAAACCGGGATATGTGGGACGGAGGCGGCGCTCCTGCATGGTGTACTCTGGCTCATCCTCACTCCATTGATAGCCACCATTAACAAATAATCGCCACTGCGAATTGCCGACCGCGGCATCAGTGCCTCGCTCATTCTAACTCATACTTCCGCACAAGGCGATACTGTGGCGTTATTTGCAGTTAAGTCAGAAGATATTCGGCGTTTTCGATGGATGACTTTTATCCCCTATCCGCGCTATTATCTTCGCAGAATATACAAGGAGCCCTCATGGAAAAGCGTAAGTTGTCTTTCGAGTCTTACGGCGAAGTGGTCCAGGAGATTGAGAGCCTGGAGCAATCGGGATACGAGATAAAGGGGAAATGGAGTTTGGGCCAGGCCTGCGCTCACCTTGATTACTATTATAAGGGTTCGTTGGATGGATTCGACCATATGTTCCCATGGGTAGTCCGAGCCCTGTTTGGAAAGCTGGCGCTGTGGTGGTACTTGCGCGTGGGAGACAAGGAAGGAAATCCCACGGTGCCTCAGTCGGTCCCTATGGAAACTATTGACGCTAAGAAATCGATCGCTGACATAAAGAACAGCCTGCGCCGCCTGGCCACCGCCGAGCGGCTTCATCCCTCCGGCTTATTCGGCGCCCTGTCGGTGGAGCAGTGGAAGATTCTGCATTTAAAACATGCTGCCCATCACTTGGGCTTCCTGATTCCAAAATCCTGAAAGAAGATGCTTCGTATAGGGCTGGAGCCCTGCCCGAGACCGAAGGGGGGGGCCAATTGGATCAACTATCTTAGTGTCCCCACTTGGTCTTCTTTTTCCATCTCCGGCGCCGTAATAGTGAACATGCTCCCCGCGCCAGGGGAGGATTCAACACGAATAGAGCCCCCGTGGGCCTCCATGATGTCTCGACAGTAGGGAAGTCCCAGACCACTGCCCCGCTCCCCCGCTGTTCCCAGGCTCGTCGTTTTCATGGTGTTGTCGAAAAGGTGGCCGATGATATTCTCAGGGATTCCGGTTCCCGTGTCCCGGACAGCCAAAGCGCCATTCTCCCCTTCTGGCCGATAAATGGTGACGCTGTCTCCCTGGCGGCAAAACTTCACTGCGTTGGACAGAAGGTTTTGGATCACCTCTCCCAGCAGGTGATAATCGGCGTACAGGACATAATCGGGGGGTATCTGGTTTATGATTTGCACCCCCTTTTCATCCGCCCTGAATCGTTCCACTTGGACGATGGATTCGGTCAGCGACAAGACATTCACCCGTTTTATGGACACAGTCACAGAGCCGGTCTGCAGCCTGCTTATATCCAGCAGGTTGTCGATCATATCCATCAGCCCGTGGGCGGCGCGCGTCGCCATCGATATCAGCCGCCGGTTAGTTTCCGCCCCTTCAGGGTCCTCTCTCTCCGGCTTCACAAGCTCGAGCATATTTATCATGGAGCCTAAGGGCGAGCGAAGGTCGTGGGAAACCAGCGCCACAAATTTATCTTTTAGCAGAGTGGCCTCCTCGGCCCTCTCTTTTTCATGGTAAAGCTGCGAGGTTCGTTGCGCCACTTTCGCCTCCAGCTCCATTTTTGCCGATTCCAGCGCGTCCATGACCATGGTTTCCGCGATTTCCTTCTCACGCCGCAATATGCTGATCCTGTCCGCCAAAGCGAAGGAGAGGAACACTGCGTCCGCCATGAACCCAACCTCCATCATCCGCCGCATAATCTCCGTGGGTGGCGCCAGATTGACCACCGTGCTCATGGAGACAAGTTGTCCCACCAGAGAGGAGATCCAGGCCAGGATAAAAAACCTGGCGGCGGGAATCCTTCTGACATAGGCCAACCCTCCGGCGCCCCCCATTATGAAGGGGAATACCAACGCTACCAAAGAGCATGTAAGGCTGGTGAACAGGTAGTCGTCGGTGAGGAATCCATAAACTGGCAGCAGAACGCATAGGGCCTGAAACGCGGTTATGGCCTTATGGACCATCGGCATGTTTCTGGCCGTACCCAGAAAGCTTTTAGCGATAAATATGGCCATGAACATTGAGAGGTATCCCGTGGGGAACACCATCCAGTTCTGCAGCCGCGGGCTCAGTGGCCACAGGTATTGATAAGCGTATCCCGAATATGTGAATATCATCAGCAAAAGGCTGAAAATATACAGGATGTAATGCAGGTAGGTGATATCCCGCAAGGAGAAGTATAAAAGCATGTTGTAAAAAAACACCACTGTAAGGCACCCGAACACCAGCCCGAAATACATGTGAACCCTGCCGGAATAGGCCTGGAACGCATCCTCCTTCCACAGCGTGAGTGGGAGTTGCAAGGGATCCAGGCTTTCCACCCTCATCAGAATATTGACGGTGTCCCCAGGCCCAAGATCCAACCGGAACAGAAAGCGGTTGTGCTCCACTTCCCTTTGGGCAAAAGGATATTTTTCGCCGGCCTTGCGCAGCTCCGTCCGCCCATCCGGCCAAGTGAGGTACAGGTCCATTGAATCTATCCATGGAGTGAACTGATGCAGGATCAAAGGCTGGGCTTTCCCGGAGTCGTTCCTGATAGAGAATCTGAGCCAGAAAGCAGACCTGGAAAAAGAAAAATTCGGAACGCTCTTCCCCAGCGGGGCAAACAGGACCGAGGCCGGGCCTTCGGTCACTTGATCGAAGGTCAGTTGACCCTCCCGGTCCTCCAGAAAATCAGCATGCAGGCCAATAAGACGGCTATTTTCCGTGTCTGTGATGACTATGGGGGGCGAGGCATGGACAACCTGTGAACCCGAGGACACAAGCAAAGCGATAAAAACTAATAATCTCACAAATTATCTTCCGCCTCGAAATGAACTCGCAAGGACTATACTAGGGCCAGGAGCTGTACGTAGTCAACAAGTTTGCGCCTCACGCGGAGGGAGAAAAAAAGCCCGCCTGGCGGTGTCGCCCCGGCGGGTGATTTTAGCGATTCGAATGGAGCGCTATGGTGCGATATCGGCTTCTGCGAAAAAGTATGATATCTCCCTGGCGGCGGACTCCGCCGAGTCGGAACCGTGAACCGAGTTTTTCTCCAGATCCACGGCCATCTCTTTTCGGATGGTTCCCTCGGCGGCATCGGCCGGGTTTGTGGCGCCCATGATTTCGCGCCATTTCACCTGGGCGTTATCTCCTTCCAGCACGGCGATGTAGCAGGGCCCGGAGCTCATGTACTCCGTCAGGGAGGTGTAGAACGGGCGCGCCTTGTGCTCGATATAGAATCCCTGAGCCTGAGCGGGGGTCATGAGTATCCTGCGCAGGGCGATCACTTTCATGCCGCTGGTCTCTATCCTGCTTATGATCTTGCCACTGAGGCCGCGGGACACGGCGTCCGGCTTTATCATGGCGAATGTGCGAGATGACATTGTGTCTTTTCCTTTTTACAAAATTAAAAAGGCGCCGGAACGATTGTCGATCCGGCGCCATGATTGATGGTTATGGGATGTACTGGTCGATGACCTTGTTCAGATCAAAATTATCGTCTCCCTTGGCTTTCTGGCGAATCTCCGTCAGCCGCTCCACCAGGGTGGGCCGCTCAACCTTGTATAACAGGCCGATGGGGGTTTTGCCCTCCTTTGCCCGCAGAGCGATTTTCAGCGCGGCGTTCAGGTCGGAGGTGTCATGGTCCGCCGGCACCTCTTCCAGCGACTCCTTGTAGGAGTCGAAGGTGTTTATCTTGTTGAAAGTGGGGCAAGGCGAGATGATGTTCACGAAAGCGAAGCCTTTATGCTCCATGGCGCCGGTGACCAACTCTTGCACCTGCTTGCTTTTGGAGCTGTAAGCCTGGGCTACGTAAGTGGCGCCATAGGTCAGACAGAAAGCCAGCGGGTTCACCGGATTGTCCGGGGCGCCATAAGGAGTGGTGGTGGTCACCATCCCCACCTGGGAAGTGGGGGAGACCTGCCCCTTGGTCAATCCATAGATGGAGTTGTCCATCAGGATGTAGGTCAGGTCGGTGTTTTTCCTCACCACATGGGGCACATGCCCCCCGCCGATGGAGAAACCATCTCCATCACCTCCGAAGGCTATGACGTTGAGGTCCGGCCGGGACATTTTCAGACCAGCGGCAACCGGCAGAACGCGGCCATGGGCGGTGTGCATGCCATAAGTCTTGACAAAATAGGGAAAGCGGGAGGAACAGCCGATTCCTGAGACCAGCACCGTATCGTCGATGCTCATCGTTTTGTCGGCGAAAGCCTTTAGCACGGCGTTGAGAACGCCGAAATCTCCGCAGCCTGGGCACCAAGTGGGCGGAACAGTGCTTTTGTAATCTTTGGACTTCATGGGTTCTGTGGCCGTGGTCATTTAGACACCTCCTTTATCTTTTCCAGTATCATCTTCGGGGTGAAAGGCATCCCGGAATAGATGTTATAGCTGATGGGTTTCATGTCGGTCTTCATCCGGAGAAGGCTGGCCAGCTGGCCCTGTTTGTTCACTTCCGGCACCAGAGTTTTCGGATACTTCTTCGCAAAGGCGTTCAGCGCCTTCAGCGGCAGAGGCCATACCAGCTTCGGGTAGATCGCAGCCACCTTCACTCCCTCCGCGCGCGCCAGCTTCACCGCCTCGCGGGCAGTGCCGATGGTGGAACCCCAGGCGATTACTCCCACTTGGGCGCCATCCATGTCGTCCACCTCGGTGGCCTGGACAAAATCCTCCAGGGTGTCTAGTTTGCCGAAGCGCTTGTCTGTCATGGAAACACGGTTCTCCGGGGAGTAGCGCGGCGCCGAGGAGGGCGCATGCTCCAGACCGGTGGAGATATAGTTGCCCCCAGGCTGGCCGGGGTGGCTCATGGCGGAGATTCCGGACTCGGTCAGCTCGTAACGTTCATAGGGTTTATCACCATTGGCGCCAGGCTCGTATTTCAACCGCTCGATCCGTTTGATTTTGGAGGGATCGGGTTTCTTTATGGAACTGGTCCTAAAGCCGAGCGATCCATCGGAGAGAATCAGGACGGGAACCTGGTATTGCTCTGCGATGTTGAAAGCTTCGGTGGTCAGGTATATACAGTCCTCCACTCCTTCCGGGCTGAGAACCACTTTCGACGCGTCCCCGTGGCTGCCCAGCGCCGCCAGGAACAGGTCGCTCTGCTCGTGCTTGGTGGGCAACCCGGTGGATGGCCCGCCGCGCTGCACATCGGCTATCACCACCGGCACTTCCATCATGGAGGACATGCCGATAAGCTCCTGCATCAGGGAAAGCCCAGGGCCGGAAGTGGCGGTCATCGATTTCACCCCGCCATAGCTGGCGCCGATGACGTTGGCCAGCGAGGCGATTTCGTCCTCGGCCTGGACCAGGTTTCCATTCACCTTTGGCAGATGTTTGGAAAGGAATATAGCCACTTCAGTGGCTGGCGTGATGGGGTATGCAGAGAAGTATTTCACTCCCGCAAGCAGGGCGCCCAGGCCGATCGCCTCGTTGCCGGATATGATCATCACATCCTTTTGCGGCTTCCCCTCATCCATCTGAAATGGATCGGTCTTTTTCAGATGTTCGCGAGCGTGCTTGGCTCCGGCGTCCAGAGCCTTGAAGTTGATTTCCACCACTTCCTGCCCCTTCTTGCCGAACTTCTCCTGGATCAGTTCCCGCAAGGGTATGGCCCCTATGGAGAAGAGCTCCGAAATGGCGCCCATGGCCACCATGTTTTTGGAGCGGTAAGTGCTCAGCTCCTCCTTGGCGATCTTGCTCATGGGGACGGGGTAGCAATGCACCCCTTCGATATTCTGCTCCTCGGCGATATCGCCGCCGGGGAAGTCATATATCAACACGCTCCCCTTTTCTATTTGCGAGCGGTTGTTATCCAGCGCCTCCTTGTTAAAGCAGCACAGGACGTTGAATCCGCTTCCTTCGGAGAGAATAACCTCGTGGGAAAAGCGGATCTGATACATGGCGTAGCCGCCCCTGATTTCGGCCGGGAATGTCTTGAAGGTGAGCACCTCCAGGCCGGACCGGGCCGCAGCCTGGGTTATCATGTCGCCCGAAGATATGATACCCTCGCCCCCCTCGCCGCCGATTCGGATTATTAGATCGTTAGCTTTGGTCACTTTAAAATCACCTCACAAAATGTTTTTCACATTACCCACCGCAGTTCTCGCGGCAAATTATATTATCTTCCGCGGCGAGCCGATTTGGCGCGCCCACCCTTTTTCAACGATGAAGGTTTTTTGGCGTTTACTTTGGCCTTTGGCCTTGCTTTGACCTTTATCGTCGGCTTCACCTTGGCTTTCGCCTTGACTCTTGCTTTCGTTTCAGATTTCGTTTTTGTCTTCGATGCTTTTTTTGCGGCCGCGGTTCTTTTTGCCTTCGCTTTGGCGCGGGCAGCCGCCTTTTCCAGGGCTGATTTTATGGTGCTTCCCAGATCCGCCGGGGACTTGCATACGGTGATCCCGCACTCGGACATCACCTTCATCTTCTCGTCCGCCGTCCCCTTGCCACCGGAGATTATGGCCCCGGCATGGCCCATGCGCCTGCCTGGAGGCGCAGTCTGCCCGGCGATGAAACCCACCACCGGTTTTTTCACGTTGGCTTTTATATATTCCGCGGCCTCCTCCTCGGCGCTGCCTCCGATCTCCCCTATCATACATATGGCTTTGGTCTGCTTGTCTTCATTAAACAGCTTCAGCGCGTCTATGAAATTAGTACCGTTCACAGGATCGCCGCCTATGCCGATGCAGGTGGACTGGCCAATGCCTAGCGCCGTGAGCTGCCCCACAACTTCGTAGGTAAGGGTCCCGGAGCGGGAGACCACTCCCACGGGGCCGGGGATGTGGATATGACCCGGCATGATACCGATCTTGGCCGCGCCGGGGGTGATGATACCGGGGCAGTTGGGCCCGATAAGCCTGCCCCTGCCGTGGCCTTTGATATAGCGTTTTATCTTCACCATGTCCAGCACCGGAATCCCCTCGGTGATACAGACGATAAGCTCGATTCCCGCCTCACTCGCCTCGAATATGGCGTCGGCGGCGAAGGGGGGAGGTACAAAGATCATGGTGGCGTTGGCCCCGGTGGCGTCCACCGCGGCCTGCACCGTGTTGAACACGGGGATTCCCTCCACGTTCTGCCCCTCCTTGCCGGGGGTGACCCCGCCCACCACGTTTGTCCCATAGGCGCGGCATCCCAGGGCGTGGAAGGAGCCCTCCTTGCCGGTGATTCCCTGTACTATCAGCTTCGTGTTTTTGTCGACCAGAACGCTCATTGTATATTCCCGCTGTTAGCCGGCCGCGCCCACGGCGGCCACCGCCTTTTCGGCGCCATCCCGCATGTTGTCGGCCAGTATGAAGTTGAATCCGCTCTCTTTTAGAATCTTCTTTCCCTCTGCGACGTTGGTCCCCTCCATGCGGATGACCACTGGAATTGTCACGTTGATCTTCCTGGCGGCGTTCACCACGCCATTGGCAAGCCTGTCGCATCGCAGAATTCCACCAAATATGTTGATGAAAATCCCTTTGACAGCGCTATCGGCCAGGATGATCTTAAACGCGTTCTCTATCTGCTCCTCAGAAGCGCCACCCCCCACGTCCAGAAAGTTGGCCGGCTCGCCGCCGGAGATTTTTATGATATCCATGGTGGCCATGGCCAGCCCGGCGCCGTTCACCATGCAGCCGATGGAACCATCAAGCTTTATGTAATTGAGGCTGAACTTGCTCGCCTCGATCTCCAGTTCCTCCTCCTCGTTAAGGTCGCGATACTCCACCACTTCCTTCTGGCGGAACAGCGCGTTATCGTCGAAGTTCATCTTGCAGTCTAGAGCCAGGATCTTGTTATCCGCTGTGAGCACCAGGGGGTTTATCTCCGCCAGGGAGCAGTCCCTGGCCACGAAAGCCTTGTACAGGTTCAGCAGGAAACCTACCGCTTCTCGCATCGCTTCCGGGGGAAGGTTCAGAAAGAAAGCCAGCTTTCGAGCCTGGGCAGGCATCAGCCCCAGCACCGGGTCCACCCATTCTTTGGTAATCTTCTCGGGAGATTTTTCGGCGACTACCTCTATCTCCATACCGCCTTCTTCGGAGGCCATGAAGCAAACACGATCCTTTTCCCTGTCCAGGACGATGCCGACATACAATTCCTTGGCGATATTCATCCCCTCCTCCACCAGCACGGTGCCCACCTTCTGCCCCTCTGGGCCGGTCTGGTGGGTGATCAAGGTCATCCCATGGATGCTCTTGAAGGCCTCTTGGGCCTCTTCCAGGGTTTTGGCGACCTTTACGCCTCCACCCTTGCCGCGGCCGCCGGCATGGATTTGGGCTTTCACCACCACCGGCAACCCCAGTTCGTCCACAACGGCTTTTACATCCGCCACGTCCGCCACCACCCTGCCTTTGGGTACGGGAACCTTGTATTTTTCCAATATTTCCTTAGCTTGGTACTCGTGTATCTTCATAATTTCCTGTCAGTGATAAAGAAGAACGGACCTAACCCGAACCCACTATATAACATACAGTTAAGAATAAGGTCAAAGAAAATCGGTTGTATAAAGGCGAAAACAAAAGGAGCGTTTGATTATCAAGCGATTATTCCCTAAGTCTCAACCGCTCAATGAGGGCGGATTATTATAAATGAACAGAGGGTGGCGCTCGCTTATACATGGTGGGCGAGTATGTCGGGATTGGAAGCTAAATGGTCGTGCGAAACCTCTGATAATGGCATAAGGGGCATTACGGCAGAGAGGCGATGTCGTGGGCGGCGCAGGTCAGTTTTCTTTTTTCGGCCTTGGGCCGCTCATGACCGAATGCCTGGCCACAGCCAGCGCCAGAGCCATTCGCGCCTTGGCTTCAGGCAGGGTGAACGCCAGCTTGAATGTCCCCTGGACCCCCACTCTTTCATACAGGGTGTCCATGGATTTCAAAATTTCCTCCACCTCTGCTTTTGGGCAGTCCACCTGATAGCATGAACCCAGGATATCAAGCGTTCTCTTGGGGCCACCGGCCCTTTTTCCACACCCTCGAAAGGGACAATCCCCGGCGATTTCCGGAGGGCAATCCACATTGCCGCCCCTGCCGCCATTCATGTGACTATCCATTGGTTCATCGCTCAAGAGTTTGAACATGAGTATTCGCTGATCGAGTAGTTTGCTATAATTCCACCATAATAACAGAATCAATGACTATCTTATTCGTGCCCGGGAGAATATGATTATGGGGGAACACAATCCTCTCACCGCAAGGACCCCTCGGGCACGAATAAGATAGCCACTTCTAAATCTATGTCGCGTCTAAACATTACGAATGCAGTTAGAGAAAACCAAGGTAGCAAAGAAAAATAACTTCCTGACAGCCATATTGCCCTGCAATACGCATGCCAAGATTATGGCCAGCGAAACTCTCGTTTTATCAACAGCATGCGCCACTAGACAGAATTTAACCAGTGTAAAATGTCCTTCCATTAGGACAGTGGAATTTTGGAGGCTGCTTATGTACTTGAATATGAGCATGTTATGGCTACAGCAGAGGTGTCCAGTATATATTCGCCGGATTTATTTTTGGACGTAAACTTTTCTGTAAACAATACACAATTTGATTAAATTCAAGCACTTTTCACCATATAATGTACAGTAATGATTGATTTGCAATGAAACGTAATAACTGTCTTGTTGTGGGCGCCACCAGCCTGGTTGGCAAGTTCCTTCTGCCTCGCATGGCCGGGGCGGGCTACTCCATCACGGCTGTCTCCAGGGATGTACAACCCCACAGCGGCCTGACCAAGGAGACATCAATCAAGTGGGTCCGGCTGGATCTCTCTTCGGATCCCCTCTCCTCGATGGGAAAGGAGGATATCGAGACGGTTATCAGCCTGGCGCCGATATGGGTCACAGCCACGTTTGCCCAGAGCCTTCCTCCATCGGCGCGGCGGCTGGTGGCTCTAGGCTCCACCAGCGTTCATACAAAGGCCGCCTCCCCCAGCGCAGGGGAAAGGGCCCTGGCCGCCCAGCTGCGAGATGCTGAGAACTCTGTCATGGAATCGTGCGCCCGCCAGGGTATAGAATGGACCATACTTCGCCCGACAATGATCCATGGTCAGGGATTGGACGGAAATGTGGCCGCCATCGCCAGGTTCATCACCAGGTTCCGGTTTTTTCCCCTGGTGGGGCAGGGCCTGGGGTTAAGGGCGCCGGTCCATGCCGGGGAAGTCGCCCATGCGGCGCTGGCCGCCTTGGAGAGCGAAAACGCCGTGGACAAGGCTTATGATATTTCCGGTGGAGAGACTTTGACATACAGGATGATGGTTGAGAGGATTTTCGAAGGGCTCGGCAGGAAGCCAAGGATAGCCCGTGTGCCACTGTGGGTGGCCAGAGGTGGGTTGCGAATCCTCTCCTTTCTCCCTCCATTTGGCCACCTTAATCCGGCGCTGGCGGACAGGATGTCCGTGGATATGGTCTTCGACTTATCGCCCGCCAAAATCGACTTTGAATACAGCCCCGGCCCCTTTCGGCCTGATATGGGCGCCACATCCCAGTGACCACCCCCGCAAACGCCCAGGAGTCTCCCAGCTCTGGCTCGAGTTTGACCAGCGTGGTCATAGTCAACTATAACGCAGGAAAACTTCTGGCGGAGTGCGTCGGCGCTGTTCTCTCCTCCACCGCCAGGGTGGATGTGACTGTGGTGGACAACGCATCCTTGGATGGTAGCGTCGCGGGCCTGCGCTCCCTGCATGGCTCTGACGGGCGGCTGGTCATCGTGGAGAATGAGGAGAACCTGGGATTCGCCGCCGCTAACAATATTGCCCTGGACCGGACCAAAGGGGATTTTATTCTCTTGCTTAATCCGGACTGCATAATCGAGCCCTTCACCATAGAGAAGATGCTCAATGTCCTGTCGGCCCATCCGGAGGCGGGGATGGCTGGCCCTGTAATCAGAAATGAGGATGGGGCCGAGCAAGTGGGATGCCGCAGGGCTATCCCCACTTTAAAGACCGCTTTCTTCAAGGCCTTCGGATTATCTCGGATATTTGGCGTTAAGGATTTCAATCAGGCAGGCACGCCGCTGCCGGAGGGGCCGGCCCCGGTGGAGGCTATATCCGGAGCGTTCATGCTGGTCCGCCGGATCGCGCTGTTAAAGGTGGGTCCTCTGGACAAGGGCTATTTCCTCCACTGTGAGGATCTGGACTGGTGCCTTCGGTTCACCCAGGCAGGCTACACCATACTGTTCGTCCCCTCTGTGGATGTGGTACACCACAAGGGCGCCTGCGGGATTGATATTCCACTTCAGGTGGAACTGTACAAGAGCCAGGGGATGACACGTTTCTACAGAAAATTCCATGGAGGCGGCCCCCTCTACTGGTTGGTGGCGACTGGGGTGTGGATCAGATACGCAGCGATGCTAATGTCACACATCGGCCGAGGAAAACATAGGTGAACCGGACACTCCTGACTTCTGGGCAACGAGCGCAAGCGTGCATGGACAGCGAAAGCGGGCATAAATAATTGTCACCCCCCCCCAGGTGGGTTCAGATGGACACAGATATGGTGCGGGAGGACCCCGGAATGCGGCGGTCCACGAGCCCTTTATAGGAGCATCACCCTTGCACACGACAGGGCGCTGACGGACCAGCCCGTGGCAGGTGTGGAAGACCCGGTTTATTTCCCGACCTTCTTGACGATTTTTTCCGCTGTCTGCCGTGAATAGTAGGCGCAAGCGCCCTTCTTGGCGTCCGGCTGCACACCGGCTTCCTTGATCGCCTTTTTGAATTGAGCTTCCGGAACACCCAGTTCCTTGGCCCATTTGCCCGCGCTTCGCATATCTTCAGCCATCAAAACCTCCATGAATAGTGTTACAATTTCGGAGTTTTCCCCGAATGTTCTTTCTCTTTCAATCGACATTCGATGGGAATATACTATAGCCAAAAGCCAAACTTAAGAAAACATATCCAAACGAGGAGGGGACATGGCGGTAAAAGTCGGCATCAACGGGTTCGGTCGTATAGGACGAAACTTTTTCCGGGCCTGCATGGGCCATGATGATATAGAAATCGTCCTGGCCAACGATATCACCGACGCGGTGACGCTGGCTCACCTTCTGAAGCACGACTCCACCATGGGTGTGCTGCCGGACCAGGTGGAGGCGGGGGAGAACGCCGTGATCGTGAACGGCAAATCGATCCGCATCACCGCAGAGCGCGACCCGGCCAACCTGCCATGGAAGGAGATGGGAGTGGACGTGGTGGTGGAATCCACCGGGCTGTTCACCAAGCGCGCCGACGCGGCAAAGCACCTGGCGGCAGGAGCCAAAAAGGTGATCATATCCGCCCCGGCAAAGGAAGAAGACATTACCATAGTGCTGGGCGTGAACGACGACAAATACGACCCCGCGGCGCACCATGTGATCTCCAACGCATCGTGCACCACCAACTGCCTGGCGCCCCTGGCCAAAGTGATGATGGACAATTTCGGCATTAAAAGCGGGCTGATGACCACCATCCACAGCTACACAAATGACCAGCGAATCCTGGATCTGCCTCACAAGGACCTGCGCCGCTCCAGGGCCGCTGCCCTTTCCATGATCCCCACCACCACCGGCGCTGCAAAGGCCCTGGCCCTGGTGATCCCGGAGCTGAAGGGGAAGCTGGACGGGCTCTCCATACGGGTGCCCACCCCCAACGTCTCCATAGTGGATCTGGTGATCAACACAGATAAATCCACAACCGTGGAGGAAGTGAATGCCGCCGCCAGGGCCGCCAGCGACGGCCCCTTGAAGGGGATATTCGAATACTGCGATAAACCGCTGGTCTCCAGGGACTTCAACGGCAATCCGGCCTCCAGTATCTTCGACGCAGGCACAACTTACGTGGTGGGGGGAACTATGGTGAAGGTCATGAGCTGGTATGACAATGAATGGGGCTACTCCTGCAGGGTGCGCGACCTGATCAAGTTCGTCGCTTCCAAGGGAATCTAACTCAGGTCTTAGGATCGATCCTGGCTCCGGCGCCTGAGGAGCGCGCCGGGGCCGTCGATCAAAGGGGGATCGGCATGAAAAAACTTTCCATTGAAAATGTGGATCTGAAGGGGAAGAAGGTCTTTATCCGGGTGGACTTTAACGTTCCCCTGGAAAGCGGCAAGGTGGCGGACGTCACCAGGATAGAACAGGCACTGCCCACCATCCGTCACGCTATCTATGCGGGGGCAAAGGTAATAGTCGCCTCCCACATGGGCCGACCCAAAGGGGTGGCGGATCCGAAAGCCTCGCTGAGCCAGGTGCTGGATGTATTCAAGTCAATGCTTGGCCGCCCGGTGGCTTTCGCCGAGAACTGTGTGGGGGAAAAAGCCCAAACGGCGGTGGCGGCTTTGCAGGAGGGCCAGGCCTTGCTGCTGGAAAACCTGCGGTTCCACAAGGAAGAAGAAAAGAACGACCCGGAATTCGCAAAAGAACTGGCCTCGCTGGCGGATGTGTATGTGAATGACGCTTTCGGAGCGGCCCACCGGGCCCATGGCTCCACCGTGGGGATAACGAGATTCGTCAAGCCTTGCGCCGCCGGATTCCTGATGCAAAAGGAGATCGAGTATTTCACCCGCGCTCTTACCGAGCCCAAGCGGCCGTTGGCGGCCATACTGGGGGGGGCCAAAGTATCCAGCAAGATATACGCTCTGGAGAACCTGATAGACAAATGCGACATCATGATTATCGGCGGAGGGATGGCCTTCACCTTCCTGAAGGCCAGGGGGCTGGAGATCGGAGACAACATTCTGGAGCCGGACATGGTGGAGGGGGCAAAAAAGGTGCTGGAAAAAGCCAGGGTGAAGGGAGTTAAGTTTTACATGCCGGTGGACTTTGTGGTGGCGGACAAAATCGAGGAGGGCGCCGAGACGGAACTGGTGACCTTCCACGAACTCCCCAAAGGGAAGATCGCTCCGGATATCGGCCCCGCCTCGATATCCTTGTTCGACACTGCGTTGGCCAGGGCGGGCACCATAGTTTGGAACGGGCCGATGGGAGTGTTCGAGATAAAAACATTCTCCGTCGGCACCCGGGGGATGATCAAAACCCTTACAAACAGCGATGCGCTGACCGTGGTGGGTGGCGGAGACAGCGCCCTGGCCGTGAGCATGGCCGGGGCTACGAAGTCCATGGATTTTATCTCCACCGGCGGCGGGGCGTTTTTGGAACTGCTGGAAGGAAAAACTCTGCCAGGCCTGGCGGCGCTGGACGACGCCTGACAAGGCAAACAACATACCTCTGGAGCTGATAGCATAATGCGCAAGATCATAATCGCGGGCAACTGGAAGATGAACAACACCATAAGCCAGGCCCAGGACCTGATGGCCGCCCTGATAAAAAACGGCGGGGACATGCACAAGGTGGAGGTGATCGTGGCGCCTCCCTTCACCGCCCTTCGCAGCGTGTACGACATCCTGGGCCAGTCCAGCGTCCACATTGCCGCCCAGAACCTGTTTTGGGAGGAGTCTGGCGCCTACACTGGCGAGGTTTCCCCCATGATGGTCAAGGAGACTGGATGTAAATGGGTGATCATCGGCCATTCAGAGCGTCGCCAACTCTTCGGCGAAACCAATGACACTGTGAACAAACGTACCACTGCCGCCCTTCGGATTGGGCTCAAACCGATAGTCTGCATCGGCGAGACATTGGAGGAGAGAGACTCCGGGCAGACCTTCGAAGTGCTCAACCGCCAACTGGAGGGAGGGCTGAAAGATCTCACAGGGGAGAATATGGCAAAGGTCTCTATCGCCTATGAGCCGGTGTGGGCCATCGGCACCGGGAAGACCGCCACCTCCGCCCAGGCCCAGGAAGCTCATGAGAAAATCAGGGCGAAGTTGGCATCCATGTTCCCCCAGGGGGTGGCGGACAAGGTCCGCATTCTATACGGCGGGTCCATGAAGCCTTCCAACGCATTGGAGCTTTTGAGCCTGCCCGATGTGGACGGTGGACTGGTGGGCGGCGCCAGCCTGAACGCTCACGATTTTATCGAGATCATAAAAGCGGGCATCAAAGCGGAGCAGTTGTAGGTTTGTGTCGACTTCAATTGTGGATATGATGGTGGAGATTACTCAATGAATCAAGAACCATTTTTACGTCCTCGCCTTATGGGTCCTCGATTTGAAGGGCATGCCATTCCGTTGGAATTCTTAAGAGATTTGGCTGTGCTTGACGAAATGATCGTTGAGGTAGCAAAGTGGAAATATTTACAGCGACACCAGGAACGTAAGCGTATACCTCGAGGTTTCACAAAGGGTATTGAGTTGAAGCTTGAAGGTCTGGAGGATGGTAGCGCTATTGTAGTTATCAGCTTATTTGTTTCTTCAATGACGCTGCTACCTCCTGAAAACAAGCAATACTTTACTGAGGCGAAGGATTCCATAGTCGCCGCTATCGAAGCGGCGGATCAAAACAAACCAATTATTAATGATTTGCCGGAATCCGCCTTGAGTTATTTTGATCGCATAGGTAGGAGCCTTCGAGATGGTGAGTCGATTGAGTTTGACACTAACGTACCTTCAAAACCGGCAAGACTTACTAAAGAAAGTCGACATGCGCTACTTTCTGCTACAAAGTTAAAAGAATTCACGGATGAAACGACTATCATTGGAACTATACCAGAGGCTGATCAGGATAATCTGACTTTTGAAATTCAGATGAATGACAAACGAAAAGTAAAGGCGCCTTTGGCCACACAACACCAGGATGTTATCCTTGAAGCCTTTAATGGATACAAAACCGGTGCTAGAGTGCAACTACAGGGGATAGGTAAATATTCCAGAGAAGGTAGACTCAAGGGTTTTGAATCTATTGAACATGTTAGCGCTCTTGATCCCTTGGATATTTCTGCTCGTCTAGATGAACTGCGCACCTTGAAAGCTGGATGGCTTGATGGCAAAGGACTAGCTCCTAGACATGATGAACTAGATTGGCTGGCTAGAGAGTTCGAAAATAAATACCCAGATGGTCTGCCTTTGCCATATATTTATCCTACAGCAGAGGGCGGGATACAAGCGGAATGGTCCTTGGAGTCGACTGAAATCACATTGGAAATTGATCTTGAAGAGCGCAGAGGTTCGTGGCATGCCATGGATTTGAACTCGGATTATGAAGAGATAAAAGACCTAAGCATGGATATTGATGATGATTGGAAGTGGATTGTTGAGCGAATCAAACAATTGAACCCGAAAACATAAGATGACAAACGACACACTGCTTCTAAGACAAGTAAATCCAACTTGGGTGCAAGAAGGCCGTGTGACTTCACAGGTATTTCGCCCCACACCTAAAGATGAAAAACTTCTTTCTGTTTATGACGGAGATAAAATCTCTGCGGAAGATGCATGGAAACATCACGTAGAAAATTACCCCTCGGTCGGCGTTATGGGTGTAACTGTGGGAGAATGTAAAACAAATAGAGTAACCGCAAAATCTGATCCAGCGCCATTTCCTGAACATGCAGTGATTGATTATACAGGGCATGCAGAAAATCAAATTAGAAGAATATCTAAAGAGCTTAAAGCGACCGCTGAACAACGAAACTGGTTGTATCAAGCTAATGATAACTGATTTTGACAATTACTTTTATAGATAGTTGATTTTAGAATTGCCCCCCTTCAATCCAGCTTTATCACGCCGATCTTTATGGCGTATTTCACCAGGTCGGCGCGGGTGTGGATAGCCAGCTTTTCGTGGAGGCTGGTCTGGTGGGCGCCCACTGTCTTCACGCTTATCCCCAGATGTACGGCGATCTCCTTGGCGCTGGCCCCCTCCGCCAATAGTTTCAGCACTTCCTTCTCCCGGTCGGTAAGCCGATCATAGCCGTCCGTGGCCGGGCTCAAACCTCTGTATTCCTCGATAACGGTGGACGCAATGGCCGAGCTCAGGTACGAGCCCCCCGCCGCCACTGCGCGGATGGCGGATATTAACTCATCGCTTCCAGCTGTCTTTAGAATATATCCGGAGACTCCCGCCTTTAAAAACCGCTCCACATATTCCCTGTCGCCATACTGACTTATCACGATGATTCTGGTCCGGGGGCATTGGCGGCGAATTCGCAAGGTCGCCTCCATCCCTCCCAGCCCCGGCATGGCGATATCCATCAGCGCCACATCCGGCCCCAGGGTTACTGTCTTCTCCACCGCCTCGGCGCCATCGCCCGCCTCTCCCACCACCTCCACATCATCGTGGAAAGCCAGCATGGCCGCCACTCCTTGACGTACCAAGGCGTGGTCGTCAGCTATCAAAACGCGAATCCGGCTCATCGCAGCCACCCTCCTTTCTTATCGGAATGGTCACCGTTATCCGGGTTCCCCGGCCGGGGGATGTGTCTATTTCCAGCGTCCCGCAAATCTGGGCCACCCGCTCCTTCATTCCCACAAGGCCGAAGCCAGCCTCCCAACCGGTGTCGATGGTCTTGAACACCTCTTCCTTGTCGAACCCCTTCCCATCGTCGTTAACCTGGATCACCAGGGTATCCTCCTCCGCGCGTAAACTCACGGTAACAGCTTTTGCATTTGAGTGCCTCGCAATGTTTATCACCGCTTCCTGAACCACTCTAAACAGCCGCAGCTCCGCAGCCTTGTCCAGCCTGGGGATCGAGGGCAGGGCCTGAAGAGAATATGTTATCCCCTTTTCCTCCAGGTGACTGTCCAGAAGCCAGCGGATGGAGGACTCCAGCCCCAGGTCATCCAGGGCTGGTGGCCTCAGGTCGCGGATGATTCTTTTTATCCCCCCCAGCAACTGGTTGGCCTTCGATCTGTTTTCCATCAATGCGCTCTCGGTCAGCTTATTTTCCCGAAGTTCCATGGCCGCCACTTCCAGGCTCATCCCCAATGCCGTGATGGCCTGGCTGGTCTCGTCGTGCAGTTCCCTGGCGATGCGCATCCTCTCCTCCTCCTGAGCGCGGATAACCTGGTCCAGGGTCTTGGCCAGCCTTCGTCGTTGAGCGTCCAGCTCGATGGTGCGGTCCATCACTCTCATCTCCAGGTCCACCCCGTATCGGCGGACGTTTTCCATCGCCCCGGCCAGCTTGCCGCGCATGGACTCAAAGCTTTGCGCCAGGGTGCCGATCTCGTCGTCACGGGTGAAGCTGATCGGCTCGGAGAGCTTTTCCCGAGCCAGTAACCGGGTGGCTTCTATGAGGGCATGGATCGGCTTCACAATGCTCGCCGAAAGTCCCATCGCCAGCAACGCGGAGGTGAACGCGATTATCAGCCCCATGGCGGCGAAGGAGCCGCGCATTCCGGTGGAGGGGGCATACACCGCATCTTTAGCTTCTATCACCGCCACTCCCCACGGCGCCGCGGACAAGGGAGTGAATACCAGTATCTCGTCGCTCCGGTCCCCGGCCACTCCTTTTTTCGCGTGGCAATTGTGGCACTGCTCCACCGCAGGCTTCCCGGTGGAGATGAGCGTCGCTATATAGCGGTTATGGTCACCATGGGCCAGCACCCTCTCCGACTGGCTGGAATATATGATCACCCCGGATTGCTCAATGATCTCTATTCTTGTTCCCGCCGGGCTCTGCGCAGGCTCCAGCGCTCCGGCGAAAAGACCCAGGGCTGGATCCATTCTGCCAGCGGCCACTCCCACCGGGGCGCCACCTTTGTCCAGCAAGGGGACCATGGCGAAGACGCTTTTATCTCCTGAGCCCACTATGGAATAAAGGTTCGATATGAACGGGCCTCTCCCCCGGAAAGCGAAATCGGCGCCGGGAATGGCGGCCAGATCGACTCCACCGGAGGCGCCGGGTGGGTATTCGGCCACCATGCGCCCATCCAGACCGACCACGAAAACACCGCCGGAGAAAATGGAGAGCCGGTGAATCCCCTCCAGCATAACCAGCCCTCCACGGTTTTCAGGTTCGGAGCCGATGAAGTCGCCGAATGGCATCCCCTCCAGCATGGCGAGGTCTTTTCGCAGCGCGTAATCGATGCTACCGGCGATCACCTGGGCCAGGGCGAGCCTTCCCTGCAACGACGACTCTATGCTTTGCCTTATCGCGAAGTGACTTACCAGCCCCATTCCGGCCAGGGTCACCAGCACAC